>Ga0164292_10001698_pt1 | contig 17889 bp, 19 predicted proteins | sample GEODES117metaG_FD_111486 | JGI IMG/M metagenome (GOLD analysis project Ga0164292, IMG submission 111486) | Eutrophic lake water microbial communities from Lake Mendota, Wisconsin, USA - GEODES117 metaG | ecosystem: Environmental > Aquatic > Freshwater > Lake | place: USA: Lake Mendota...
ATACTTTTTATTTACATAATGATTCATTTATCATAGGATCCGCAGGAATAGCTGGATTAACAATATTAAATGGAATACGTCTTGAGCGTAATCGTATCATAGGACAACCTGTAAATAATGTTATGGTCTATTTACAAAAACAATCGTTATGGTTTACCGTTGTTAATCAATCTATTTTTGAAGATCCAAATTTTATTTTTGAGCATCCTAATCTTACAATTTTTTATTTAATATTAATAATAAATAACAATAATATAGTTATAAATGTAGAACTCAACTCACAAATTTCTATCATATTAGTTTAATATCTTAATATAAAAATGTTTTATATTAACATATATATATGTCATACAAAGCAGTATTATTATTTCCAACTCAATTATTTGAAGACCTAGAGCCTATTTTAGGCAAAAGCAAACGTATATATTATTTAATAGAAGATCCACTTTTTTTTGGTGATAAAGAACGTGTTGAAAATTTTAATGGTTTAAAATTACTCATGCATCGTGCTTCAATGAAAATATATGAAGATTATTTAAAGAGTAAGGGACTAGATGTTCAATATATTGATTATCATGATCAAGATCGTTTACATACTGGTATTATTGGTTCTACCGAGGTAATCTATTATGATGTAGTGGACCATTTATTACAATCTCGTCTTGATAACTTGTTTAAAGATTATAGTAAAAAAGCAACAATGCTTCCGACGCAATCATTTATATGTGATCTTCATGAATTAGACGAATTTATAGCAGGTCGTAGTAAAAATAAACGTAAATATTTTCAAACAGATTTTTATCGTTGGCAACGCAAACGTCTAAATATTTTAATGGATGATGATGGTGATTTTGAGGGTGGTAAATTAAGTTTTGACCAACAAAATCGGGAGAGTGCTCCAAAAGAAGGTTTTCCGAAAATCACGTATCATACGACGAAAAAAAATAAATATATTGAAGAAGCACAAAAATATGTATTAGAAACATTTCCCGATCATTATGGAAATGTAGACAATTTTAGTCATATATCATTTTCTACAGCTGATGCCAAGGCTAAACTAAAAGTGTTCTTAGAAAATCGTCTATTTAATTTTGGAAATTATGAAGACTCAATTGATACTCAAAATCCATTTATATATCATAGTATTTTATCAGCCGCATTAAATATTGGTATAATAACACCGATGGAAGTAGTTGATGAAGCAGTTGATTATTATTACTCTCATCCAGAAACAATAGGCATAAATGATATTGAAGGATTTGTACGTCAAATCATAGGATGGAGGGAATACTATCGTATGGTCTATATGCATTTATATGATGAAATGGTAGGTTCAAATCTATTAGGACATACTCGTGAAATAACCGATATTTGGTATAGCGGGAATACTGGAATTCTTCCAGTTGATGAGAATATTCATATTGCTTTTGAATATGGTTATTTACATCATATTATTCGTTTAATGGTAGTAGGACAATTTATGTTACTTAGTGAAATCAATCCGAAAGATATGTATAAATGGTTTATGGAATTTGCGATTGATAGTTATGATTGGGTTATGGTTCCAAATGTATATGGAATGGTCGGATATAATGATGGCGGTAAAACGACTACTAAACCATATATTAGCACTGCGAATTATATTTTTAAAATGTCTAATTATAAACGTGTAAAAGGTGATAAAAAATCATGGGATTATATTTGGCGTTGTATGTATTATCGATTTATTCATGAAAATGCGGAGGCATTAAATAATAATCCCCGAACACGTCGTATGGTTTGGCAAATGAACAATATGAAACCAACTGAATTAAAAGTATTATTAGATGATGCGGAAGAATATTTAACTAAGTTGAGTAAGTAAGAAATCCTCCCATAAAGCATTTATCATACCGGGTGTATCTGGATTACAGTCGCAAATAACTTGTGCTTTTTCTTTTGGTAATTTATCTATTAAACAATGTGTAAATATTTGTTTGTGTGTATCTATAAATTCTTTAAAATGACCATATAGATGAACATCTTCTTTTTTTAAATGATCTAATTTTAATACACCTTCATCATTACTATTTTTATAGTAAATTTCCATTTTTGGTGGATAAGATTTAATTATTGTTTTCCAAACATTTACATCATTACTTGAAGTTGTATCGAGATTTTGTTCTAAAATAAGAAATCCTATATCCGTATTTGTTTTTTGATATAAACGACTATAATGACCAATTTCTTCAATTGTTATCACATCTCCTAATTTTAATGTATCATGTTGAGTATGTAAAGGATATACTTCCTTAACAGGATATCCTACGTGTGAAAAAAAATAGTGGTATAAACTACAATAAAAATCACGACAAATAGTTAGATATTCTAAATCTAATAATTCTGGTATACGTCGTCTTAAAAAACTAGGTGTAAGATCATTTCGAACTTTTACAGGTGGTTTTAGATTTAACATAGCAGATGAACGATTTGATCCATAATATAAACTATTACTGGGCATGAATATATTTATAAGCCTATTCTTTAAAAAATAATAGTAAACGCATTATATTTAATTTTTGTATGATTTATTAAAAAGGTAATATGATATATCAAGGAACAACTCTTTATGATCAAAATTGGTAATTACTACGGAATTCTTTATTAGTTTTATTCCATCCGTTTGTAATTTACTCGTGACAACATATATATATATATATATATGGAACATCTGGCATTATCATTTAGGAAGTCCCTAGTCGATCTTAAAGTAGATACAGATTATTATTATTTGGTTAATGTTTTAAATAGCACTAATAGATTTTACTTCAATATTAAAGTTTTTGTTCAAAATAATAAAATTAGTAATTATTCTATACATATAAATGGTGTTAATCAACATTGTATGGATTTAAGTATTGATGGAGATCCTCTAGACGATAGATTTTCTGTATTTATGGAACCAAATGTTGCTAAATTTATTAAAATTAGATATGATAAAAAGTGTAATACAGATGCTAACTTAGCCAGAGCTGAAGGAACAAATATGTTAATAAAAACGGGTTTATACTTAGTCAAAGTTTTTTTTCCAAATGTAGTTAAATTCCGATTTGAAGACTATAGTTCGAGAGATTGTTCTCAGAAAAGCAAATATAATGTAATGAGTTCAAAATATTATATTGCATTATTTGGTTCAACGTGGTATGAGGGATTATATAATGCTAAATTAGAAGACTTACAACAACGTTTTCACTACACAAAATATTTAGAGCGTTTATATGATATATCATTAAAAAATAATATTTCATTTGACCAACTAAGAGCTCTTTTTAAACCCAATATGAATGAAATAGAATTAAATGATTTTAATCAATTGGAAAAAATATATCATAAAACTTCTAATTTTTATGATTTTTTTCAAAAAATAAAAGTAGCATTTAACTATAATAATAAGAACCTAGAAGACCGTGAAAAATTATGTGATTTATTAGCACCTTGGATACACGATTTTATTGATAGAATTATTTTTGATAACACTAATATTATATTATCTAAATGGATTATAGATATAGATGACATTATACCTATAGATATAGATATAATACTATTAACAAAACCGCCAATATATCAACTTGGTGGTAAAAAATATTTATATATATTTTATAATGGCACATCTATCAGATAGACCAACGATTAACACAATTTTACAAATGTAATTAGCAATCAAATGAATTGAATCATTTTTTATTTTTTTTTATAAAAAGTATGTTTTATTTTGGTTAGTTTATTAAATTACTATATACTTGATGTTTATTTTATTTGTGCTTAAATGTATTTAATAAAAAATATGAAATAAATTATCTGAAAAATTCATTAATAATAAAAGAAACTTAGAAAATGTCTGGCTACGATTTACGCTTACACTTAACTGAAAATATGTTATTAATAAAAGTAGTTGATAGTGATTATAATATCTACAAAATTGGAATTACAAAACAACACCATTTAGTCCAGCAATTTCTTAATGAAAATCTCAAAGCACTTCACGAATTTTTAGAAAACCGTGATAATATTGATATTATAGAAGAAATGAATTGTGTGCGAGTAATTTTACATAAACCAGTTCATCTTGAATTTAATCTCACCCGACAACAACAAGAAGGTTTTGAAAATGATATTCGCAAAGAGGACATGTAAAAAGTATATAATGCTATTTCAATTTTCTTGTTCATGATTGGGAAACTCCGATGGAGTTTATGTTTCTAAGTTATATATAAGACCACTATGATGTTAGCTTATGACTATAAATAAAAAAATATTATATAATATAATTATGGACGAAGAAAAAAGAAAAATATTATTAGAAAAATGTGGATTACCCGATATTCCCGAAACAAAACACTGTTTCTCTGACGAAACTCACCACACATGTTGTAGTCTAAGTAAAGCTGCTCGAGAATATGCCGATAAAACAGGAAATCATATAGGTAAATTAAGTGAAAAAGTATATAAAATTAAAAATAATAAAGACGCGGATGAATATACAAAATGGTGTACTTGTACAGGTTCAAAAGTATGTAGTTATTATAGAGATAATATAGATAGTAAAACCTTTATCGATTTTATTCATTTTATAGAAAGTATTGATGAAGATGAAGCTATTCGTATTTTAAATTTAGACAAACATAGAACGCCTGGAATTAAAAATGAATTATAATAAATGACTACGACAATAGGGACAATTCACATTTCCATAACGTATCCATTCTTTTATACAATTTTCTCCAAATAGATGACCACATTTTGTTTTAGTATACGTTTTATGTTCTTCTAAACAGATTGGACATTTTTCATTATATTTTTCAATACATATATTTTGTAGAGATATTTTTAGTAATTTTGCTATTTTATTATCATCTAAGTAGATTATAAATTTATGTAATATGTATAACTGATTGTATTCAATTGTAATTTTTGATAATTCAAAAATATTTAGTAAATGAATATATTTATTTATAATTTTATTAATTAAATACTCATTTGCTTTAGTATAATCTAAAATTATAATTTTATTACATATTTTATGTAAAACATCTTGAAGTTTATTTCCACTTTTATTTTGTTCTATTTTATGAAACAAAAATGTAGTAATTTCTCGATTGATAGTAAATGAATTCATTTTAGGTATTAGGTCTAATAATACTTTTTCAACATTTATATTATTATTTTTTTCATATAATATATTCATAATTTGTAAATTAGCATGATTACACGCTAGTTTAAATGCTAAGTCATTTTTGTCACGAATATGTATTTTAGGATTTAGCTTGAATAAATAATCCAATATTTGAATACTATTATATTGGCATGATAATTGAAAAAATTGTTGTATTTTATTTAAATGTGGAGATTTTTCATGAACGAATGATTGAAAGGATTGTAAATTGTCCGTTTTAATTGTTTCTATTATTGTATTGTAACCGTTTGGCATGTTTTTTTTCAATATTTATTTTTTTAGTACATTTTTCAAATTTTAATCATATATTTAGTAAATTTTTAAGATAATATAAAGCAAAAAATTGATGATAAAAAATTGTATAAAAAAGTAATAAATATGAATTCAATATCTAATATACATACATGTGCGATTTGCTTAGAAGAATTATCAGTTTCAGCTAGAAATAGTTGTATAACTGAATGTGCGCATGTATTTCATTTGAATTGTCTTCTTAGAAATAGAGAACATAATACACGATGTCCTATTTGCAGAAATGATATATTTCATGAACAACCTGTGAATGAATTAGAATATCAGCAAAATGAAAATGTTTTGCCAGACGGAATGATTGAAAATGATAATATGAATCAAATTGTATTATTAACTAGAAATAGTAGAAATAGAATTTTTCAAGAAATATGGAATGAAATGGACTTAGATGATGATATAAGATGTATTATATATTCTATTGCTGACATGGAAAATAATCTAATCGAACCGATTATTGCTCAAATTCAAGACGTATGTATCCGATTTGGAAATAGCTGTTTAAATTATTTTCGAAATGTTCTTCAAGTTGATATAAATATAGAAATGAATATACATGTAAGACATATAGGTCATTTTTATAATAAAATAGTTCAAATCATACATAATGCGATAAATAATAATATTCAAAATAATATAACAGTTGACCGTATGGAAAGTGATATTTGTAATTTATGTTTTGAATATAGTGAAAGGATCATTTTAATCTAATATAAACAAAGCATAATATATTTTTTTGGATATTATAATAACATAAAAAATATATTATCTATGACTTTTAATGATTAGAACAGCATCTGCCAATATTTTTAAATTTCAGTATTACGCGAATTAATGAGCTGGTTTTTATAATATCTTTCATTTGCCCGAATGATTACTTCAGGTGGTATAACAAAATCATTAGGTGTGAATGTCAATTTAAATATGTATTTATTGTCATCTAGTTCAATTTTATCGGAAATAATCGTTGGACTAATCGCTTTAAGACATGGCATGATTTCATTCAGTGATTCGAATGTTCCATCATAAAACGTTTCACCTACTATAAATTGTCCGACTTCTTCAATCCCTGCTATAAAATGATCTAATTTAACTTGAGTATCTTCGTCTAGATTAGCATAAAGACGATTAAAATTGTTTATACTATCTGTAATATTGGTAGTCATGATTTTAATTTATACAAGGAATATTTTATACTTTCAATTTTTTGTCAGTGTGAAACTATTTTTTAAATAAAATAGCAAAACAACTAAGGGAAATATTTACTATATTTTTTTGAAGTAAACTATTTATCAAGAGAAAAAGCCATATATTCGATATGATATATGTAGTGTACAAAGCAATATATAAATTATTAGTTTTTAATTTTGAATATAAAAATAAGAGTATTATTATATAAATAAAACCGAATGCAGATTTTTGTCAAAACCCTTACAGGTAAAACAATTACCTTGGAAGTTGAAAACCAAGATACAATTGAAACGATTAAGACTAAGATTCAAGACAAGGAAGGAATTCCCCCCGACCAGCAAAGACTTTCAAGATTTTGATACCTTAAGACCAGAAAATTGATTCCACCAGAACAGAAAAATAATATTTTAAAATCAGAAAGTATATAAGAAAATAATGGTTAGTATATTATTATAATGGATTGTACTCGTTGTCATAAAGTTAAGGAACTAGCGAAAGGAAAGCGATGGTGTAAGGACTGTAAAAATGCCTATGAAAAAAAAAGACGTTCTAAACCGGAAAATCGTGAAAAGACTAATAACATATCAAGAGAAAAGTATTTAGAAAAAAAGAAAGAATTAGAAAACATAGAAATTGTAATTAATCCAGACGAATTAAAAACGTGTACCGTTTGTAATGAGACAAAAACCCTAGATAAGTTTTTTCAAGCTAAATGTAAGGGAACAATACGTTCTATGTGTAAAGACTGTTCTTGTATTAAACGGAAAGAATATTATCAAGAACATAGAAAAGAGGTAATTAATCAAACAAACAATTATAAAGTTGAAAAGATGAAAAAAGACCCACTTTTTAAATTAGAAAGATACATGCGAGCACGTATTTATAATGCTTTTGTTAGTCAAGGGCTAAAAAAGGACAATTCTACTTTTGAATATTTAGGTTGTTCTAATGATTTTTTTAAAAAATGGATAGAATTTCAATTATATGATGGTATGACAATGGAAAATTATGGTAAAGTATGGCATATAGATCATGTAAAACCATGTGCTAGTTATAATTTAAATGATAACGAACAAGTAAAGGAATGTTTTAATTGGAAAAATTTAAGACCATTATTAGCAAGTAAGAATTATAGTAAAAGTGATAAAGTGGAACCAATTGAACTGGTGCTACAGGAATTTAAAACTGTAGTATTTCAAAAAGGTGTAATAGAGAGATGAAAAGCTACCAGTTGAAAATAAAGGGCACTATTTTCAACATAAATTGTTAGACACCCTTTTATGTCAGTAGCTAGTGTTTGTTAATAACAAATGCGAAACGGCTTATAATGTCGGGAAACCCCTTAGAGCTTAAACTACGTCTTATTTTAGGGAAACCTAAAATAATAAACAGGGTAATGACCTCGTTTATCGTAATAACGTTTAAGATTGGGCAATCCGCGGGTAAAGAACCTAAGTCCGGTTGGCAGGATATGGTTCTCCCACAGAGACCGCACGGCCGTTGGTTTTCTATGAAGAGTTAGCCGCTCTGAGAAAGCTTAAGATACAGTCCATACCCATTGTGAAAGCTTGGGAGCGATTAGATTTTCGCAGGAAAACAATTAGAAGATGGTAGAACTCTAGCGGACTATAATATTCAGAAGGAGTCTACGCTACATTTAGTATTAAGATTGAGAGGTGGATTTTAAAAATCGACTCATACGTATGATGAGGTAAACTATTGTAATAGTGTTACATTTTATTATACATGTGATTACTAGAAAATGATGTAAGATAATAAGGTAAGTCTTGTTAATAATTAAAAACACCAACATCATATATATGAGCATTTTCTACCATAAAAAATTCCCATAATAATTGATAGGCTTTATTATTTAACATTTGTTGGTATGCTTTGTATAATGAATAATTCATATGATTATTTATTATATAAATTATATTTTTATACAAAAATAAAAAGAATTGGACTACTGAAAAAAAAACAGTAATACAATATAATGCAATCACGATTAACTTTAACTGGACATGGGATGCCACCTGCTCCTAATGATTTTAAACAGATTCCATTAAATGGACAAATGATAAGAATGATTCCAGGAACATGTCCGCCTGTTCATACCATTCCAACGATAAATTGGAGTTTGTTGAATCATCCATTTCAACCCGCTAGTGATATAATACAAACATTGAATTCAGTTCATAGTACACAGACGAATGCATTTAGTTTATATGAGCCCAATCAACCATACAGTGATCAATACATTCAGGTTGAATTCTCAAGTATAACAAAGGACGGTGAAGATGGAATGTTGAAAGAATACGCATATTCTTATTCTAGTGGATTTTCTGTGGTGAATAAAACTCGCCTATTGAAGCCAATGCCGGGGCCTGATGGCAATATGTATGTTAAATTATCTGATGTTCACGATTTACTAAGCAAATCATATCAAAGTTATTTGTTAATTGCTGTTTGTTGTGTATCGACAGGCATTGACGCTTTTGATGCGTATATTCAAGAAAAGGTAAAACAAACAACAATTGCTGGTGCATCTTCATATTTATTTTCGGTGGGTTATGCTGGCGGTAAAAACGTAAGATCATCAATGAGAAAAAAACGGAGAACCAGCAAAACACATCAACGCAAAAAAAATCAATCGAAAAATACTTGACGCGTCTAAATAAATGATAAATTCAAAAGGACCGATGCATTTTTATAAAACAAACAATATACGTTTTGTATTTAGATTGGATTTATGCTTAATTTAATGTTATCAAAATTCATAGCGACTGGCGACAATCACCTATGGTATTAAAGCAGAATAAACCAAACTACATGGATTTGATTGAATTTTTGGTAGAAAGTAAGGATTTATTTACATATATGATGTTTCACATTGGATTTTCGGACTCAAATAATAATGATATCGTTTTTAACCCAAAAAGTAAAAAATATCATGTTATAATTCATTTCTTAACTATTTGTAATCCACTTTGTAAAATCCGTAAAAAGACTAATGATATAGATGCCGAAAAAAGCCCAAGTTGATATATATAATGATGATGTTTTTTCAGCTATAGTTAATAAGGCTGAACATATTGGTGACCCAGCTGCTATCATAGTAGTAAAAACCTCATATAGATTACTAGGAACACAATAGTTTGAATATATAATAATACAAATCCAATGTATACATACTATTAAAAATGGTAAACTTAAATATTTTAATGTTTTTAATAGTATAGCTTTCATCGTATAAATATAAAATGTAATAATAATCATAAAAAATTCAAATTTTATTTATTTTATATAGACTTATAGATGCTCCAATAATTATAAATATATAATGACCCATTTCATTCCATGATTTTAATTTTTTTAATCCAATAATATCTAACAAATCATGAAATGGTTTTTCTTGATTCCAACCACATATATTATTAACATATGTTGTCAGCCCACAAAGGTTTTCATTTTGTCTCCAATAAATAATTGTTCCAATAACGACAAAAATATGTAATAATAATAGAGGCTTATATTGTAATAACCATCCTACAAGTAAAAAACTGCTTAAAAAATGATGTAGTATTAATATAAATAATATTTTTGGATGATTTCTAATACAAATTATGGAATCTTTACTAAATATATCGAAAATTGTATTCAATACAAAATAATAAATAAAATATAGTGTCATATAATTACTATAATGAAAAAATTATTCTAAATGATTACCATCATATTGAATTAAATAGATACCTATTATAATAAGTATGATACCAAAAATATCTTTCATATATAATTTTTCATCAAAAAGGAGTGCCCCTATTGATACCATTAGAATAATTGATATACTACTCCATATTGAAACAATTGCTCCTATATATTATAACATTTTAATAAACATATGAGTATATAACATAAAATACCTATAAAAAAAAGCAAATTTGATTATTATTATAATGTTTTAACATTCCTTGACCTACACATTCAAATAATGCTATTAAAAATATTATTACAATAACATTATTAAAGTCTATCATATATTATAATACAATAAATTTTAATAAATCTTTATATACCTTGCTCGTAGACGGATTCGAACCGTCGATTAGAGATTCAAAGTCTCTCGTGCTAACCACTACACTATACGAGCTCTATTTATAATAATATTCTTATTTTTATATAAAAATAATTACTGAATTATAATTAAAATGGAAGATTGTGGTCATTATATTCGCGGGTGTAAATTTATTTCACCTTGTTGTAATCAAATAGTAAATTGTAGAATATGTCATAATAATGAAAATGACCATGAAATAAATCGATTTGAAGTAATTCAAATCAAATGTAATTTTTGTAATAAAGAGCAAGATGTATCAAATAGATGTATAGAATGTAACAATAGATTTGGTGATTATTTTTGTAATATATGTCGTTTATATGATAGTAATTTAGATAAAAAATACTTTCATTGTGATAAATGCGGAATATGTCGTGTTGGAGAGATAGATAAAATTTTTCATTGTGATGAATGTAATATTTGTTATCCAATCGAATTAAAAAATAATCATAAATGTAAAAAGGAACTTTTTATGACAAATTGTTGTATTTGTTTAAATGATTTATTTACATCACGTGAAAGTTGTGTAGTTCTTAAATGTTCACATGTAATTCATAATAATTGTGCGAATGAATGGCTTAAAAAAAAAATTAGTTGTCCAATATGTAGAAAATCAATGTTAGATAATGAATCAGATAAAAAATATACTGAATATATGGACGAATTGATTAAAAATAATCCTATAGAAAATACTATTAAAATTAAAATATTTTGTAATGATTGTTCAATTGAAAATGAAATACCTTTTCATCCATTTGGTCAAAAATGTTCAAGTTGTGGGTCATATAATACTAAATATTAATTTGTTGTATTGGTTGATGACAAAATAACAAGGGTGCTAGTTCTTCTGTAGTTAATATGGTTAATTTATTCCATTCATTTTTTTTTAATAAAAATTCAAGCATATGTATTCGACGATAAATACCACGTTCGGTTGTTTTAATACAATGTTTCCAATTCCATTCAAAACGTAATAATTGTTTTCTATCTTCAAATCCAGTAATATGAATCTGAGGTTGCCAATGAAAACCAGCAGTTGATTTTGCTCCTCCAGATATTTCTCGATTATGTTGTTTTAAACGGCGGGTAAAATCATTTGTTGCGCCTATATATGTTTTTGTTGAGTCAGTTGCTTTTATACAATAACAAATTAACATTATATTGTTATTGTATAAATTACATTTATAATAATATTACTATTGTAAAAATATATGAATTTACTACTATTTAGTTATCATTCTTGGAGCAATTGACATTGTATTAAGTTCTTGTAAGAACAGTTTACATGCGTATGGTAAACGAATCTCCGTAAAGCTAGTGAGATTATTACATCCACGACATTCATATTTTTTATTAGCTGGATTGACTACACCGAAATTACCACACTTTCTACAGACAAATGCTTTAAAATGGTCTGATTTATCCAATAAAATTTCCTTACAGAATCCCATTGTTCCATGAGCAAGAAAAACATCTCTCTCCATTTCACCAATTCGTAGTCCACCGTCTCTACTTCTGCCTTCAGCAGGTTGTCGTGTAAGTGTTACCGAGGGTCCTGTAGGACGACTATGAGTTTTATCATCAACCATATGTTTCAAACGTTGATAATAGGTAGGTCCTATAAATATTTCGGTGCTTAATTGTTCACCGGTACGTCCATTATATAATATTTCATTACCAGCGCGTTCAAATCCAACACTTTGTAGTGTGTCCATTAAATTCTTCAGATTTTTATCAGCAAATTTACTAAAAGGTGTAGCATCACCATATCTACCAAGGAGACAACATGTTTTTCCCATAACACACTCTATTAATTGTCCAATAGTCATACGGGATGGAATTGCGTGTGGGTTCATAATTATATCAGGAACAATACCATTTTTAGTGAACGGCATATCCTCTTGACGATAAACCATACCAATTACACCTTTTTGAGCACTGCGACTAGCATGTTTATCACCAATTGTAGGAATACGTATACTACGAACACGAACTTTCGCAAATTTATAGCCATCTCCATTCCGACTAATTAATATCTTATCAATATAACCATTTTCATTAGGACGAAGACTTGTGCTATTATCTTTATATATTGTTTGACCCTGTTTATTTTTCATTGGAATGACTTTACCAATAATTACATCATCTTCATCTACACGAACATTTTCAGGAACAAATCCATTTATAGCTAACTTTTCATAATTAGCAACTTTTAATGATTTAGTTATTTTAGGATTAGGTTTACAAAATTTCTCTTCTTCTCCAGTATTTTGATATTTCTTCTCTTCATCTTTGTAACTACGATAAAATGTGCTATGAAATAATCCCCTATCTATTGCACTCTGATTAAACATTGTACTATCATCCTGATTAAAGCCACTATAACAAGCAATTGCTACGATAGCATTTATTCCACTCGGTAAATGAGAACTTGGCAAATAATTTATTAATCTACTATTTACTAATGGATTTTGCGGATAATGTAATACATGGGCTAATGTATCAAATCGTTTATTAAAATTAGTACAATAGACACCCATAGCTTGTTTACCCATAGCTGCCTGATAAATATTTCTAGGTGATTGATTATGGTCACTGAAAGGAATAATACTGGCTAATACCCCTAAAATTAAACTAGGATGAATCTCACAATGTGTATAATTTCTTATATATCCATTCGTATCCTTTAGATATAATTCATCAGCAGTCATCGCTATTAAACTATTATCTTTTTCTAGAACATCTATATACTCAATTACTCCTTCATTCATAGCTGGCACGATATTATTCGTATTAGGAAAGTTCATATTAATTTTTTCAGGCAAAGTGCCATTGATTAAATTTTCAAAATCAAGACGTTTATCTTTTACCATTTGAATTAAATAATTATTTATTCTAAATTCATTATTATCAACAATATATAGAGGCTGTAAAAATCTACCAGCATCTGTCCAGATTTCTACAATATTTTGGTCAATTCGCCAACTTATACTCGTATAAGGATGTAATAGTCCCATACGACGTAAACTACGCAAATATTTTATAACTTGATTCGGATTTGTATGAACACCCCACCAAGTTCCATTCACAAATATTTTTGTTTTATTATAAATATCATCTGGTTCACAATCGTCTAAACGCATTGTTTTTAGATTTTCTAATTCCATAAATACCGATACTGGAGAACTATAAATACTAATTGCTGTCGTTAACGCCATATTTTTGACACAGCCAACCGCATGACCTTCTGGTGTTTCTGCCGGACAATTGTGCGTGACAAATCCATTAGAAACAAATGTGTGAACATCTGATGCTGTAGTTAAATCCATTACAATCGGACAATCCTCATATTGAATTTCATTTATTTCACTTATATTACAATATAAAGTAGAACTATCTAGATCAGCATTTGTCTCATTCATATAGTTTTTAAAATCAGATGATACAAAATCGGGCAGTATATCATTATAAATACAATATCTAATATATTCACTTTTAACTAATGCATATTTATAATAATTATCTGACTCACTGTATTGAATAGATTCAAGACTACTCAGTAATTCATTTAAATGTGGTTGTGTTTTTTTACATATTTTAAAAGGTGTAGGGCGAACTAATAGTTTATTACCAACAGATAGTTCACCACATGGTATGAATTTACCATCGCATACAAACTGATGATCTTCGCTTGCTATAATAGATCTCCCAGTATCAGTTATAATTTTAATTACTCTTTTTCCAAATTCTTTCACATCAAACTTTTGAAATGCTACAATACCTGAAGTATCTGACTTACGTGTTTGTTCATTTACTGTTATAATATTATTTTTTCCTACACCGTCATTCATTAATGATTCTATCATAACTTGAGAACCATCATCTTTTAATACCAATGTATCTGGAGAAACACATACTAATCCCCATTGAGTGCTATGTAGTTTACGAGGTCCTAAAACCTTTCCACTCTTTTCAATAGGTGTATTAATACGACGTAAATGGCTTAAGGTAGAATTATATGTAAGTCTACTAAGAACTTGAGCTATACCTTGTTTAGATTGCATATTTCGAATACCCCAGTTCCCTGTAGCTAAACCATATTTCATTCCCCGTTCTATAGTAATATTTTTTATAATTTTATAGATATTGTTCATATTTATAATATCATGAAAATGATTATTTGCTTTCCAACTACCATTATTAAATTCTTTATTCATTTGTGTTTTAATCTCTTTAATCATTTTATTAAAATACAATTTATAAAGATTACCCATTAAAATACCGGGAGTATCAAGTTTCTTATTTAAATAACTATCACGGTCGTCAAATGATATCTTATTCAAGTATACACTTAACATTTTTTTAGTCATATAACCTAAGAAATATGCTTTCATTTTAAGATTTGTGCCCATATGTGGTAAGAAGTCATTATGTAAAATATCATCTAGTAATTGTAATTTACGACTACGATCCAATTTATCTGTTTTATCTTTAATATTAACTTGCTGAATATATTTAATTACATAATCAACACACGCATCACGATTCATATATTGATTAGCTTCTTCAAGACTGGGCTTGATTAAATTAATAAATTCCTCACTCTCATTACAATCAATATCATTTAAGATAAATTCTAAAATAGCTTTGTCATTTTCAATTCCAAGTAATCTATAGAATATAAACAGTGGAACATCATGACGAATATTAGGTAAACTAACTTTTATTGTTTTACCATTGACACCAATTTTTGATGTAATTTTAACCTGATTTGTCTTCGGATTATAAAATTCATCATGAGCAATACTACTAATTTCCGCTGTATGACTATACTTATTTTGACTTTTACCACTTTTAAAACAATATACCTTATTTTCCCATTTACGTTCTTGACTAACTAGCACTTTTTCACTGCCATTCACAATGAAATAACCACCACGGTCATAAATACATTCCTCAAAATCTTTTAATGATTGATTATCCTTCTTTGAAAGAATACAGAGATGGTTACTATGTAGCATAATAGGAATCTTACCTAATTGTATCTTTTTTAAACACTTTTCCTCAATCTCATATGTATTGCCTTCTACTAATACCATTGTTTTAATGTATAAATCGACATATTGATTAGCACTATATGTAAATGAACGCTTACGTGCTTCATTTGGTAACATAACCTTTAAACTGCCATTATTTTCATGTATGGAAGCTGGAGCTAAATGAACGTCACCAAAACGTAATTCTATACTATATTGAAATTGTCCATTAGGTTGTTGAAGATAATTAAGTTTAATTGGATTATACTGTTGAATAATATCTGCTAATAGTCGGTCCTTAAAATCATTAAAACTTTCTAATTGATGTCTAATTAAATAGTCATCTCTAGTTAACAATAATTTAATTACTTCCCAAGTATCTTTTTCCCAATCAAAAGATGCGGATGTCATTTTGCTTATTATTTTAAGATTATTTATTACTGTTATCAATTTTTTATATTGTTATATTATTCAATTAAAAAATCAATTTTTAATTATATATTATTTAAATATAAGATGGGTGCTAAATTATCTAAATATCAACAAAAGACTGGTATTGCTTTAAATAATTTACCAGATGAATTAGTATTAATGGACCAACCGAATCAAATAGAAATAGATAAACAAACATATGTAGAACCTATAATAGAACTAAAAGAAAATCAACAGGAAATAAAAAATACTATAAATCAATTAGATAAACTAATTAAAGATGCGGAACTTAGTAAAAATCAATTAAGAAGCATACTAAGATCAAATCGTTCTAATATTAATACACTGGAACAGCAAATTGAAATTGCTGAAGAAAAAGCAGAAACGGATATGATGAATGAAAAAGAAAATATAGAAAAGAATGAAGAAAATGATATGGAACCAAAATTAAAACCAGAAAATAGTTCAATATTAGAACAACATGTAGAAAAGAATCAAACCAAATCTATAGAACAAAGTAAACAGCAAGAGAATGAATCTATTTTAAAACAACCGATGGATGAAAATAAAGAACAAAGTCGTAAAAAAAATATAGAACTAAATGATACATCTAATATGAAACAAACAATTAAAGTAGATAAAGAACAAAGTGTATTACAAGATGGACAGGATAATGTAGAACCGAGTGTATCACACGTTATAGAACAGCATCGTCCCGAATCTAGTTTAGAAAGTAGGGAAACCCTGGCAGAAGAGAGTGAACAACAACCGGATAGAGTAGATAATGTAGAACAACCTCTAGAAAAGGGCCATCAAGAATCTAGTTTAGAAAGTAGGGAAACCCAACTAGAAGAGAGTGAACAACAAACGGATAGAGTAGATAATGTAGAACAACCTCTAGAAAAGGGCCTTCAAGAATCTAGTTTAGAAAGTAGGGAAACCATGGCAGAAGAGAGTGAACAACAAACGGAAAGAGTAGATAATGTAAAACCGAGTGTATCACTAGATAAAGAACAACATCGTCCCGAATCTAGTTTAGAAAGTAGAGTAACCCAGCTAGAAGAGAGTGAACAACAAACGGATAGAGTAGATAATGTAGAACCGAGTGTATCACTAGATAAAGAACAACATCGTCAAGAATCTAGTTTAGAAAGTAGAGGAACCCAGCTAGAAGAGAGTGAACAACAAACGGATAGAGTAGATAATGTAGAACCGAGTGTATCACTCGATAAAGAACAACATCTTCAAGAATCTAGTTTAGAAAGTAGGGAAACTCAGCTAGAAGAGAGTGAACAACAAACGGATAGAGTAGATAATGTAGAACAACCTCTAGAAAAGGGTCATAAAGAATCTAGTTTAGAAAGTAGGGAAACCCAGCTAGAAGAGAGTGAACAACAAACGGAAAGAGTAGATAATGTAGAACAACCTCTAGAACAGGGTCGTCCCGAATCTAGTTTAGAAAGTAGGGAAACCCTGCCAGAAGAGAGTGAACAACAACCGGATAGAGTAGATAATGTAGAACAACCTCTAGAAAAGGGTCATCAAGAATCTAGTTTAGAAAGTAGGGAAACCTTGGCAGAAGAGAG
>Ga0164292_10001699_pt1 | contig 17858 bp, 17 predicted proteins | sample GEODES117metaG_FD_111486 | JGI IMG/M metagenome (GOLD analysis project Ga0164292, IMG submission 111486) | Eutrophic lake water microbial communities from Lake Mendota, Wisconsin, USA - GEODES117 metaG | ecosystem: Environmental > Aquatic > Freshwater > Lake | place: USA: Lake Mendota...
AGAACCAGTGTATGGCGCGAGGTATTTGAAGCCTGCTGGATCGGATGCAGGTGATGCGACGATTGTCGTGTATTCCAGTGCGCCAGCCTCTTCAAGAGCTGCACGGACTGAAGCAATCGTCGAACCCTTCTGACCGATTGCAACATAAATACATTTCACTTGCTTCTTTGGATCCCCAGATTTCCAGTTTTCGCGCTGGTTGATGATGGTGTCGATTGCAATTGCAGTCTTACCAGTCTGGCGGTCACCAATGATGAGCTGACGTTGACCACGCCCGATCGCGGTCATTGCATCGATAGCTTTAATTCCGGTCTGCATTGGCTCTTTGACCGGTTGACGTTGCACAACAGAAGGTGCCTGAAGCTCGAGCGCACGGCGCCCCTCTTCTGCGATTGGACCCTTGCCATCGATTGGACGTCCGAGTGGATCAACCACACGACCAAGGAAGCCATTTCCTACTGGCACAGAGAGAATCTCGCCGGTGCGACGGACGGTGGTTCCCTCTTCGATGCCGGTGTACTCACCGAGAATAACGACACCGATTTCACGAACATCAAGGTTGAGTGCAAGGCCTAGCGTGCCGTTCTCGAATTGCAACAACTCATTGGTCATTGTCGAAGGCAGACCTTCGATACGAGCGATTCCATCACCCGCTTCAACTACAACGCCGGTCTCTTCGCGAGTAGCACCACCTGGTTCGAAAGTCTTTACAAACTTCGCCAGGGCATCACGAATCTCCTCGGGGCGGATCGTGAGTTCGGCCATCTTCTTCTCCTTCTATTCGTTCTTCTAGTTCTTCTGGCCCGCCTCGCTTTCACGAAACGGTACAACTTGTTTTGTTTAGTTAGCTTGCGAGCTTTCGACCTGCTTCAGCAAGGCGTCGGGCAATGGTGCCGTCAACCATGTCGTCATCGAATTTCACTTCGATACCACCAATGACGGAGGCATCAACCGTTAGATCGAGTGAGACTTCTCGACCCAACTCTTTTCCAAGCGATGCTCGAAGCCGCTCACTTTGCGCTGAAGTTAGTGAAACTGCGCTACGAACGTGAACAACTGTCTTCTTGCGTCGAGCGCCAGCAACGTTCGCACTCTCTTCGAGAGCAGAGATGAAGTGGCGACCACGAAGGTTTCGAGCAATCGCAAGAGCAATCCGGAGAGTTGCCGCTGAGACTTTCTGGGAGAAGAGATCTGAGACGAGGGAATCGATTGCCCGTCCACCCATAAGTGCGCTGGATAATTCCTTGGCGCCACTTAATGCGTGGGCAATTCCCATCAATTCGACATCTACTCCGTCTGCCGCACCAGCTTCAACTTCGATTGCGATGATTTCAAGCGCCGCTGGAAGATTTGACGGGCTCGACCATCGCTCGCTCGCACCACTCTTGATGATGCTCAGCGATTGCGCTGAAATGCTCTTAGCAAATAGATCTTCGACTAAAGCGCTCTTGCTGGCGCTCTCCCGGGTGGGATCAGTGAGGGCGCGGCGAAGTGGCAGCGAGGAATCAAGAACTTGAATTGCTACGAACAAGTCCTGTGAGATTCTCCCTGCATCTTGCGCCGAAGGATTGCCGGCAACGCCACGAAGCGCTGATAGCGCTTGGCGACTTGCACCCTTCATATCTACTGCCATCTCAATTCACTCCCAGATTCTGAATTGCTTCGTTATCTCTTTTGGCTTTCGAGCTCATCGAGGAATCGATCGACCACGCGAGATTGACGCGCGTGATCGTCGAGTGATTCTCCGACGATTCGATTAGCTAATTCGATTGCAAGAGCACCCACTTCATTGCGAAGGGATGCGACAGCAGCGGTGCGCTCGGCTTCGATTGCAGCAGAGGCGGCAGAGGTAATTCGTGCTGCTTCCTCTTGAGCTTTAGCACGCATCTGCTCCAAGAGAGCCGCGCCTTCCACTCGTGCACTCTCGCGGATAGCTTGCGCCTCGCCACGTGCGGAGCTCAACTGTGTTTGGTACTCCTGAAGCGCAGCTTGAGCCTCACGTTGTGCACGCTCTGCCTTCTCAATGCCTCCCTGGATTGCCTCGGTACGAGCAGCAAATCCGCGCTCGAACATCGGCACTACCTTGGAACGAAGCACCAAGAAGAGGAGCAAGAACGCAATAGTTCCCGCAATGAGTTCCGCGGTATGCGGAACTAATGGGTTGACTTCCCCACCAGCGGTCAAAGTAATCATGAGTTCTGAACTCTTTCTCTCGAATTAATCTGTTGTTGTCGCCACATTAGAGAACGAACGCAAGGACCAGACCGAATAGCGCAAGCGCTTCAGCAAGTGCGAAGCCAAGGAACGCAATCGGCTGGAGGACGCTACGCGCCTCAGGTTGACGTGCTACACCATTGATGTAAGCAGCGAAGATAAGTCCGGTTGCGATACCAGGACCGATAGCTGCAAGGCCGAAACCGACCAGGTTGAGTGTGCCTTCCATGTTGTTACCTTTTCTACCTTTCGTTCTTATCGATAAGACGGGCGCCTTACCGCTTTAGCAAAACTCTTTAGTGCTCATCCGCCAACGCTCCAGCGATGTACAGCGCAGCGAGCAAGGTGAAGATGTATGCCTGTAGGCATTGGACCATGAACTCGAAGAAAGTCAGGGCGATGCCGATAAGGAATGCAAACGGGCTGACCAACTTCAACCCGATGACTCCCTGAAGAAGGTGCTCTCCTCCTAAGAAGAAGACCATGAGCAATAGGTGACCAGCAAACATATTGGCAAAAAGACGGAGTGAGAGCGTCAATGGACGAACGAGGAAGAAGGTGAGCAATTCGAGTGGGGTAATAAGTATGTAAGCCGCTTTAGGGACCCCTGGCATGAACATGATCTCTTTAATGTATTTGTAAGCGCCATGTTTACGAACGCCTACATAGTGGAAAACTAAAAAGGTGATGATGGCAAGTACATAAGGGAAACTGACTCGAGACATCGGAGGGAACTGCAGCATTGGAACGATACCAAAGATGTTATTTACAAGAATGAATGTAAAGAGCGTGAATAGATAAGGAACAAAACGCATGAATTCGTGACCGATAACCTCTTTACCGAGGTTGTCGCGAACGAATCCGTAAACGCTCTCTCCTGCATATTGCAACTTCGATGGCACTACTGCTGATTTACGTGAAGCGAGAATGAAAAATACTGAGATAAGAATTACCGAGAGAAAGACTAAGAAAATCGGTTTAGTGGTAAATGCATTGTCGCCGAAAATTGGCGGAAGATTAAAGTCGACTGCACTGGGAGGTGTGAAACCCTCGCCTTCAGATAACCGCGTCACTCGCACCTACCCAAACCTTCCATCGAGAATCAATCAGACCGGAGTCAACGTGCTTCGCGCCAAACCCTATGGGGAAATGGCCGTTTGCGCGAAATCATTACTTCCTGCCGAATCGCAACCAGACCAAATAAATAGAGGAGCCCATGCCTAGCAAGAGGCCGACCAGAACCAAGAATGAGGTTCCCAGCCAACGATCAAGTGCAAAGCCAATCCCACCCCAGACAATCTGCCCTGAGATGAGGTAGCCAAAGATTGACCAGAGCGCGCTCTCCTCGCCCCGAGACTCGCGCCGGGAGTTATCGGAACTATTGGGGCCCCCTGTGTTCTCGGGGTTCTCGGGTAGATCTCGCTCCTTGGCCATGGCCCCAACCCTAGCGCCCGCGGACCAGCTGGCGATAAGCGAGCATCTCGCCCACCAGCCACCCAGCGGCAGTGGCGAAGGCAACACCGGCAAACCAGGGTCGGTCGATGCTGGTGCGCGAGAGCGCCACCATGAAACCGGCCATTCCGATCAACTTGGTCAAGAAGCTCAGTGCGACGAAGGCAAAGGTCAGACGCGGGTCGAGCGTTCGCGTCGTAGCCGCAATCAATAGATGAATAATGAAAAACAGAAGTACCACTGTGAGCGCGGCCAGCCCGGCAAAGAAACCGCTTCTTCCCGCAACAACGCTTGCAAGCGCTGTTCCAACACCACCAATCATAAGGGCAGGGAGCGCTGCACCTTTCAGAAAGAGCTTTGGGTAATTAATCATCTACGCGACTTCGCGATGTTTGTCACATATTTCGGGCGAAGTGAAAGCAAGAGAATGGGAAGGGCGAGTGAAAGTGAAAGCAAGAGATTTATCCGCCACGAGATAAATGCAGATGCTGATACCGGGGCGGCGACAACCAGCGTCCAGAGATACATCATCACCGTTGCGCTTCGTTGTGAGTGACCTCGAGCTAGTAAACGGTGATGTAGATGCCCCATGTCAGGAGCGAACGGAGATCGCCCAGCTCGAGTTCGTCGAATCACAGCAAGCAAGAGGTCAATAGATGGAATCGCTAATACGGCAAAGGGCAGAAGTAAAGGTACAAGAGTAGGCGCGAAATTCTGCGAGGCAATTGCGTTTGCATCTATCTGACCAGTAAGCGTTATCGCTGCGACGCCGAGAAGTAAACCTAAAAGCATCGATCCTGAATCTCCCATGAAGATCTTTGCTGGATAAAAGTTATGCGGCAAGAAACCTAAACATGCGCCCATCATGATTGCAGTAAGGAGTGAGGGTGCGCCCGCGCGATCGAAGTTATAAACCACCGATAGCAGATACGCAAAGGCGAAGAAACATCCTGCTGCGATAGCCACGATGCCAGAAGCTAGGCCGTCGAGCCCGTCGATGAAATTCACTGCATTGATAGTGACAACAATGATCAAAATTGTAATCAGCTGCCCCAAGGAGGTCGGCAACATCGTTACGCCGTTGAGTGGTAACCAGAGCAGTTGCACACCGAAGTTAACCAAGATTGCTGCAGCCAAAGTTTGTCCTGCGAGCTTGGTGATGGCGTCGATTCCCCACTTGTCATCAAGTACGCCAAGTAAACAGATAACTGTCGCAGCGATACAGATACCTTTTATTTGCTCATCTTGCTGAAAGGCTTTACTCAGTAAGTTCAATTGCGAAGAGATGAGGATGGTGAGCATGATCGATAACCAGATGGCGATGCCGCCCCAGCGCGCTGTTACCTCAGTATGGACATCTCGATCTCGCACTTTCGCAACTGCGCCAGATTTAAGGGCAAGCGTTCGGGCGTAGGGCGTAAGTAGGTAGACGAAAACGGCTGCAATAAGCAGAACTAATAAATGCTCGCGCATTAACGCTCTGGATAGACAGGAAATCGTCTGCAGAGATCTTTCACTTCACCAGCAATTTTCGCCGATGAAGCAGAATCCTTAATTGCGCGGGCAATCAATGATGCGATGACTTTCATCTCGGCCACGCCCATCCCCTGCGTCGTGATGGATGGACTACCCACTCGAATTCCACTTGTTATTGACGGTGGTTGAGGATCGAACGGAATGGAGTTCTTATTGAGTGTGATGCCTGCACTTCCGCACCGCTCATCTGCCTCTTTACCGTTTACACCTAGGGCTTGTACATCAATTAACGCTAAATGCGTCTGCGTTCCTCCAGAGACTGCGCGCATCCCTTCTTCGACTAGACCAGCAGCAAGTGCTTGCGCATTGAGTACGACATCTTTTGCATACTTTTGGTAGCTAGGTTGCAAACATTCCTTAAGAGCAACTGCCTTTGCTGCAACCGCGCTCATAATTGGACCGCCTTGCATTCCTGGAAAGACAGCCTTATCAATCGCAGCTGCGTGTTCTGCTTTAGACAAAATCATTCCACCACGAGGACCGCGGAGGACTTTGTGCGTGGTGAACGAGACGACATCTGCATACGGAACTGGAGATGGAATCGCCTTTCCAGCAACCAATCCAATGAAATGTGCTGCATCCACCCACATAATGGAACCAACTTCATCGCAGATTTCACGAACACGCTCGAAATCAATCAAGCTGGGATATGCGGTAGCGCCACTGCAAATCATTTTCGGTTTATGTTTGATTGCCAATTCGCGCAACTCGTCATAATCAATTAACTCAGTATCTTTACGGACTCCATAGGACTCTACGTTGAACCATTTTCCAGAGAAGTTAACTTTGGAGCCGTGCGTTAAATGTCCACCGTGTGGAAGAGACATGGCAAGCACCGTGTCGCCAGGTTTTGTAAATGCTTGATAGACCGCAATATTTGCGCTGGCGCCCGAGTGTGGTTGCAAGTTTGCGTGCTCTGCTCCAAAGAGCTCTTTGGCACGGGCAATGCCCAACTCTTCGACCTTGTCGACTTCTTCGCAACCTCCGTAGTAACGCTTACCGGGGTACCCTTCGGCATATTTATTAGAGAGAGTCGAGCCAAGAGCGGCAAGGACCGCTGGTGACGTGAAGTTTTCACTTGCAATAAGTTGTAGGCCATTACGTTCCCGCTCTAACTCTGCGATGAGCATCGCTGCTACATCAGGATCTTGCGCTTCGAGAGCTTCGTAACTTGCTCCGTAATATCGTGCGCTCATCTGATATCTCCCATCGAACAGGTACTACCCACGTGAATCTGACTGAAATCTAGCCCAAATCCTGACTTATCTCAGGACATGCTTGGCGAAGGCTCGCCTGCGCTACCGCCCCCACTCGAATGACTCGAGGTGGCGTCTGTGTGCAATCCACAACAGTGCTCTGCACCACATCAGTTATCGCGCCACCATCAATTATCACGCCGACATTTGCACCAAAGACATCTCGCACCAGCGTTGGCTCGGTGAACGCTGCTCTACCCGCAAGTCCCGCGCCTGCGACCGCCAACGGTCCAGTCTCGTTCAACAGCCGAATGGCAAACTCGCTTTCAGGCACGCGTACGGCAATCTGATCGAGAATTCGCTCGTCGCCAAGATCCCACGTCAACGCTGCATGTGGTCGTAAGTACAAGGTGAGCAGACCAGGCCAGAACTTTTCAATCAACTTCTGGGGTGCAGCTGACATGTCACGCACGATCCCAACGATGCGGGCTTTATCGCCAATCATCACTGATGCTGCTTGACCAGGCGGGTCGCTTCGCAATAAATGAAGTTCTCCAACTGCCGCGCGATTGAATGCATCCGCAGCCAGCACATAACCACTCTCCAACGGAAAAGAAATCACATTACCTGCTCTAATCTCACGCAAGGCAATATCTATTGCTGCCGGATGAGCAATCTCTACTAACTCATTCATTACTTGAGGACTCCACTACTGAATCGAGCTCTACCATTTAAATCATAGTGAAGGTGCACGCTTTCGAACGAGCGCTCGAGAATCTCGCAGATTGCCTCGCCCTGATCCTCGTGGTGTTCAATAGCAAGATAGCCGCCGGGCTTTAGCGCCCGGAGCGCTGCAGCAATAAACACTTGTGGGGCGTCCAACCCCTCAGGTCCACCAAAGAGCGCAGCGCGCGGTTCGAAATCAACAACTTCTTTTGGCAACTCTTGTGTATCTGGAATATATGGCGGATTAGCAATCACCACATCGAAGTTATGTTTACCATCGAATTGCATTACATCAGCACGAATAATTTCTATCTCATGATTTACCAGCGCGCCTAAGTTCTTGACGTTTCGTTCGAGCCACGAAATAGCAGCGCCTTCTCTCTCCACCGCTGTTACCTTCACATTCGACAGTTCTGTTGCGATACTCAACGTGAGCGCGCCAGATCCCGCTCCTAAATCGACAACACAAGCTTCTACGACTCCCGCAATCTTCGAAATCACATCTGCTACTAACTGCTCACTCTCTGGGCGAGGGATAAGCACTCCAGGGCCTACCTCAAGAGTGAGGTTTCGAAAGTATGCGCGACCAGTTATGTACTGAATCGGTTCGCCCTTTTGCCTTCGACCAATCCAATCTCGGAACCGAGCTTCTTCATCGACTTCAAAGCGCTCTCGAAAGAGCACATGCGTGCGTGAAAGTCCGGTCACTTCCGCAAGAAGAATTTGCGCATCTAATGCAGGATCTTGCGTCGCAGACTGCAGCTCTTGCACTGCCCATCGCAGCAATTCACGAGCGCCATTCATTGATCTCTTAGCCAGCCGCTAAACGAGTTGCCTTATCAGCATCAATCAACGCTTGGATGACTGGATCTAATTCCCCATCGAGCACCACCGAGAGATTATTCGCTTTGAAATTGACGCGATGATCACTCAATCTATTTTCAGGGAAGTTATATGTTCGAATTCGTTCGCTTCGATCAACCGTTCGGATTTGACTCTTGCGTTCGGCTGCAGCTGCTGCCTCTTGCGCCTCAACGGCCGCTGCAAGAAGTCGTGCTCGGAGAATTCGAAGTGCGGATTCTTTATTTTGGAGCTGACTCTTCTCGTTCTGGCAGGAGACCACAATTCCCGTCGGTACGTGCGTTAATCGGACCGCGCTATCTGTGGTGTTAACGCTCTGCCCACCAGGCCCGCTTGAGCGATAGACATCGACGCGAACATCATTCATATTTAATTCCACATCGATTTCATCAGCCTCAGGTAGTACAAGCACTCCGGCGGCGGAGGTGTGAATACGTCCTTGCGATTCTGTCTCTGGAACTCGTTGCACTCGATGTACGCCACCTTCAAATTTCAATTTTGCATAGGGGGCTCGACCGGGCTCCATCACGCCCTTGCTCTTAATTGCTATGGAAACATCTTTATAACCGCCAAGATCACTCTCGGTAGCATCAATAATTTCTGCCTTCCAGCCCTGAACCTCGGCATACCGCAAATACATACGAAGGAGATCACCTGCGAAGAGCGCAGACTCTTCTCCTCCTGCTCCTGCCTTAATTTCCATAATCACATCGCGATCATCATTAGGATCGCGCGGAAGTAATAACTCTTCAAGGGCTTGCGCTGCCTCTGTTTCACCCACCTCTAATTGTGGAATTTCTGCAGCGAAAGATTCGTCCTCTTTTGCCAACTCTCGCGCAGCAACCAAATCTTCGTTCGCCGCTCGCCACCGTTTATATCCCGCAACAATTGGACCAAGTTGCGCGTAGCGTTTGCCCAACTGGCGCGCTTTCCCACTATCACCATGGATAGATGGATCTGCCAATTGCGCTTCAATGCTCGCGTGCTCTGCAACGAGATCATCTGCACTAGCAAATCGATCGCTAGCTGAGCTACTAGTCACAGTTCTAATTCACCCCTCGAATAAAAAAACCGCACCAGCCTGCGAGCGCAGGCGAAGGTGCGGTTTAAGGAAAGTTACTTCTTGTTAGCTGATTTCTTCAAACGCTCTTCGAAGCGTGCAACTCGTCCACCAGTATCAAGGATGCGTTGCTTGCCGGTGTAGAACGGGTGGCAAACAGAACAAACATCAACAGAAATTGCGCCGTTCTTTGCAGTAGAGCGCGTGGTGAATGTTGCGCCACATGAGCAGGAGACAGTTGTCTCGACATACTCTGGATGAATCTCAGCCTTCATTGTCATACTCCATTTCATATTTCACATCACTGGGTCGAGCTCGCCAAGGCGCTCCCGTGAGCCAGTAATTCGTAAGGGGATAAGGGTACTGATAGCCCTGGCGCAGAGCCAATCCGTGCGCTCCACATCAGGAACTACCTGCCTTCTAGCTAACTATTTATCGCTCTCTGAGCCTGGCCCGACCGTGGTCTTCTGTACCTGCATCAAGAACTCCACGTTGGATTTGGTTCCCTTCATCTTCTCAAGGAGAAGTTCGAGCGCTTGTTGTGGATCGAGAGCGTGTAGCACTCGTCGTAATTTCCACACGATATTGAGCTCTTCAGCTCCCATGAGAATCTCTTCTTTACGTGTACCCGAAGCATCGACATCAACTGCCGGGAAGATTCGCTTGTCGGCCATGCGGCGATCAAGCTTCAACTCCATGTTTCCAGTGCCCTTGAACTCTTCGAAGATCACTTCATCCATTCGAGAACCAGTATCAATGAGCGCAGTTGCAAGAATCGTTAATGAACCGCCATCTTCAATGTTACGAGCGGCGCCAAAGAACTTCTTTGGTGGATAGAGCGCTGCTGAATCAACGCCACCAGAGAGAATCCTTCCGCTTGCAGGAGCTGCAATGTTGTATGCGCGACCAAGACGTGTGATGGAGTCAAGAAGCACAACAACATCATGTCCCAATTCCACTAAACGCTTGGCGCGCTCGATAGCAAGCTCTGCCACAGTAGTGTGATCTTCTGCTGGACGATCGAACGTTGAGGAAATGACCTCACCTTTGACGGAGCGCTGCATATCGGTAACTTCTTCTGGACGCTCATCAACTAGCACGACCATCAAATGACACTCTGGATTATTTGTCGTGATCGCATTAGCTATGGATTGCAGGACCATTGTCTTGCCAGCCTTTGGTGGCGAAACAATCAATCCACGTTGTCCTTTACCAATTGGCGCAATCAAATCAATTACGCGAGTAGTCAAGATGTTTGGTTGTGTCTCAAGACGTAGTCGCTCTTGCGGATAGAGTGGTGTGAGCTTGTTGAATTCGACGCGATCGCGCGACTCCTCTGGATCCATTCCATTGATCGTGTCCAAACGAATAAGCGCATTGAACTTCTCGCGTCGTTCACCATCGCGTGGTTCACGTACAGCACCAGTGATCACATCACCCTTGCGCAACGCATAACGTCGAACCTGCTGCATGGATACATAAACATCATTAGGGCTTGGTAGGTACCCTGCAGTACGTACAAATGCATAATTCTCGAGAATGTCGAGCAATCCACCAACAGGAATCAAGACATCATCTTCGCGGATAGTCATATCCCGCTCGTTTCGGTCGCGATTACGCTCGCCTCTATCTCCCCGGTCGCCCCGGTCGCGGTGGCGATCTCGACGGCCACCGTCACGATCACGATCACGGTTACCGCGGTCACGGTTGTTACGGTCACCAGAGCGCTCATCAGAATCGCCTGCACGTGATGGCTCTGCAGAGTGTGATTTACGCTCGCGCTGATTCACGCGATCGCCCTCGCCATCACCGACAGTGTTGCTACCGGTGTCGGCGTCGGTGTCGCTGTCATCATCATCATCTTCAGTATCGCGGCCACCTTTAGATTGTGAACGCTTTGAATTCTCGTTGCGGTTTTGATTCCGCTCTTTACGGCGCTCATCACGCTCCTGTTGACGCGCCTCTTTCTCCTTCGCCGCTGCAGCGCGGTTAGCTGCCTGAAGGTCTGCGATTGCCTCTACTAAATCTCCCTTGGCTAACTTCGCAGCGCCTTCGATTCCCAACTGGGTGGCGACCTTGCGAAGCTCTGGCAACAACATGGCGGATAGATCGCCAGCTGGCTTTGCCTTTCGAGTACTTACTTCACTCACTATGCCTCATTCATCATGCTCTGGTTTATTGGAGGGCACTTTTGTGCCTGTCTTAACTATGGCTCTCTGTTATTTCTGTTATTTCTGTTATTTCTGTTATTTCTGTAGATGCGCTGGGAATTTTTGAATTTCGCGCAGATTTCTAGATATTTAGGGCTGCTAATTTTTCTAGAATCTCGACTGGTTCGGGATAGATCCCGGAGCGAGGGCTTAAGCGTAACACCCAGGGGCGGGAGCTAGGCAAATCATGGCTGCTCCCCTGAAAAACGGGAGCGGTGCTAGCCGTTATATATATGAGCGCCTTGGGCGCTCACTCCAACAATCTGGGTTGTAAATGAATCTCCGCCAGCGCGCGCAATCTCTTGGGCATCGGCGATATTTCCATAATGGAGCGCAAGGACAGTTGGCCCCGAACCCGAGATAAAAGCTGGGACCCCCGCTTCACGAAGCGTGGTCATCAATTCATAGCTCTTTGGCATCTGACCCTGTCGATAGAACTGATGAATACGATCTTCCGTTCCAGCAAAAAGCAACTCTGGTTTTCGAGCTAACGCTTCAACCATGAGAGTGCTTCGTGAGATATTCACAGCAGCATCAATATGCGGAATTGTTTCAGGCAAAAGTGCTCGAGCTTTTTTGGTCGCAACCTCACCTGAATCAGAGGGTATAAATGCAATTGCCATGATTCGCATATCTACGGGAATTGAAATTGCTTTACCTGAACCATCTTCAACCCATGCGATAGTCGCACCACCATGGAAAGCAGCGGCCACGTTGTCAGGGTGACCTTCGATCTCGGTCGCGAGCGCAAGAAGATCATTGTCATTGAGGCGTTCGCTTCCAGAGATAACAAGAGAGCGTGCAAGAAAGAGTCCACCGATAATCGCACTTGACGAAGATCCAAGACCTCGACCATGCGGGATTGCATTGAGCGCACGCAACGCCAAGCCGCGTGGACGACCTCCCATATGATCAAATGCTGCATTCATAGATGAAATCACGAGATTCTTCTCATCTTTACCAACGGTGTTCGCACCTTCGCCAGCGACTTCTACATCCAAGCCAGGTTCATCGAGCACTTGAGCTGCATATCCATCATAAATCTCAAGAGCTAAACCTAAGCAATCAAAACCTGCGCCGAGATTTGCACTTGTTGCCGGGACGCGAACGGTTACCGGAGTAGCGCGAAATGTCGGACGAGAGACCATTAGGACAACTCCAAAACCTTTGCTGCTTCACTTAGCGAGACGGGGATAACAATAGGGTCTGCCGAGCCTTCGAGCGCCCACTGCACATCTTTTAATCCATTACCCGTTACGGTGATGACAATCTTCTGATCCTTTGGAAGTCGCCCTGCCGCCTTGGCTTTCAACAATCCTGCAAGTCCAGCAGCAGATGATGGTTCACAGAAGATTCCCTCTCGCCCTGCAATAAGTCGGTAGGCGCTCAAAATCTCTTCATCGGTCACCGATTCAATTCGTCCATGTGATTGATCGCGCGCTGCTTCAGCCTCTTTCCATGAGGCTGGATTTCCAATTCGAATTGCTGTTGCAATCGTCTCAGGCTTCTCAACTATCGCACCGCGAACAATCGGAGCTGCGCCTTCTGCTTGATATCCCCACATCTGCGGTAGCGATTTAGCGATCCGATCGCGGTGATACTCCTGATAGCCCATCCAATATGCGGTGATATTGCCAGCATTTCCTACCGGAAGAGCATGGATATCTGGTGCGAATCCCAAAGTATCGATGATCTCGAACGCCGCGGTCTTTTGGCCCTGTAAGCGATATGGGTTAACCGAGTTAACAAGTGCCACTGGATAGGTTTCTGCCAATTGACGAGCAAGAGTCAAGCAATCATCGAAGTTCCCATCAACTTGCAAGAGTTTTGCACCATGAATCACTGCCTGGGCTAACTTACCCATCGCAATCTTGCCTTGCGGAACCAGAACTGCCGGAATCATTCCCGCTTTAGTCGCGTACGCCGCAGCACTTGCACTGGTGTTTCCTGTCGATGCACAAACTACAACTTTCGCACCATCTTCGGCAGCTTTACTCATCGCCATCGTCATGCCGCGATCTTTAAATGATCCAGTTGGATTGGAGCCTTCAACTTTGACCCACACTTCGCCATTTAACATTTCAGAGAGCACGCATGCGTAGACCAGCGGGGTGCCACCTTCATTAAGGGTAACTATTGGAGTCTTCGCCGAAACCGGAAGACGATGCTTATACTCATTAATTACGCCACGCCAAGGTCGCGCTTGCTTCTTACCAAACATCAATTACTCCCCCCTTCGACACGAATCACACTTTCCACTGAACGGACAGTGTCGAGCTTACGCAATCCTTCGACGGTTTCTGCAAGCGCAGCATCAGGAGCAGAATGCGTGACAACTATGAGCTCTGCTTGCGCACCAGAGCCATCTTGTCGAACAGTTTGGATAGAGACTGAGTGCGATGCAAAGACGTTTGCCACAGAGGCAAGTACTCCAGGGCGATCATTAACATTTAATCTGATGAGATAACGCGTAAGAGTTTGGCCCATCGGAGCAATCTCGCGCTCTGCATAAGTACTCTCCTTTGGTCCCAAACCACCGATAACTTTATGGCGAGCAACCGCTACTAAATCTCCCAGGACCGCAGATGCCGTCGGCGCACCGCCTGCACCACGACCGTAGAACATCAATTCCCCCGCGGCATCTGCTTCTACGAAAACCGCATTGAATGAGTCGCGAACAGCAGCAAGTGGATGTGTATTTGGAATGAGTGCAGGATGCACTCGAACTGCAATTCGCCCATCTGAAGTTAACTCAGCTATTGCAAGAAGTTTGACGACATGGCCCATATCTGATGCGATCTGCACGACATCTGCGGTGATTTCGGAGATTCCTTCACGGTAAACATCGCTGCCACTCACGCGAGAATGGAAAGCAAGACTTGCAAGAATTGATGCCTTTGCCGCCGCATCAAACCCTTCAACATCAGCGGTTGGATCTGCCTCGGCAAAACCAAGAGCTTGCGCTTCTTTAAGCGCCGATTCAAAAGATATTCCTTGCTCAGACATCTTGCTAAGAATGAAGTTAGTCGTGCCATTGACGATACCCATTACGCGCAGAACGTGATCTCCGGCAAGTGAATCGCGAAGCGGTCGAATAATTGGAATTGCACCTGCTACTGCCGCTTCGAAATAGAGATCCACATTATTTTTTGCTGCCGCTTCAAACAATTCACCACCATGTTGCGCCAAGAGCGCTTTATTTGCCGTGACAACAGATTTGCCTGAGTTGAGCGCAGCGAGAATCAGCGTGCGCGCAGGTTCGATGCCACCGATAACTTCGATGATGACATCAATGCTTGGATCGTTCACGACCGACGTGGCATCTGTAGTTACTTTTACGCCAGCTCGCTCAAGCGCTGGGCGAGCTTTCTTTCCATCATGGACGGCTACCGCGACTAAGTTGAGATTGGCCCCGGCGCGAGCGGCAAGATCATCATGGCCAGCGAGCAACTGTTGGGCAACGCTACTTCCCACTGAGCCAGCGCCAAGTAGCCCGATAGATATCGAGCGCGCTAATTGATCGTTTCCCACTGGCTAACTCTCCCACATTGGGCCGCTCTCCCGATGAACCCGACGAGTTAACCCTCTTCCAGCGCCAGCAAATCGGAGATTTTCTCGCGTCGAATGATGATTCGTGCGGAGCCATCACGCACGACGACAACTGGTGGGCGGAGTATGTGGTTGTAATTGCTCGCCATACTTCTGCCATATGCCCCGGTGGCAGGAATTGCCAGGATGTCTCCAGGAACAATGTCGCTAGGCAGCGCAATCTGGCGAATCACGATATCTCCGCTCTCGCAATGCTTACCAACAACTCGACTATCTGTTGTTGGCGCATTTGAGCTTCGATTGGCAACGAGCGCTGAATACTCCGCGCCATAGAGTGCAGGTCGAATGTTGTCACTCATACCGCCATCAACAGAGATGTATGTTCGCGTCTTTCCATCTTCTAGTAGTACATCTTTTACGGTGCCAACTTGATACAAAGTGACCATCGCAGGTCCAGCAATCGCTCGCCCTGGTTCAATGGCGATTGAAGGAATCTCAATCTCATACTTAGCGCACTGCTCGGTCAACGCGGCATGGATTCGAGTCAGCACACTCTCAATATCCATCGGATCATCAGAATCTACGTAGGCAATTCCAAATCCGCCGCCAAAATCTAAATGATGCAAGGTCGCGCCCTGATTCTTTTTCACATCAGCGATGAATTTCACAAGACGCTCTACCGCCAGGATGTGCCCGGTTTCATCGAAAATCTGGGAACCAATGTGGCAATGCACGCCTTCCAAGTTGATGTGCTCTGCATTCAAAGCTGTTACTGCAGCAAGCATGGCAGCGCCACTTGCAATTGAGAATCCAAACTTCACATCTTCGTGAGCAGTGGCAATCGATTCATGCGTATGCGCTGATATTCCCGGAGTTAATCGAAGGAGTACTGATTGCTTCTTCCCTAACGATCCTGCGATTGAGTTAATCCGATCAAGCTCGATAAGCGAATCGGCAACGATGAAGCGAACTCCAACTTCTATAGCCTCTTCGATCTCTGCAATTGACTTGTTATTGCCATGCAATTCAATGCGATTGGTTGGGAATTTTGCCGCCAGAGCGACCGCCAATTCGCCTCCAGTACAGACATCAAGATTCACGCCATCCTCAGCCAACCATTTAGCTGTTGCGATAGAGGTGAAAGCTTTACTCGCGTAATAAACCTTTGCTGTTGGGCCAAATATTTTTTCGACGGCGCTTCGGAATTTCACTGCACGCGCGCGAAAGTCAGTTTCATCAAGGATGAAGACTGGCGTGCCGAAGCGCTCCATCAATTCCGTTGCCGAAATTCCGCCAAGCGAGAGCTCGCCACTCTTACTATCTGTTCGCGCAGTGGCAGGCCAGATAGCTGGATTAAGTCGTGACGTCACATTGGCCATTACATTCGCTCCGGTGCGTTTACGCCAAGGAGTGCTAATCCGTTAGCGAGTAATTGTCGGGTTGCAGAACACAGTAGCGCCCGCGAGGTATGAAGCGCACCCGGTTTTTCATCTCCCATTGGCAACACCCGGCAGTCGTTATAGAACCGGTGATAAAGCCCGGCAATCTCCTCTAAATATCGTGCGACTTTATGTGGCCCCCGCACGTGAGCGGCCGCGAGAACCACCTGCGGGAATTGGGCTAGCGCCCCCGCAAGTTCAGTTTCCCGCTCATGAATGAGCAGCTCTTCTTGGAAATCCTCAAGAGCCATCGAGACGCCTAAGTCTGTTGCATTTCGCAGTAGCGCACTGATTCGCGCATGTGCGTACTGCACGTAGTAGACAGGATTGTCATTGGAATGCTTTTTCATCAGATCGACATCTAATGTGAGTGGGGTATCGGTTGGATATCTGCTCAACGTGTAGCGAGCAGCATCAACTCCAACCTTCTCGACCAATTCTTCTAGGGTGATGATGGTGCCAGCCCGCTTGGAGAGCTTAACTTCCTCACCATTTTCAAAAATCTTCACCATCTGGCCGATAAGAACCTCGATGTTCTGCTCTGGATCATCACCGGCACAGGCCACGAGGGCTTTGAGTCTGCCAACATAACCATGATGATCGGCGCCAAGCAGGTAGATACATAAATCAAAACCACGTGAGCGCTTATCAAGATAGTAAGCAGTATCAGAGGTGAAGTAGGTCAGCTCACCATCAGCTTTGACCAAAACACGATCTTTATCGTCGCCAAAATCTGTTGTGCGTAACCAAGTTGCACCATCTGCTTTGAAGATATGGCCTTTATCTTCTAGGCGCTGTGCAACTGTTGCAACGGCACCCGAATCGTGAAGTGATTTCTCGGAGTACCAGACATCAAAATGCGTGCCAAATATTTTTAGTACCTGCTGTTGTTGCTCTAATTGAAGTCGATATCCTGCATCTCGGAACGCGGCGAGCGCGCTCTCACCACTCTTTTCCATGATGGCCGGATCTTCGACCACAATTTGATGAGCAAGATCCTGGATGTAAGCACCGTGATATCCATTCTCTGGCGTAGTTAAACCATGAGCAGCTGCGTGCAGTGAGGCTGCAAAAAGATCCATCTGCGTGCCACGATCGTTGATATAAAACTCACGCGTAACTTTTGCGCCGGCGGCAATCAGCACGCGCGCGATGGAATCACCAACTGCAGCCCATCTGGTGTGGCCAAGATGTAACGGGCCAGTTGGATTTGCACTGATGAATTCCAAATTGATTTGCAGTCCAGCGAGCGCACTGCCCTGACCGTACTTCGCACCTTGCGAAAGTACTTCGCGAACAATTGCACTCTGCGCACCTTGCGCTAGCGTGATATTGATGAAGCCAGGTCCTGCGATATCAACTTTCGCGATGCCTGCAATCGCGCCAAAGAGAGGTGCGATTACCGCCGCCAATTCGCGCGGATTTTTTCCTGCCGACTTGGCCATTTGGAGCGCGATCGAGGTGGCGTAATCTCCATGCTCGCGATTCTTCGGCCGCTCCAGGGGGATCTGTGCCGGCACCGGGCCAATATCTAGGCCCGAGCGGGCAAGCTCCGCCGATAAAACCTGGGCTAGCTCCTCTGGATTCACACCTATAAGGGTATCGGCCTTACCCT
>Ga0164292_10001702_pt1 | contig 17832 bp, 19 predicted proteins | sample GEODES117metaG_FD_111486 | JGI IMG/M metagenome (GOLD analysis project Ga0164292, IMG submission 111486) | Eutrophic lake water microbial communities from Lake Mendota, Wisconsin, USA - GEODES117 metaG | ecosystem: Environmental > Aquatic > Freshwater > Lake | place: USA: Lake Mendota...
CACCAAACTGTACGACCGGATACTGGCGGGCATTCCCTCCGGGCGCTTCGGTACGCCTGAGGAAATAGGACGCGTAGCAGCATTCTTGTCGAGCGACCTTGCTTCCTGGGTGACAGGTCAAACCATTGCAGTAGACGGCGGCCAGAGCCTCTAAAAATATCCCCGACAATATTCATGACACAACGCTTAGCAGATCGCATCATCTTTGGTAACGTTAGTGCCAGGGGCATTACAGGGTTTACACTGGGTGTTAATGGTGGTGAGGTCATGGCCTAGGCGCACACTTCGCACAAATTTGCTTGTCTTAGAGGGTTTTATGTTTCTTTCGCTCCGACTGCTTTTAACAATCACCGCACTTGGGGCACTAGCGGCCTGTAGCACCGATAAGCCCGCGGCTAAACCTACCCCCAAGCCCGCCCGCAACGCCGAGACGATATTTGCAAGCAGCACAGTCGTTGCTGTCAAAAACGCGATTATGGGTGCGTGCTCAACCAAACAGCTACATATTCAACCGGCTGGCGACCAGGTTATTTGCGTTCGCTATAAAACAAACGTGCTCCGAGAACAAATCATTGAGTCTGCTGTGGACAGCGAATTCGCCAGACACCTACGAGACCTCGTGCGTTTTACAATCACGTCCAGTGGAAAAGATGTTTTGGTATTAGGCAATGCGCTAGTTCAATTCCAGTCTCCACTCAGTGTCATGCCAGATAGTGGCTACAGCACACAAGAGTTGAACTTACTGGACGACAATTCTTTTGCGTTGGTGCAAGAAATTCTAAAACTCGCTGGCGCAAAGTAGTGCGCCAACGCACATACTAAAAATAACTCCTATTTTCCACTTATGATCGAATCAACCAATCCTCACAAGCTGCTTAAGCTCTTTGAACAAAACGAAGAGTGGGTAGCCTCGATTAAAAAGAACGATCCAGAGTTCTTTAACCGACTCGCCAATCAACAATCACCCGAGTACCTATGGATTGGCTGCTCGGACTCGCGTGTTCCTGCGAACCAAATTACGGGGCTCGCTCCGGGTGAAGTCTTTGTGCATCGAAACATTGCCAATGTTGTCGTACATACAGACCTCAACGCTCTTTCAGTGATTCAGTTTGCGATCGATCAAATTAAGGTGAAGCACATCATTGTTGTCGGCCACTACGGCTGCGCTGGTGTGCGTGCTGCACTTGAGAACGTGCGCGTGGGCCTCGCGGACAACTGGATTCGTCACATTAAAGATGTGCATGATAAGCATGGCACTTACATGGGTAAGCTGATACAACGCACAGATCGGATGGATCGACTTTGCGAACTAAATGTGATCGAACAGGTTGTGAACGTTTGTCAGACGACCAGTGTTCAAGACGCTTGGGCACGTGGCCAGCCAGTCACTGTACATGGCTGGGTGTATGGTCTGAACAATGGCCTCGTACAAGATCTTGGGATCAGTATTGCTTCGGCCGATGAGCTAGAGCACCGCTACCGCTCTGTTGTCGAAAAGCGTTTCTCCTGACTAAGCGCGTAGCCTTTTACGCGCTCGCCCCGGAAGGCGCAGCGGTCGCCGCGTTCATGCGACGCAATCGTAGGAACAACCAAGTGGCGATCGATAGATTCAACGCGTTCCATAAAATTCCGTTCACGACAGCGGCTTGATACGAGCCTGTCACGTCAAAGATTTTTCCGGACATCCAGCCCCCTAAGGCCATCCCAAGCATCGTCGCCATAATCACTGCACCGACACGTCGCCCTGTCTGGGCTGGCGGGAAGTGCTCGCGAATAATGATGGCATAAGAGGGCACAATCCCACCTTGGAACAACCCAAACATTGCAGAAATCAGGTACAGCGATACGAGGCCGTTGAACGGCAGAAACATCAATAATGCGATACCTTGCAACGCCGAGCCTAGCAGTAGCGTTTTAATACCACCGATCCGATCACAAATCACACCGGAGATCAAACGACTGACGACTCCACACGCGAGCATCAGTGACAGCATCTCCGCCCCCCGTGCTGGACCGAAGCCCAAATCTACACAGTAAGCCACGATATGCACCTGGGGCATCGACATCGCCACGCAGCACGCAAGGCCCGCTACGATCAGAAGTGACTGGGCTCGACCCGCTGTCAGGCCAAACGGCATTTCAGAAGCAGTGGATGGACGCCCATTTGCTGGCGCGGTAATCTGGTTGAGTGGTGGACGACGTCGCAGGAATAGTGCAAATAACGCCATACCAATGCTACAAACAATACCCATCGCAATATAAGTTTCACGCCACCCTGCTGTCGTGACACCCCAATGGGCAATGTGCGGCCAAATCGCACCCGCAAGATAATTACCACTTGCACACACTGCAACAGCAATCCCGCGTCGTTTGTTCCACCAGAGCGATGTATCTGCCACCAAAGGCGCGAACGTCGCAGAGGTGCCAAGCAGTCCTAGAAATAGACCATGCGCGATGGCAAAGGCGAAAATACTTTGGCTCAGACCCGCCCACACAAATCCAATGAGAATACCTGCAGAGCCAATGAGCAAGGATACCGTCACACCCCAGCGATCGACGATGCGCCCCATAAACACGCCGCCGACACCAAAGCCGATCATCATTAAGGTGTAGGGCAAGGAGGCCTCAGATCGGCTCACACCGAACTCTGCTTGCACCTCTGGCAGAACAACCGCCACGGCAAACATGCAGCTACTACCCATCAGCATCGCACACAAGGAGACGACTAAGCGCCAAAATGCGTAGCGCGAGTCGATCAGTTCGGCAGGGGCGGGAATCTTGTTCTTCATAGACCATCCAGAGTGGCGTCAGCGTAACATGCAGCCGCAAACCGTTCTACACTGTCTGTCATGACAATTACCCAATGGTTTGCGCCGATCTTTATTGTGATTTGGAGCACTGGCTTCATCATTGCACGCTACGGCATGCCTTACTCGGAGCCCATGACGTTTCTGGCGATTCGGTTTGCCGGGGTGCTACTGTGCATGATCCCAGTGGTTTTGTGGCTCAAAGCGCCATGGCCACGAGGAAAGCAAATCTGGCATATCGCAATCGCTGGTGCATTATTCCAGTTTGGCTACTTGGGAGGCGTCTGGGCCGCCGTCAAACAAGGAATGCCTGCGGGTCTTGCCGCACTGATCATCGGTTTGCAACCAATTTTGACTGCGGTTTTTGCGTCCTTAGTCGCTGAACGCGTGACACCCCGACAATGGCTCGGCTTACTACTCGGGCTGACAGGTGTCGCGCTTGTTTTGTATGCCAAGCTGCACATAGACGGTTTATCACTCGTCAGTACTTTGCTCGCCTTTGGCGCGATGCTATCGATCACCTTTGGTACGCTGTACCAAAAACGTTATTGCCCCTCTTTTGATTTGCGGACAGGCTCCGTGATTCAGTTTTCGATCAGTCTGGTGCTGAGTGTCATCATGATGCTCTTGTTCGAGACACGCGAGGTGCAATGGACCACGCCGATGATCGGCGCCATGCTCTGGGGCATCCTGCCGATTTCGATAGGTGCGATGAGCCTTTGGTTCATTTTGCTGCGCAAAGGCGACGCGACGAAAGTGAGTAGCATGATGTATCTAGTGCCCCCTAGCACTGCTTTGATGGCATGGATCCTATTTGACGAAATACTCACACCCCTTATTTTGCTGGGCATTTTGATCACGATGTTGGGCGTGCTGCTCGTGAATCAAACCACATGGCCTGCATGGGTAAAGCAACGGATATCTCGGGCTTAACACGCTAAAATCTGCGATCTATTTCAGACAAGATTTCAGCATGCAATCCACCGTTAGCTCTTCCGGTCCCCCAGTCGCACGAAAATACCGCTACTACGACTTCATTCTCGTCGCATTCGTGACCGTATTGGTTTGTGCCAATCTGATTGGGCCGGGCAAGGCAGCGCAATTTGAACTCCCCATTCTTGGCACGGTCGTGTTTGGTGCGGGGGTTCTCTTTTTTCCGATTGCCTTTTTGTTTGGCGATATTCTGACCGAGGTCTACGGCTACGCCCACGATCGTCGTGCCGTATGGTGTGGGTTCTTCGCTCTGCTCTTCGCGGCCTTCATGTCGCTCGTCGTCGTGAATCTAACTCCTGCCCCCGGTGCACACAATACTAATTTACAAAGCGGGCTAGAGATCGTCTTTGGCAACACCTGGCGCATCGCCGCGGGATCCATCATCGCCTTTTGGTGCGGCAGCCTCGTCAATGCTTTTGTGCTGGCCAAGTTAAAGATTTACACCGCAGGCAAATACCTTTGGGTTCGCACAATCGGCTCAACGGCCGTGGGCGAAGCGGTAGACTCCACACTGTTTTACTTTTTGGCGTTCTACGGCATCTGGCCGCTTAAGCAAATCATCGCTGTCGTGATTGCACAATATTGCATTAAAACGCTCTGGGAAATCCTCGCAACGCCACTGACCTATCGCATCGTGGCGTTCTTAAAGGAAAAAGAAAACGAGGACTACTACGACCGGAATACCAATTTCACGCCCTTCAGAGTCAAGGTCTAGTCCCAAGCAGGGGGTCGCCTCAGCGGCGGGAGATCAACACGCCTACCGCTGCAACCGCAAGCAAGCCGAGCGTCAGGTACCCCCAATCACTCATCACATGCATCAACTCTGCAAGGATCCCAGCCGAATGCCCAGGATGGGCCCAAGCACCGGTGGTGGTCACTAAAAGAATCCCACCGCTCACAACCTTTGATACCGACATTACGCTCTCCGAAATGTGTGACTTTCCTGCAGTCTACGGCTAAATAACCTGCAAAAACAACTGTCGCCCGTTAAACTAGCGGCACATGGGACGAATACTGATTCCATGCACCATATTGGTTCATTACTGCTGTCGCCCGGAGGCCTCGTACCATGCCCGTGATCACAAACGTCGAAGACCTGCGCGTATTGGCACAAAAACGCGTCCCGCGGATGTTCTATGACTACGCCGACTCGGGCTCCTGGACTGAGAGCACATATCGTGCCAACGAAAGCGATTTCCAGAAGATCAAACTACGTCAACGCATTTTGGTGAATATGGAGCACCGCTCCACTTTGAGCACCATGATCGGTCAGCGTGTAGCCATGCCCGTTGCAATCGCTCCCACAGGTTTGACTGGTATGCAACACGCAGATGGCGAAATTCTGGCCGCGCGTGCCGCACGCGACTTCGGGATCCCTTTTACGTTATCCACAATGAGCATTTGCTCGATTGAGGACGTTGCCCAAGGGACGGATAACCATCCCTTCTGGTTCCAGCTGTATGTCATGAAAGACCGGGACTTTATCGAACGGCTGATCGACCGCGCCAAGCGGGCCAATTGTTCTGCCTTGGTACTGACACTCGATCTACAGATTTTGGGGCAACGGCACAAGGACATCAAAAATGGCCTAAGCGCACCGCCTAAATTAACGATCAAGAACATGATCGATATTGCAATGAAACCCCGCTGGGCGCTTGGCATGCTGGGTACGCCTCGCCGTCAATTCGGCAACATCGTGGGGCATGTCAAAGGCGTGTCGGACATGAGCAAGCTCAGCGAATGGACGGCATCGCAGTTTGACCCTGCACTCAATTGGAAAGACGTAGAGTGGATTAAGAAGCGTTGGGGTGGCAAGCTCATTCTCAAGGGTATCCAAGACGTCGAAGATGCGCGTCAAGCCTTAAACAGTGGCGCCGATGCGCTAATCGTGAGCAATCACGGTGGTCGTCAATTAGACGGTGCTGAATCGAGCATCCGTTGCCTCCCCGCAATTGTTGACGCCGTCGGCAAGGACATTGAAGTGCACATGGACGGTGGCATCCGCAGCGGACAAGATGTTTTGAAGGCGCGTGCGCTTGGCGCACGAGGGTGCTATATCGGACGAGCCTTCCTATATGGTCTGGGTGCGATGGGTGGCCCAGGCGTCACAAAAGTGCTTGAAATGATGCATAAAGAACTAGATCTAACGATGGCTTTTTGTGGGCGTACGGATGTCGAGAAAGTCGATAAAAGTATTCTTTTACCTGGAACTTACCCCACGTGAATCTGCTGACTTAAAAGCTGCATGTAAATGTGATTTAATCCTTCTCGGTTAAAGACTGCCAAATCGTGCAGTAAGCCCTTCTTAGATTTACTCTTCATCTATTCCTCGAGGTTATTTCATGCGCGTGCTACCCCGCTGGATTTTCATGAGCCGCTGGCTTCAGGCCCCGCTTTATATCGGCTTGATCGTGGCCCAAGGCATTTATGTCTGGCAATTCTGGAAAGAACTTGTCCACTTGATCTCGATGATGACCATCGACAAAACGGTCACGGAGACCGAGCTGATGTTGATCGTGCTTGGCCTGATCGACGTTGTGATGATTTCGAATCTGCTCGTCATGGTCATCGTAGGGGGCTGGGAAACTTTTGTTTCTAGGATGCAACTTGAAGATCATCCAGATCAACCAGAATGGCTATCGCATGTCAATGCAGGCGTTCTCAAGGTAAAGCTCGCAACAGCCATCATCGGAATCTCTTCTATTCATCTGCTCAAGACATTCATCAATGCGCCGAGCATGACAGACTCTACCTTGATGTGGCAGACGATTATTCATCTTGCCTTTGTAGTTTCCGCTTTAGCAATTGCCTATACCGAGAAGCTCCTCAGTAGCGCGCATCCACATTAAGAGAGACCTCGCAGCATGTCTGAACACGGTGGTCATGTAGAGCTCGCAGCGCGGGCTGCGGCGCTCCTTTAGCCAAGACCATGCAGCGCCGGTATCTTCTTAAACTTGCGACTGCATCGGCTGCGCTAGCGAGCCTACCTCGTACCGGCTGGACCAGACAGGCCTGGAGCGCGAATCCCTTTAGCCTGGGGATTGCGAGCGGCTCTCCAACGAGCGATTCAATTGTCTTATGGACGCGCCTTGGGCTTGCTGAAGTCGAGGCTGCAGGGCTGCTTAGCAGCCCCATCACCGTGACCTGGCAATTAGCAGACGACCGCAACTTCACTCGGATCGTCAAACAAGGCGAGATTACAGCGGTGCCCGCTTTGGGCCATTCTGTGCATGCAGAGGTGGCTGGCCTTGCACCCGACAGAGAGTATTTCTATCGGTTTATTTGTGGCGAAGCCTTAAGTACGATTGGTCGCACCCGCACCTTCCCACAAGCAGACGCTGCCGTTCAACGGTTACGCATCGCTTACGCTTCCTGTCAGCAATGGGGAAACGGCTACTACAGTGCTTATCGGCACATGCTTGCCGAACAAGTCGACTTAGTGATGTTTCTAGGCGACTACATGTACGAGCATCCTGCGTCCAAGCCCTTTGATATTCGTCCAACAACGGGCGGCTGGATCACGACTTTAGCTGGCTACCGTAGTCGCTATGCCTTGCACAAGTCCGATAAAGACTTGCAAGCGATGCATGCAGCCTGCCCTTGGATCGTGACCTGGGACGATCATGAGGTGCAAAACGACTACGCGGCAACGCATCCTGGCAACTCGGGCAAACCAGTGAACGATTTTATGGCGCGTCGACGCGCCGCCTACCAAGCCTTTTATGAAAATATGCCGGTGCGTCGCGCGCAGTTTGCGTCGTTACTGAATAACTTAAGCCAGGAGGTCCGCCTATTTAGCAACATTGCATACGGACGTCTTGCCAATATTTATACGCTGGACAATCGACAGCATCGCGACTTGCAAGCATGCACACGCAATGGTCGTCCCGGAGGAAGCAGGGTCGACCCGGACACGTGTCCCATATGGAATGACCCTAAGCGAACGCTCCTTGGATCAGCACAAGAAGCTTGGCTAAACACCGAATTTACCCGTGCGCAAACGACGTGGAATCTCATCGGTCTGCAAAGTGTCTTTGGACCGCGCAACTTTAATACGCAAGGCGGTCAAAGCTTTTCGAACGACGGTTGGGATGGGTATCCCGCAGCCAGACAACGGCTGATCGACTCGATGCGCAATACCCGATTAGCCAATCCCATACTGCTGGGCGGCGACGTTCATCAGAACTGGGTAGGCAACATCCTGGCAAACTACAAAGATCCTAAGAGCGAAAAAATCGGTGTTGAGTTTTGCGGGACAAGCATCACTTCGCTCACGACACTGACCAACCTCGAGCAGGCGAAAATCATTGCGCAGCATCCACACTTTATTTTTGGTGATTGTGAGTCTCGTGGTTTCGGTGTCGTCGAGATCACGCCCAAGCACATGACCACAACCCTCAAAGCGGTTCGCGACGCGACTGACCCGCGGTCTGAAGCTTTCACCCTTGCGCGCTTCGCAGTGCAAGCTGGTCGCACTGAGGTTCAAAAACTGTAGGGCAAGCTGTTTGGCCGACAAACATAAGCTGTTTGGCGTATATCGAATTTGCTCTATATTTTGTACTGTTGAGCCGTCGCATAATCTTTGCCTTCCTGCAAAGATTGATTTGATGCACAACAATAACAATTAACGGTCCGTAATGATGACAGCAGGAACACTCGGTCACGTCTATCTTGTCGACGACGATCCCTCCATTCGACGCGCACTCAAGAGTTCACTCACCGAGCTTGGATATACCGTCAACGAGTATGAAAGTTCCAAGGCGTTCTTAACGGATGCCGTGCCAATTTCGCCGGCGGTTGTGTTGCTTGACATGCGGATGCCCGCGCAGCCTGGTATTGAGACGCAAGTCACTCTGGCCAAGCATGGCTGGCAAACACCCGTTATCTTTATCAGCGGCGAGAGCCTTGCTCCGCAAATTGTGACGGCAATGAAACAAGGGGCGATCGATTTTTTGTTTAAGCCCTTTTCAATGCAAGATCTATTACAGGCGATTGAACGCGGCATTGCATTAGATCGACAATTGCATGCTCAGTCGGTGCGCTTGAACACGGCAAAAGCGAGATTCGCACTGCTGACACCACGAGAGAGTGAGGTCTGCATTGAAATACTCTCTGGCCGCTCAAACAAAGAAATTGCTAGCTTGAGTGGTTCGGCGGCTGCAACCATCAAGCTACATCGCTCACGCGTACTGACAAAAATGCAAGTCAAGTCCCTGAGCGCACTCATCGCTCTATGCGAGGGTGTCAACCTTCACGCCAAGGACCCACTCGCGCCAAAGAGCAACGATTAGGGCCATCAGTACGGGGCCAATAAATAACCCCACGAATCCCATCGTTGTGACGCCACCGACTAAACCAAAAAATGTCGGCAGAAAAGGCAGCTTAACGGGACCACCGACCAACCGAGGCCGTAGCGTCTTGTCAACGATAAAGAGCTCGACTGATCCCCAGACGAACAGACCGGCGCCGGCAAGCGGATTACCGGAGCCAACCAAATAAAGTGAAACCAAGGTGAAAGATAGAGGTGCGCCGCCAGGAATCATCGCCATCACAGCCGTGATGACACCTAACAGTACGGGGGATGGCACCCCTGCTACCCAATAAGCAAGGCCGAGCACCACGCCTTCGCCGATCGCAATCAAGCCCATACCCGTCACGGTCGCGCTAATGGTCGCCGGTACTACCCGTGAAAATCTTTGCCAACGTGTCGGCAGCACGCGCTCACCCAAAATATCGAGCTGGCCCGCCATATAGTGCCCATCTTTGTACACAAAAAGCAAGGTGATGAGCATGAACAGCAATGTGAGCATCACGTGGAAGAAGTTGCCTGTCGCTGTCAAAATCAGTCGATAGATATTACCAATATGCTGGCCACTGACGAGCTCAATCATGCTACCTATCGCGTGGGGATACCCAAGATAGTCGTCCCAATAGGTTCCGAGTCGCTCGCCCACAACAGGCAACGCCATAATCCAAGAAGGCGCGGCTACACCGTCTCTATTCGCTGCCAACAACCAACTTAACAAGTGGCGCGCTTCATTTATTGAGTAGTAAAGCGCAACCGAGATTGGGACAATCAACAGGACAACGATTGCTACCAACGCAACGCTCGCTGCAAGCGTTGTTCGTCCCCCACAAACATCGACCAACTTTGAATAAAGAGGCCAACTCGCAAATCCAATAATTAGGGCCGCAAGCACCGGCACCACAAAGCCGCTAAAAAAATAAACGGCTGCTGCCAGTAATAAAACGAGCAGCAACCTCGCAACGATATGAACCGGCAAGACAGGTTGCATTAGGTCAGCACTCGCTGGGGCTTGCCCGCGACCCATGCTGCGATATTCGCAACGACGTTGGGGTAGAAGACCGCAAAGTTTTCTGGTGTGGCATAACCTAGGTGTGGTGTCAGCAAGGTACGGGGAGTTTTACGCCACACATCATTGGCAGCCAAGGGCTCCGAATCATAGACGTCTATTCCTGCACCACCAATCTTGCCTTGCTCCAACAACGCACGCAAGGCCACTTGGTCAATGAGTCCTGCACGCGAGGTGTTCACGATAAATGCCGTCGGCTTCATTGACTTCAAGCTTGCCGCATCGACAACGCCACGCGACCGCTCACTCAACACCATGTGCACGCTAATCGCATCCGAAGTACTGAAGAGCTCTTGCTTGGTGACGAGTTTCACGCCGGCTTCGGCTGCGCGCTCTTCGGTCAGGTTTGGGCTCCAGGCTACGACTTCCATCCCAAATGCTTGACCAACCTTGGCGACCTTTTTGCCCAACTGGCCTGCACCTACCAGGCCAAGACGTTTACCTTCAACCGTTGGGGGCATCGACGTTTGCCAAAGCCCATTCGTCATATTGACCGACTCTTGAGGAATCTTTTTAAACAATGCCAGCATTAAGGCCCAAGCGAGTTCGGCTGTAGCGCCCGTGCTCTTAGGGTCGCCAGGAGAACCACACACCACGACGCCTTTTTGGCGGCACGCTTCGAGATCAATCGAGTTATTGCGCAGCCCAGTGGTGACGAGCAATTTAAGTTTTGGCATCGCCTGAATGACGACTGCTGGGAAAGCGGAACGCTCACGCATCGCTACGACCACGTCAAAATCAGCCAGAGTCTTTGCAAGCTGATCCGGCTGAATAAACTGATCGAAAAATTTCACGTCCGCTTTAAGCGAGGACCAGTCAGCTAAGCTTTCAGCCACTTTTAAATAATCATCAAGTACCGCAACACGCATTGTCTTCTCCAGATAATCAGACGCATGGACCTTGAATGTCGGTCCACTCAGAATCTCCATCAACTAACTTTGTACTACTTGAACTCTTACTGCTTCAATCTTTTTTCAAGCTCATCTTTGGGAATAGCGCCTCCGACGCGACTGCCGTCCGCAAAAAAGATGGCGGGCGTTCCACGCACCATGAGCTTCTGACCGAGCGCCACCATCTTATCAACAGGCACCTCGCAGTTAACCGTAGGAGGTACCACACCTTTGAGCATCCAGGCGTCCCAGGTTTCAGCACGATCCTTTGCGCACCAAATGTTTTTCACCTTTTGCGTCGAGTCGGGCGACAAAATCGGATACGGGAAGGTGTACACGGTTAGATTATCAATTTCACCGAGAGACTTGCGCAAAGTCTTGCAGTAACCACAATTGGGATCTTCAAAAATAGCGAGCTTGCGTGAACCGTCTCCGCGAACCTGTTTGAATGCTAACTCGAAGGGCAGCTGATCAAACGGCATCTTTGCAAGCTCGTCCTGTCGCTCACGGGTGATATCGCGGCGAGTTTTGGCATCGATCAACGTGCCGTCCAGCACAAAATTTACCTTTTCATCGGTATAGACAAGGTCCGACCCAAGTTGGACCTCATACAAGCCGTAAGGGGTCAAGCGTACGCCGGCAATCGGTGGGTTATTAAAACGCTCGGCAAACAGCTTTTTGACGGCTGCGGCTTTGGCGTCCTCAGTGCTCGCTGCAGCTGCGGCCGCCGCCACCGAAGGCGTGGCCTGCGCGACGACAGCACTGCTGCATAAAGCCGTCAGTACGAAAGACAGTGTGATGAATAAACGTTTAAACATTATGACTCCTAGCGGGAAGCACCCGCGATCAATTGCCGCTTAATAAACGGTAATTTTTCCGCGAGATTCATCCCCATATTGCGCAACCAAACTACGGGTGCGTGTTGAATATCAAACAAACGGGCTAAGCCATCTGTCACGAGACGCATCGCCAGGACAGGCTCTGCGCGAAGTCGGCGATAACGCCGCAATACCATTGGATCACCGGGGCTGCGGTACGGCTCGCGCCCCGTGATCGTATCGACCAGACCCTGAACATCACCCAGCCCTAAATTCAGCCCCTGCCCGGCGAGCGGATGCAAACGATGGGCCGCATCTCCCGCTAGCACCACGCGCTCACCAACCATGGGCGATTGATCAAGCGTCAAAGGGAAACCATGTACAGTGCCCCGTAACGTTAACACCCCCAAGCGCCCCGCCGACACAGCTGCTAAGCGCGCCTGTAACTCGACCGCACGGTCTTGCTCAGACATCGCCAGCAACTGGGTTGCGAGCTCCTCTTTCAAGGACCACACCATGGATACTTGTGGGCCCTTGGTCGTATCGGGCATCGGCAGTAAGGCCAGCACCCCATCCGCACCAAACCATTGCAACGCGGTGCCTTGATGCGGCACGCTGCAATCAAGGTGGGCGACCAAAGCCGTCGCCCCATACGCGCGACTATCTACTGTCAGCCCAGCGGCTGCGCGCAACGGCGACTGTGCACCATCCGCTGCAATGAACAACTCTGCTTTAAACGTGGTGCCCCGATCTGTCGTAAGAACGCCCGGCGTGTAGGAGCCGAATTTTTCGGTAATCCAGTGCAGCCCCATGACTTGGGCCGCTTGTACCAATACGCGCTCAATTTCAGAAGACTCGACAATCCAAGCCAGCTCGGATTGCGCAGATTGCCAGGCATTTAGATTCAGTAATCCATTACCGTCGCCATGAATCTCCATCGCCTGCACCGACGTCAAACGTCGTGAATCCATCAAATCCCAGACACCGATCGAGGCAAGAAAGCGCTGACTCGCCGGCGACAAGGCATACACCCGCGGATAAAACTCATCTTGCGCAAAGGTGGGCACCGCAGCACGTGGCCCGACGAGGGTGACGGCCTCACCCTTGCGGGCGAACGCCAGAGCCGTAGCCAAACCCACAATCCCACTGCCACACACGACAATTGAAGCGCTCATCTCGTTAAGTCATCCTGATCAGCGCGCAGACGGTACGCCAGCCTGTTTCGGCCAAAGCACCCACATCTGTCCGTTCTGTTTCATTCTTCCGGCGAGCTCACCCGCTGCGGCACCAAAACCCCAGTAAAAGTCCGTTCTTGCGGCGCCGCGAATAGCTGTCCCCGTGTCTTGCGCGAAGACTAGTCGATTTAACGCAGTATTGGACGAGGGCATGGTCGTCGACAAAAACACAGGTGTGCCCAGCGGCACGAAATTTGTGTCGACTGCAACCGAGCGCTGCGCCATCAACGGTATGCCATAAGCGCCCTTAGGGCCAATTTCCGGGTCCGTGATAGCCTCTTCAGCAAAGAACACCATGGCTGGATTGGCATTCAGCATCTCTTGCGTACGATTCGGATTGCGTTTAGCCCAGGCGCGTATATTTTGCATAGAGGTCTGGGCGATTGGCATTTCGCCCTTATCTGCAAGCCATTTACCAATTGAGACATAAGGGTGGCCGTTATGGTCCGCATACGCAACGCGTATCGTCTTCCCATCCGGGAGCTGCACACGACCAGACCCTTGCACTTGTAAGAAGAAGTTATCCACCGGATCATTTACATAAACGATTGCAGGAGGGCGTCGAGCAGACGTCTCAATTGCGGCTCGGCTTTCGTAGGGAACGACCCGCTTGCCATCTAATTTACCGCGCACCCGTTTGCCAGCCAGTTCGGGATAAACACGGCCTAAGTCGATCGTCAGTAAATCGGTGGGAACGGTATAGAGCGGCCATTGGTACGCGCCCGTGCGAGTCCGCGAACCCAAGACTAGCGGCTCGTAGTAGCCAGTGACAATATTGCTTGCCGGCTTACCATCAGGGCCCTGTAAGCGCCAGGGGCTCAGCCAGGTCTGCAAAAATCTTCTTACGGCCTGTGTGTCGTTCGGCGCGGGAGCCTTCGAACGATCGGAAGCAGCAGCGCAAACCGGCTGCCAGGCCCGCGGCGTCGCGCGTGTCGGCCCAGCTAAGTTTATCGATGTAGGGCGCATCAACCCTTGGCAGTTACGCAGAAAGGTCGTCCATACGTTTTTTAAATCATCATCAGACCACCCCGGCAGCTCGGACCAGTTTGCCGAGACAAATCGACCCTGTAACTGGCGAGCAGCGCTATCCGGAATCGAACCGGACGGCACAGTCGGTGTGACGACAGGTGCTGCTGGGGCGGGTGCGGCAGGCTCAGGGGGCACGCTCACGGTGGAGCAACCTGCCAGCAAGACCAAGAAAGCGCTTACCCAAATTCGACGCATATTTTGAGGGAAGATGATCATGAGAGGCTTCAGTGCAAAGTGCGTGGCATGGCCAGCACGAACTCAGGGATGTCGACCTCGAACGGCACACCGTTTTCGCCCACGCAGTGGTACCTGCCACGCATGGTTCCAACCGGGGTCTTTAAGGGGCAGCCGCTCGTGTATTCAAAGGTTTCACCTGGAGCCAGCAGGGGCTGTTGGCCCACTACACCCAAGCCACGGACCTCCTGCTCGGCCTGGTCCCCATCCGTAATGATCCAGTGGCGACTGATCACCTGCGCGGGTCGCTCACCCGTATTGGTGATGCGCACTTTGTAAGCAAAGACGAACTGCTGTTTGGCCGGATCAGACTGGTCCGCTACGAAATGCGGCTCGACCGCCACCGAAAGTTCAAAAGGTTTCACATGCACATCCAGAGAAAACTGCAATAATGAGAGCCACTCCGACTCGGTGTTCGCACATCATGCCAGAAACAACCGCCTTGCCGACAGCCCGCATCGCTCCCAGTATTTTATCTGCTGACTTCGCCCGACTGGGTGAAGAAGTCAGAAATGTTGTCGCCGCAGGGGCTGACTGGATCCATTTTGACGTGATGGACAACCATTACGTTCCCAATTTGACGATTGGCCCTATGGTTTGTGAGGCAATTCGCCCCCACGTGGACGTACCCATTGACGTGCACCTGATGGTTGAGCCGGTTGACAGCCTGATTCCAATGTTCGCCAAAGCGGGTGCCAACGTCATTACGTTTCACCCCGAGGCCTCCCGCCATGTGGACCGTAGCTTAGCCTTGATCCGCGATCAGGGCTGTAAGGCGGGCCTCGTGTTTAATCCCGCTACACCGCTCGACTGGTTGTCGCATGTCATGCACAAAGTCGACATTATTCTGCTGATGTCGGTGAACCCAGGTTTTGGCGGCCAAAGCTTTATCCCCGAAACACTGTCGAAGCTACGAGCTGCACGTCAGTTGATCGATGCACACATCCAGGCGGGCGGGCAAACCATTGCTCTTGAGGTAGATGGCGGGGTCAAGACTGACAACATCCGAGCTATTCGCGCGGCTGGCGCCGATACCTTCGTCGCAGGCTCAGCAATTTTTGGGCAGCCCGACTATCAAACCGTTATTAACGCAATGCGCGCGCAAATTGCCCTCGCTGACCAATGAGCTCCACGAACACCTCCGCCCCCCTAGCTTTTGATGCCGTGCTACTGGACCTAGACGGCACCTTAATGGATACGATTCCTGACTTTACGGTTGCAGTCAACGCCATGCTTTCCGATTTAAAGTTTGCGGCTATCTCGCAAGCGGAAATCGCCACCTATATCGGTAAGGGCTCGGACAATCTCATTCGGCGGGTCCTCACGAGCGTTCAGGGCGGGCAACCGCCTACGGACGAGCTCTTCAAGCAAGCCAAAGTGTCCTACACAGCCAACTACCACCGCATTAATGGCGATCAAGCAATCATTTTTGACGGCGTTCGCCCTGGCCTTGAGCGCCTTCAGGCAATGGGCCTGCGCATGGCCGTGGTGACCAACAAAAATGCCGAATTTGCCGTACCGTTGCTTGAGCGCACCGGCTTGGCCAAGTACATGCAAGCGATTGTTTGCGGCGACACGCTGGCAGAACGCAAACCCCACCCAGCCCCAATGCTGCACGCCTGCAATTTACTCAAAAGCTCGCCGAGCCGGACTGTTGCCGTGGGAGATTCCGTGAATGACGCCCTGTCTGCCCGTGCTGCAGGCTGCACTTTCCTAGCGGTGCCCTATGGGTACAACGAGGGCAATAGCGTGCATTCGCTGGATGTCGATGCTATAGTAGATTCCATTGAACATGCGGCTCGCTGGGTCGCTGCACGGTAAACAGAGATTAAATATGTCCTTGTCATTTCGCACCACTTCCGTACCTGTCGCCTCCTGGCGCTGGTGGCGTTTGTGTTCCGGGTGACGGTGCGTCAAAGTCCGGCTTAATCGCGATAAGCGAACAGCCAACAGTACAAACCAAGCCCGTCCAACCATGGCCGGGCTTTTTTTTATTGCTTACCCCGGTCTGCTAACTGCGAGAACCGCCTAAACAGATGACTGAACTCGAATTCAAAGCCCTTGCGGCACAGGGCTATAACCGCATCCCGTTGGTTGCAGAGACCTACGCGGATCTTGACACGCCCCTTGGCATCTACCTGAAGCTTGCGCACAGCGGGCCGCAAAACGGCAAAAACTCCTGCTTGCTCGAGTCCGTTGTGGGTGGCGAGCGTTTCGGTCGATACTCATTCATCGGCTTGCCCGCGCGCAACGTGATTCAAGCGCGCGGTACGACCACGACCGTCTTGCGTGATGACAAGGTCGTTGAAACCTACGAGGGCGACCCCTTACGCTTCATCTCGGACTACCAGGCACGCTTTAAAGTGGCCTTGCGTCCTGGCATGCCCAGGTTTGCGGGTGGACTGGCCGGATACTTCGGTTACGACACTGTTCGACATATCGAACCAAAACTAGGTCCAGCCGCGAAACCCTACCCGGCGGGAATGGGTGAAGGCCCCCCTGATATCTTGTTGTTACAAACCGACGAGCTCGTCATTGTCGACAACTTGGCTGGCCGCATCTACCTGATGGTCTACGCCGATCCGTCAGAGCCAGAAGCCTTCAATCGAGCGCAACAACGTCTGAAAGACTTGCGCATCCGATTACGCAAACCGGTAGAAATCCCTTACAGCCATTCAAGCGTGGCAACAAAAGAGCAACGCAGCTTTGCCAAAGCAGACTACTTGGCCGCCGTACGTCGTGCCAAAGAGTACATCGCTGCAGGCGATCTCATGCAGGTGCAAGTGGGTCAGGTGATCACCAAGCCTTTCAGTGACTCTCCGTTGTCGCTGTATCGAGCACTGCGCTCGCTAAACCCATCGCCCTACATGTACTTCTGGAACTTCGGCGACTTCCAAGTGGTGGGTGCATCGCCCGAAATTCTGGTGCGCCAAGAGGCAATCCCCTTACCCGAGGGAGCGCCTATGGGTCAGGCACCCGAAACCTGCATCACGATTCGTCCTCTGGCGGGCACACGCAAGCGTGGCGGTACACCGGAAGAAGATGCCGCACTCGCTGCCGAACTGCTGGCCGACCCGAAAGAGCGCGCCGAGCACGTGATGTTGATTGACCTCGCGCGCAATGATGTTGGTCGTGTGGCCAAAATCGGTTCGGTCGAAGTCACCGACACGATGGTGATTGAGCGCTATTCCCACGTGATGCACCTAGTATCAAATGTGACAGGGACCCTTGAGCCTGGTATGAGCAATATGGATGTACTGCGCGCCTCGTTCCCAGCGGGGACCTTAACCGGCGCACCAAAAGTGCGTGCCATGCAAATGATTGATGAGCTCGAACCCGTGCGTCGCGGCATCTACGGCGGTGCAGCAGGATACCTAAGCTATGGCGGCGAAATGGATGTCGCAATCGCCATCCGCACCGGAATCATCAAAGACGGCATGCTGTACGTGCAA
>Ga0164292_10001703_pt1 | contig 17829 bp, 12 predicted proteins | sample GEODES117metaG_FD_111486 | JGI IMG/M metagenome (GOLD analysis project Ga0164292, IMG submission 111486) | Eutrophic lake water microbial communities from Lake Mendota, Wisconsin, USA - GEODES117 metaG | ecosystem: Environmental > Aquatic > Freshwater > Lake | place: USA: Lake Mendota...
CCGCTGGCGATCACCAAGGCGGTGGTGCTCTACGTGTTTCGCTGTCTGGTGGGCGAGGCGATCCCGCTCAACGCCGGCTGCTTCGAGCCGCTGGAGCTGGTGGTGCCGGAGGGATGCCTGCTCAATCCCCGCCCGCCGGCGGCGGTGGTGGCGGGCAACGTGGAGACCTCGCAGGCCCTGGCCAATGCGCTGTTCCTGGCGCTCGGGGTGCAGGCGGCAGCCCAGGGCACGATGAACAACCTCAGCTTCGGCAACGCCGAGCGCCAGTACTACGAAACGATCTGCGGGGGCACCGGCGCCGGCTGCCGGCCCGGCGGCGCCCTGGGCGGACAACCCTTTGCTGGAACCTCAGCGGTGCAGAGCCACATGACCAACTCGCGCCTCACCGATCCGGAAGTGCTGGAGGAGCGCTTCCCGGTGCGGCTGGAGCGCTTCGCCATCCGCCGCGGCTCCGGCGGGGCGGGGCAGTGGCCCGGCGGCGATGGCGTGATCCGCGAGCTGCGTTTCCTTGAATCGATGACCGTGTCGCTGCTCAGCGGCTCCCGTCGGGTACGCCCCGCCGGCCTGGCGGGCGGGGAGCCCGGTGCCTGCGGCCGCAACCAGCTCACGCTCCCCGATGGCAGCAGCCAGGAGCTGCCGGGCAGCACCGAGCTGCAGGTGCCGGCCGGTGCCTTGCTGCGCATCGAGACCCCGGGAGGCGGGGGCTATGGGGATGCCGGAACGGGGGAACCAGCTCATGGAGCGTGATCTGATGGGGGATCGGCCTGATCTGCGGCTCAGTGGGCGTGCACGCCGGAGCCGCCTTGCCTGCGCCGTGCGGCCCCTGGCCCTGCTGCCGGCGCTGGCCATCACACCCCTCCAGCCTGCGGCCGCCAATGTGCTGCAGGAGGGGCGGCAGCGCTTTCAGCCGGTGTGGTCGGCCGGGGGGATCGTGGCCAGCCAGGAGCAGCTGGCTTCGGCTGTGGGAGCGCGGGTGCTGGCCCAGGGCGGCAACGCCGTGGATGCGGCAGTGGCGGCCTCCTTTGCCCTGGCCGTCACCCTGCCCCAGGCGGGCAACCTGGGCGGCGGCGGTTTTCTGGTGCTTTGGCTGCCTGGGGTGTCGCCAGCCCGGGCCCGGGCAGCCTGTGCGCCTGCGGCAGCGACAGCGGAGCGGAGCCTGGGCGGTGGCACGGCGGTGGCGGTGAACTTCCGCGAAATCGCGCCGCTGGCGATCCGGCCGGCGTTGTTTCTGGGCGCCGATGGCCAGCTCGATCGGCAGAAGGCCACCCGCAGCCTGCTGAGCACCGGGGTGCCGGGCACACCGGCGGGCCTGTTGCTGGCTCAGCGCTGTTATGGGCGGTTGACGCGCCAAACGGTGCTGGCGCCGGCGATCGCCCTGGCGGAGCGGGGCTTCCCAGTGGGCAAGGAGTTGGCCGATTCCCTGCAGCAGGCGGCGCCTTTCTTGCAGCCCGACCCCACCTCCCGTGCTCTGTTCTTCAAGCCGGGCTCAGCCGGGCCTGCCAGCTCCGGAGCTACGCCAAAGCAAGTCCACGCTGCGCTCCAGCCGTACCAGCCCGGCGAGATCCTGCGCCAGCCCCAGCTGGCCGGCACCCTGCGGCGGCTGGCGGCGGCGGGGGAGGTTGCTTTCTACCGGGGACCGGTGGCCGACCAGCTGGTGGAACTGATGCGGCGGGGCGGCGGGCTGATCAGCCACGACGACCTTGAGCGCTACCGGGCCCAGCTGGTGACACCGCTGCAGGGCAGGTTCCGCGGCCACCCGGTGCTCACCATGCCCCCTCCCAGCGGAGGTGGGGTCACGCTGCTGATGCTGCTGGGTCTGCTGGAGCCGATCCCCCTTGAGCAGCTCGGCCAGGGCTCGGCCGCTGCCCTGCACCGGCTGGCTGAGGCGATGAACCTCTCCTATCGCGACCGCAACCGCTGGCTGGGAGACCCCGATCAGATCGCCATGCCGCTGGATCGGTTGCTGAGTCGCCGCTATCTGCAACAGCTGCGCGAGACAATCCGGCTGGATCGGCACCGCCCCGCAGCAGAGCTCGACCCGCCGCCAGCCGCTCGGCGTGAGGGCACCAACACCACCCACCTGTCGGTGGCCGACCGTGATGGAGGGCTCGTGGCCACCACCACCACGCTCAACTTCGCCTATGGCAATGGCATCAGCGTGCCCGGGGCCGGTTTTCTGCTCAACAACGAGATCGACGACTTCGCTCTCCAGCCTGGGGCCGCCAATGCCTACGGGCTGGTGCAGGGCCAGGCCAATGCCGTGGCGCCTGGGAAGCGGCCGCTCAGCTCGATGACTCCCACCCTCGTGTTCCGCCCGGATGGTCGGCCCTGGCTGGCCACGGGCAGCCCCGGCGGCAGTCGCATCATCACCACCGTGCTGCAGGTGCTGCTGGGGCGGATCGTGCATGGCCTCAACCTGGCCAGCGCCGTGGCCGCCCCCCGCATGCACAGCCAGCTCTGGCCTGATCGCTTGCAACTGGAGCAGGGCTTCAGCCCCGACACCCTCCGGCTGCTGGAGGGGATGGGGCACACGCTCCTGGCCGCCCCGGCGATGGGGTCGGCCAACAGTGTGGAGGTGCTGCCCGGGGGCGGCAGCCTGGGCGTGGCAGATCCCAGGCGCCGCGATGCGGCTGCGGTGCCCGAGGGGGATTGATGCAGGGAACCCTCAGCTCTCAGCTACCGGGGCCGTGAGCAGATTCACCGCCGAGAAGGCCAGGCCGATGCCGAAGAGGGTGCCGATCGCCCAGAGGCTGTCGCTTGGCCACTCACTGATCAGCATCACACCCAGAATTGCCGTGACGATGCCATCGACCAGCACCAGGCCCCGGGCTGGCCCCTGACTGGCGGCGGCCGTGGCCAGTTCCATCACACCTTCAAACGCCAACAGGAAACCCACAAACAGGGTGAGGCTCACCTCGCTGCCCACCGGGTAGGCCAGGGTCCACACGCCACCACCCAGGTAGAGCAGACCGGAGAGCAGACGAAATAGCTTGCTGCTGGTGTCGCCGCTGCCGGTGAGCCGAAGCAACTGGGCGATGCCGGCGGCGATCGCCACACCGCCGATGCCGATCGTGAGCAGGGTGGCCGACACAAACGGCAGTGCAATGGCCAGGCCCGCAGCCACAAACAGAAGGATGGCTGCGCTCCAACGCAGGGCGGGCGATGCGGGTACGGACACGGTCAGGATTCTGGGACGACTCAACCCTAAGGGGGAGTCAGCAGGCCGTTTCCCTGCAGGCAACTTGGTGACAGTTGACTGGCGTGATGGCCTGTCAGGTTTTGATCCGGAGCCGTGTCAGTGGATGCTGATCGAGGGAGTGGGCCTGTGGCGAAGCATCACAGAACACAGGCAGGCCCGCTGCAGGCGCAGCACATTGGATGCAAATGAACCATGGGCTGACTCGCTTCATGCTCGAGCCCTTGCCTCTGCCGTTTGCGCCCCATCTGCCGTTTGCGCCGTTGTTGGCTGAGCTGCTGCCGGCGCTCAACGACCACAACCTTCCATGGATGGACACGATTCATCCAATCGTGGTGCACTTCGTGATCGCCATGGGGTTGATCAGCTTTGTGTTCGACCTGATCGGTGTGCTGTTCCGCCGCGGCAAGTTATTTGAAGTCAGCTTCTGGAATCTGCTGTTTGCCACCGCTGCGATCTTCGTGGCGATCATCTTTGGCCAGGTGGAGGCCGGACTGGCCAATCCCTACGGAGCCTCCAGCGAAATCCTCAACCTGCACAGCACCATTGGCTGGTCGTTGGCGGGGGTGCTCTCGCTGATGTCGGGCTGGCGCTATGTGATCCGTAGCCGCGACCCCCAGCAGATCCCGCTCAGTTTTCTCGGAGCCGGTGCGCTGCTGAGCGCACTGATTGTGGTACAGGTCACCCTGGGCAACCAGTTGATCTGGGTCTATGGCCTGCACACCGTGCCGGTGGTGCAGGCGATGCGCGACGGCCTGGTGTGATGGCTCCCTACATCTCCCCCGATCCTCCGATCGAACAGCTGGCCCGGCAGCTGGGGCCCAACGGTCTGCCCTATGCGCTGCCGATTCACCCCAATCTGGTGCATCTCACCATTGGTCTGTTCGTGATTGCGATCGCCTTCGATATCGCTGGCGCTCTCTATCCGGTGGAGAAGAGACTGTTCCGCTTTCTGGCGCTGCCGGTGACCCGAGCCGGGTTTCACGATGTGGGTTGGTACAACCTGGTGGCCTGCGCCATCGTGAGCTTCTTCACGGTGGCGGCCGGCTTTTATGAAATGCTCCTGGCCGTGCCGTTGCCTGGAGTGACCAGCAGCATTGGTCTGCAGAGCATGCAGACAATGCTGCTCCATGGTGTGGGCGGCGTGCTGATTCTGCTGGTGATCGTGGCCATGACCGTGTGGCGTGGTTACCAGCGGTTCGCGTGGCGAAAGGACATGGGCCGCCAGGTCCAGTGGCTCTACCTGCTGGTGGGCCTGGGGTTGTTTCTGGTGATCGGCCTGCATGGCACCCTCGGCGCCGAATTGGCCGCTGAATTCGGTGTGCACATCACCGCCGATCAACTGCTGGCGGCCGGAGCAGATCTCAGGGAGGCTCTGCCATGACCAGTTCATCACCGCGCCTGCGGCCCCTGCCCCTGCTCGGGCTGGGGCTCTGGGTTGGCCTGCTGGTGCTCATCAGCATCTGGATGAGTCATCAGGCCTATCGCTGGCTGCCCGTGCAGGCCTCCACCGCCGCGCCCCTGGTGGACGGCCTCTTCAGCTTCGAGACGGGGGTGGGCACGTTCGTGTTTCTCGGTGTGATCTCCGTGATGGCCTGGGTGGTGCTGATGCACCGCGCTGAGAAGTATGACGAGAGTGATGCCGAGCCGATCGAGGGCAACACCCGCCTGGAGGTGATCTGGACCGCCATCCCCTTGGTGCTGGTGATGGCGATCGCCGCTTACTCCATCCGGGTGAACACCACCCTGGGGGTGCTGGGCCCGATGGAGCACATTCACCTGCACGATCCAGTGGAACAGCAAGGGGGCTACCCAGGTGACCGTCTGCCTGCGGAGACCGTGGAGGTGATCGCCAGGCAGTGGTCGTGGGAGTTTCGCTATCCCGATGCTGGAGTGTCCTCCACCGAACTGCATCTGGCATTCAATCAGCCCGTCACCTTCAGGCTGGTTTCCGACGATGTGATCCATGGCTTTTACATCCCTGCTTTTCGCCTCAAGCAGGATGTGATTCCCGGCACCGCCATCGACTTCAACCTCACCCCCACCCGGGAAGGGCGCTATCGCCTGCGCGACTCCCAGTTCAGCGGCACCTGGTTCGCTGCCAATCAGGCCGATGTGGTGGTGGAGACCGACGATGCCCACGCCGCCTGGTTGAAGCAGGCCGCAGCCCAGCCCCTCCAGCCCGGCATCAGTGATGCGGTGGAGGAGTACGCCACCCGTGGCAGAAAAGCCAATCCCGGCTGGGCCACCGTGCCTCCGGCTCCGCCTCCTCAGGTGAATGTTCCCGGTTCCAATCGCCTCCCCCACGACGCCTGAGCTCGTTCAGCCCGATGACTTCCGCCACCTTCCCCGCCAGCGAGCCCAAGCCATCCTGGACCCGCTATTTCAGCTTCAACACCGACGCCAAGGTGATCGGCATCCAATACATTGTTCTGTCCTTTTTCTATTTTCTGATCGGTGGTCTCCTGGCCATGATCATCCGCGGTGAGCTGATCACGCCAGCCGCCGATCTTGTTGATCGCACTGTGTACAACGGCATCTATACGATGCATGGAACGATCATGTTGTTCCTGTTTATCTTCCCGGTGCTCAACGGCCTCAACAACCTGTTGATTCCTACGATGATCGGTGCTCCCGACATGGCCTTCCCGCGTCTGAATGCGGTGGCCTTCTGGCTGGTGCCGATCTTCGGCACATTGCTGATCGCCAGCTTCTTCGTGCCCGGGGGTCCCGCCTATTCAGGCTGGTGGTCGTATCCGCCCGTGAGCATCCAGAACCCCCTCGGCCATCTGGTGAGTGGCCAGGGCCTCTGGCTCACGGCGGTGGCCCTCTCCGGAGTGTCCTCGATCATGGGGGCGGTGAATTTCGTGACCACGATCATCCGCATGCGGGCCCCAGGCATGTCCTGGTTCCGCATGCCCGTGTTCTGCTGGACGGCTCTTGCTGCCCAGAGCCTGCAGTTGATCGGCCTGCCAGCGCTCACCGGTGGGGCGGCGATGCTGCTGTTTGATCTCGTGGCCGGTACGTCGTTCTACCGGCCTGAGGGTGGTGGGGATCCCGTGCTCTACCAGCATTTCTTCTGGTTTTATTCCCACCCTGCTGTTTATGTGATCATCCTGCCGGTGTTTGGGGTGTTCTCCGAGCTCTTCCCGGTGTATTCGCGCAAGCCGCTCTTCGGCTATGTGTATGTGGCCCTGGCTTCCTTCATCATCGTGGGGCTGGGCCTGGTGGTGTGGGTTCATCACATGTTTCCCAGTGGCGTGGCGCAGTGGATGCGCAATCTCTTCATGGTCACCACCATGCTGATCGCCGTGCCCACCGGGGTAAAGGTGTTCGCCTGGCTTGGCACCCTCTGGCGCGGCAAGTTGCGGCTCACCACCCCCATGCTCTTCTGCCTCGGGGGCCTGTTCAACTTCGTGTTCGCCGGCATCACCGGCATCATGCTGGCCACCGTGCCCGTGGATATTCACGTGAGCAACACTTACTTCGTGGTGGGCCACTTTCACTACGTGATCTACGGCGCGGCGGTGATGGGTGTGTTCGCCGCCGTGTATCACTGGTTTCCGAAGTTCACGGGCCGCATGCCCTACGAGGGACTGGGCAAGCTCCATGTCTTGCTTACCTTCGTGGGGGCGAACCTCAACTTCTTGCCCATGCATCCGCTGGGTCTGATGGGCATGCCCCGGCGGGTGTCGTCCTACGACCCGGAATTCGCTTTCTGGAATGTGCTCGCCAGCCTGGGGGCGTTCCTGCTTGGGGTGTCAATCATTCCCTTCCTGCTCAACATGGTGAGCTCCTGGGTGCGCGGACCCAAGGCCACCCACAATCCCTGGAATGCCATCGGGCTGGAGTGGCTCCTGCCCTCGCCGCCGCCGGAAGACAACTTTGGGGAGCACGTGCCCATTGTGATCTCCCGCCCCTATGGCTACGGCACCGACCAGCCCCTGGTGGAAAACCAGGAGGCGATCGAGCACCAACTCATCTTGAAGGAGGCCAGCGCATGACCACCTCCCTTCCTGCCTCCCCCGGGCATGGCCATACGGGGGAGTCCCACCAGAATCACACTCTCACGGGCTTCATCATCTTTCTGTGCTCTGAGAGCGTCATCTTCCTGGCATTCTTCAGCGGCTTCGCCCTGCTGAAGACCTCAGCGCTCAACTGGTTGCCGCCCGGAGTAGAGGGACTGGAGTGGCGCATGCCCCTGATCAACACGGTTGTGCTGGTGTCAAGCTCCGGCACGATCTGGCTGGCCGAGATTCTCAAAGCCCGTGGACAGCTCTGGGGGTTCCGGAGCCTATGGCTGCTCACCATGGCACTGGGTGCCTATTTCCTTTATGGCCAGGCTGTGGAGTGGAGTGGGCTCTCCTTTGGTCTTACAAGCGGAGTGTTTGGCGGCACCTTCTATCTGCTCACCGGCTTCCACGGCTTGCATGTGGCAACCGGTGTGCTGTTGATGGGCCTGATGCTGGTGAAGTCCTTCATTCCTGGCAACTATCTCAAGGGTGAAGAGGGTGTGCAGGCCACCTCTCTCTTCTGGCACTTCGTGGATGTGATCTGGATCATTCTGTTTGTGCTCATTTACGTGTGGCAACGCCATTGAGGAGCTGCTTATGATTATTGACGATCGTCATTTTGATGTCATCATCATCGGCAGCGGGGCTGCCGGTGGCACCATGGCCGCCGCCCTCGCTGATGCGGGTCATTCCGTGCTGCTGCTGGAGCGAGGCAGCAGCATGCCGCTGACCGATCAGAACCTGGCCGGTGTGGAGCTGTTCCGCAAGGATCGCTACCACCCCCCCGAGCGCTGGTTCGGTACCGACGGCGATCCCTTCGCTCCCCAGACCATCTATGCCCTCGGCGGCAACACCAAGATCTGGGCTGGCGTGCTGGAACGCATGCGTGAGCGTGAGTTTGCCGGCCTGCCGCTGCAGGAGCGCCAGGCACCGGCCTGGGGGCTCAGTTATGCGGAGCTGGAGCCCTGGTACGGACAGGCAGAAACGCTCTATCGGGTGCATGGCGTGCGCGGCAGCGATCCCACCGAGCCGCCCTGTACCGACCCGTATGGGTTTGCGCCCCTGGCGGTCGAGCCGTTTCTGTCGGCCCTTGCCGATGACCTGCAGCGCCATGGTGTGCAGCCCTATCGATTGCCGCTGAGCTGGTCGGAATCCAGCAGCGATCCCAGTGGTGATGCGGAGCTGTTCGGCGTGGAACTTGCGCGGCGCAGTGCCGAGGTGGTGGTGCGCCGCGGCGCCGCTGTGCAGCGCCTGCACGTGAATCCCTCCGGTAGCGAGGTGCGTGGCGTGGAGGCTCTGATTGATGGCCAGAGTTGGCTGTTCAGTGGCCACCAGGTGGTGTTGGCGGCCGGTGCGATCAACACGCCGGCGATTCTGCTTCGCTCCGCCACCGACCACCACCCTCGCGGACTGGCCAATGGCTCCGATCTGGTGGGCCGCAACCTGATGAAGCTGCAGCTCACCTCGATTCTCCAGCTCGCCAGCGAGCCGAACGACGGGCGATACGGCCGCGGTTTCGGCGTGAACGACTACCTGTGGGGAGACCAGAACGTCACCTTCCCACTGGGCTCCATACAGAACGGCGGCGGCGTTCTTCAGGACGCCCTGTTTGCTGAGTCGCCGCCCGTGCTGTCGCTGGTGACCAAGCTGTTGCCGGATTTCGGCCTGGAGCAGCTCGCCTCCCGCTCGATTACCTGGTGGGCCATGAGCCCAGTGCTGCCCGACCCCCACAACCGCGTGAGCCTGCGCAACGACCAGATCCAGGTGAACTATCGGGTGAACAACTTCGAGGCTCACGACCGTCTCGTCTACCGCTGGATCGACACGCTCAAGGCTGTGGAGGCCGATCCCATCACCCGCGTGGTGCGCGGCGCTCCCACCCATCCCCGCGGTGAGGCGCCGCTTTCGGCCATCGGCTACGCCTGCGGCACCTGCCGCATGGGCGACAACCCCGCCACATCGGTGGTGAATCTCCAGGGTCGTAGCCATGAGGTGGCCAACCTCACCATCGCGGATGCCAGCCTCTTCCCGGCTTGCCCGGCCATGGGCTTCGGGCTCACGGTGATTGCCAATGCTCTGCGTATCGCCGAGAGCGTGCGCGCTTCACTGCGATGAGCGAGGTGATCAGCGAGGTCATCACCTCTGAGGCCAGGCGCATGGCCGAGCGGGACTGCGGCCATGCGCCCTGGAGCCTGTGGGGCAGCTATCTGCCTGAGCGTCAGTGGGGCACCGTGCGGGAGGACTACTCCGCCGACGGCGATGCCTGGCGCTCCTTCCCCCACGATCACGCGCGCTCACGCACCTACCGCTGGGGTGAAGACGGCTTGCTGGGCATCTGCGATGAGCAGTGTCGGCTGTGTTTTTCCGTGGCCCTGTGGAACGGCCAGGATCCGATCCTCAAGGAGCGGCCCTTCGGCCTGGGTAACCCCGAGGGCAACCACGGCGAAGACATCAAGGACTACTACTTCCACATCGCCAATACCCCCACCCACAGCTTCATGCGGGGGCTCTACAAGTATCCCCAGGCCCGTTTCCCCTACGAGCAGCTGGTGGAGGAGAACGGCCGCCGCGGTCGCGACCAGCCGGAATACGAGCTGGTGGATACGGGCATCTTCAACGAGGGCCGTTACTTCGATGTGTTCATCGACTACGCCAAGGCTTCTCCCACCGATCTGCTGATCCGCATCCGGGCAATCAACCGGGGGCCAGATGTAGCCCCGCTCTGCCTGCTGCCCACCCTCTGGCTGCGCAACACCTGGGCCTGGGGCTATCCCGATGCCACGCGCCAACCGATGCGGCTGCAGGACGATCGTGTGACCACTGCGTCGCTCACCGACCTCGCGCCCTACGAGTTGCTGTTGAACGGCTCAGGCCGCTGGTTGTTCACCGACAATGAGACCAACACCGAGCGCCTGTACGGCCAGCCCAACACCACCGCCTTTCAGAAGGATGGCTTCCACCGCTTCCTGATTGAGGGCGATCAGGGCGCCATCAATCCAGCCGGCGAGGGCACCAAGGCGGCAGCTCTGCTGCAACGCAGCCTCGAGCCGGGAGAAACCTGGGTGGTGGAGTTGCGGCTACGAGCTGTAGCCGAGCAGGACCCGAACGGCGCTGATTCAGCGCCGTTCGGTGATACCTTCAACGCCCTGTTTGCGGCCCGCGAGCAGGAGTGGCAGGCCTACATGGAGCACCTGGTGCCGGGCCTGGCCCCCGACGATCGACTTATCCACAACACTGCCCTGGCTGGCCTGCTGTGGTGCAAGAAGTACTACGGATGGAGCGTGCTGCGCTGGCTGGAGGGGGATCCCACCCAGCCGCCCCCACCGCCCGAACGCCTGCTCTCAGAAACGGCCGAGTGGCGGCGTCTGCATGCCCACGACGTCATCGCCATGCCTGATGCGTGGGAATACCCCTACTTCTGCCAGTGGGATTTGATGTTCCACGCGGTGTCGTTCGCAATCGTGGATCCGGCCACGGCCAAGCAGCAGTCGATGCTGCTGCGCTCGCCCCACTACACCGCTCCCAACGCCCAGACCCCTGCTTACGAGTGGGCGCTCTCCGATCCCAACCCCCCGATCGGGGCCTGGGCGGTGATGCGCATCTTCCAGATCGAGCGCAAGCAGGCCGAGGGCATGGCCGACTTTGCCTACCTCCGTGAAGCCTTGCGCAAGCTGCTGCTGGAGTACGGCTGGTGGGCCAACCGCAACGATCGCTCCGGTGACAATGTGTTCGAGGGAGGCTTTCTTGGCCTCGACAACATCGCTGTCTTTGATCGACGCTTCCCTCTGGCCGATGGCAGCCGCATTGAGCAGTGTGACGGCACGGCCTGGATGGCGTCGCTGAGCCTCAACCTGCTCAACATTGCCGTTGAGCTCAGTCGCGACGAGCCTGAATATGCCGACCTGTGCGAGCGCTTTGTTTATGACTTCGTGCAGTTGGCGCTTACTCTCAATGCTCCCACCAGCCATGGCTATCTCAACTGGGACGAGCAGGATGGGTTCTACTACGACGTGATCAAGCGGCCCGATGGCAGCACTGATTACCTCCGCACACGCTCGGTGTCTGGGTTGATCCCGTTGCTGGCCGTCGCCAGCTACGACGTGGAGACGGTGGAGCGCCTGCCGGTGCTTGATGTGCTCAAGAGCATGGCCTGGTTTGTGCACGAGCGCACGACCCCCACCTGGCTTGCGGCCAACCTGGGCCGCTGGCACAACGATCGTCTGCTGTTCACCCTGGTGCCGGAGGATCGGTTGCGGCGGATCTGTGCACGGCTCTTCGATGAAGACGAGTTCCTTTCTCCCTACGGCATCCGCGCCCTCTCCAAGGTGTATGAGCCCCATCCCTACCGCTATACCGAGGGCTCTGACAGTGAGGAGCTGCGTTACAGCCCCGCCGACAGCCCGGTGGGAATGTTTGGTGGCAACTCCAACTGGCGTGGGCCGGTGTGGATGCCGATCAATTTTCTGCTGATCGAATCACTGCAGAAATTTGCCCACTTCTACGGGGATAGCCTCAAGGTGGAGTTCCCCACGCGCTCCGGCAACTGGATCAACCTCTGGGATGCCTCGCTGCAGCTGCAGAAGCGTCTGGTGGGAATCTTCCGCCGTGATGCCCAGGGCCGCCGGGCCTTCAACGGTGATGTGAGCCTGTTCCAGGACGATCCCAAGTGGCGGGATCTGATCCTCTTCAACGAGTACTTCCACGGTGATAACGGCCGCGGCGTTGGTGCTTCCCACCAGACCGGCTGGAGCGCCGTGGTGGCCAAGATGATCAATCAGCTGCATCGTTATCCCACCGGTTGACGTTCAGCGCTGAACCTCAACTCGCGATCACGAGCCTTCCTTCGCCTCCCAATCCATGGCCCCGGTGTCTTCCCAGGATCTGCTCACCGGCATCCACAGCTCTCCCCTGCCTGTTGCTCAGCAGCGACAGGTTGAACACGGAGCTCACTTCGATCTGGTGATCATCGGCAGTGGCGCCGGTGGCGGCACCCTGGCCCGGGCTCTGGCACCCACAGGCCTGAAGATTCTCGTGCTGGAGCGGGGCGACTGGCTGCCCCAGGAGCCCCAGAACTGGGATGCCGAGGAGGTGTTTCAGAAGAATCGCTACGTGTCGAAGGACACCTGGTTCGACAAGCACGGCAAACCGTTTCAGCCGGGCAGCCATTACTTCGTGGGTGGTGCCACCAAGATGTATGGCGCCGCCCACTTCCGCCTGCGCCAGCAGGATTTCGAGGAACTCGTTCACCACGACGGCATCTCACCGGCCTGGCCCCTGCGCTACAGCGACTTCGAGCCCTGGTATCAGCGGGCTGAGGAGATGTATCACGTGCATGGCCAGCGCGGTGAGGACCCCACCGAGCCGCCGTGCAGTGGCCCCTACCCCCACCCGCCGGTGGCGCATGAGCCGCGCATGCAGAAGCTGGTCGACGACCTGCGCGCTGCTGGCCTGCATCCCTTCCATGCCCCCAGCGGCGTGCTGCTCGATGAGGACCACATGGCCTTCAGTCGCTGCCGCAAGTGCAACTGCTGCGACGGCTTCCCCTGCCTGGTGCATGCCAAGAGTGATGCCGATGTGCTGGGTATGCGCCCGGCCCTGGCCAGCCCCAACGTGTCGCTGCTCACCCGGGCTCAGGTGCACCGTTTGGTCACCGATGCCAAGGGCCGCAGCGTGACGGCGGTGGAGTTGCAGCGCGATGGCGAAACCATGCAGGTGAGCGGTGATGTGGTGGTGGTGAGTTGCGGTGCCGCCAACAGCGCCCGGCTGTTGCTGATGTCGGCCAACGACAGGCATCCCCGCGGCCTGGCCAACGGTTCCGACCAGGTGGGCCGCAACTACATGTTCCACAACAGCAAGGCGATGGTGGCCCTGGCCCATGAGCCGAACACCACCGTGTTTCAGAAAACGGTGTCGCTCAACGACTGGTATCTGGGGGATGCCGACTTCGATTACCCGATGGGCAATATCCAGATGACTGGCAAGACCAATGGCACGATCATGAAGGGCTATGCGCCGTTGGAAACATTTCTGATGCCCGGCTGGACGATGGACAAGATCGCCGAGCATGCCCTTGACTTCTGGATCTCCTCAGAGGATCTTCCCGACCCTGACAACCGGGTGACGGTGGATGATCAGGGCCAGATCCATCTCAGCTATACCCCCAACAACCAGACAGCTTCTCAGCGGTTGGTTGGACGACTCACCGGCCTGCTTGATCGGCTCTACCTGCGCAACCATCTGGTGGAGCGCCAGATCTACGTCAAGAGCACGATGACGATCGCCGCGGTGGGGCACCAGGCCGGTACCTGCCGCTTCGGCAGCGATCCGGCCGCCTCAGTGCTTGATCTGCACTGCAAGGCCCACGAGCTCGACAACCTCTATGTGGTGGATACCAGCTTCATGCCCACCATCGGCGCGGTGAATCCCTCGCTCACGGCGATCGCCAATGCCCTGCGGGTGGCCGAGCACCTGAAGGAGCGGCTGGTTAGCTGAAGGCAACCCTGAGAAGATCAGCGATCAGCAGGTTGTCGAGGGAGAAGAGGCCTCCGCCGCAGCCGATTAGCACCAGACACATCACCACATACATGGCAGCCTTCTCCCAGCTGGGCGGCTCCCCGACCCCCATCGGCCCGGCGTAATCACCGGCTGGAATCTGATAGGGATCGGGGGCGATGAAGGGAAAGCCGGAGCGGATCTCCAGCACCATGGCGTAGGCCATCGACACCAGGATTGCCAGGGCAGCCAGGGGCGTGAACAACCCGGGCAACAGGGCGATCCCGGCACCGAACATCGATGCCGCCGACAGAAAGCAGAGCCACTGCGGAGTCTTCAGGGCCTGAGACCAGGTGCTGAGGTTGCGCAGTTTTGGCCAGCCGTGGCGAATGAAGCACACGCCCATGAACAGGCGCAGCAGCAACAGAGTCGCCTGGGCTGCGGTTGAGGGCGCGGCTGGCACCAGCAGCTCCACCACCGTGATCTCCATTCACCCAGCCCTCAATTGCAGCGCAACGTAGGCAGCGCGCCTGGTCCTGGCCACCATTGGCGGGTGATCCCACACCGTGCGGCTCTCCGTGACTGACACTCTCAGGGCCCTGGCCGCCGGCGGCAGTGCGCCGCTCGGGGCGACGCTGCAGCGAGGTGGCGTGAACTTCAGCCTCCACGCCAGGGGCTGCGAGAGGGTTGAGCTGTGTCTGTTCAACGCGCTCGATGATCCCGAGCCGTCTGCGGTGCTTCTGCTCGAGGGAGAACAGCACCGCAGCGCCACCTACTGGCATGGCCTGGTGGCGGGGGTGGGGCCGGGGCAGCTCTATGGCTACCGACTCCCCTCCGATCCCGACTGCCTGCTGCTCGACCCCTACGCCCCGGCCCTGGCGGTCCCGGCGGGCTATTGCCGGCAGCGGGGCCAGCGCCGCGCTGGGGAGTCGATCGCTGGGGGGGGCGGCTGGGCTGGGGCCCTCAAGAGTGTGGTGGCCGACCTCAGCCGCTACGACTGGGAGGGGGATCGGCCCCTGCGCCGCCCGGCGCGCGAAACGGTGATCTACGAGCTGCACGTGCGGGGGTTCACCGCCGCTCCCGGTGCCGCTGTCGGGCCCGAGCGGGCCGGCACCTATGCCGGTCTGATCGAAACGATTCCCTACCTGCAGCAGCTGGGCATCACCGCAGTCGAGCTGATGCCGGTGTTCGCCTTCGACGCCCAGGCAGCCCCTGACGGTCTGAGCAACTACTGGGGCTACCAGCCCATCAGCGTGCTCGCTCCCCACCCGGGCTACGCCAGTGGCAGCGATCCGCTGGCGGTCCTCGATGAGTTCCGCGACCTGGTGAAGGCCCTGCATCGCGCCGGCATCGAGGTGATCCTGGATGTGGTGTTCAACCACACCGCGGAGGGGGCCATGGTGGGCGCGGCGGCGGGGCCAACCCTCTCCTATCGGGGCCTGGCTCCCCACGACTACTACCTGCTCCAGGGCGAGGCGGGCAGCCTGCGCGACCTCGATGTGACCGGTTGCGGCAACACCTTCAATGCCAACAACCCGTTGGTGCGGCGCCTGATCCGCCACAGCCTGCGCCACTGGGTGGAGCACATGCACGTGGATGGGTTCCGCTTCGATCTGGCCGCCGTGCTCTCCCGCGATGAGCAGGGCAATCCGGAACCGCGGCCCCCGATTCTCTTCGATCTCGACAGCGATCCGGTGCTGGCCGGCACCAAGTTGATCGCCGAGGCCTGGGATGCCGCCGGCCTCTATGAGGTGGGCAGGTTTGTGGGTGAGCGCTGGCAGGAGTGGAACGGACGCTTCCGTGACGACCTGCGCCATTTCCTCAAGGGTGACTCTGGCTTCGCCTGGGCGGCCGCCCAGCGCCTGATCGGCAGTCCGGACATCTATGGCCCCCGCCAGCGGGAGGCGGAACTGAGCGTGAACTTCATCACCTGCCACGACGGCTTCACCCTGGCCGACTGGGCGAGCTACGACGCCAAGCACAACGAGGCCAATGGCGAGGCCAACCGCGACGGATCCGATGACAACGCCAGCTGGAACTGCGGTGTTGAGGGGGAGACGCAGGACCCAGGCGTGCTGGCCCTCAGGGCGCGGCAGATGCGCAATGCCCTCTGCCTGCTGATGCTTGCTCCAGGCACACCGATGCTGGCGATGGGTGACGAGGTGGGCCGCAGCCAGCAGGGCAACAACAACGCCTACTGCCAGGACAACCCGACCAGCTGGTTTGACTGGGGTCTGGTGCACAGCCGGGCCGATCTGCTGCGGTTCACCCGCGCCTTGATCGCCTACCGGCAGCGGCGCGATGTGGTGGTGGATCACACCAACCTCTCGCTGTCTGAGCTGCTGCGGCGCAGTGCGGTGGAGTGGCATGGGGTGGAGCCGTTCAAGCCCGACTGGGGGCCCGATTCCCACTCCCTGGCCCTGAGCCACACCAGCAGTGAGCATCGCTTCCGTCTGCATCTGCTGGTGAATGCCTGGTGGCAGCCGCTGCGCTTTGTCCTGCCCCCCACCGGCCTGGCGGATGGGCGCTGGCACCGCTGGATCGACACCGCTCTCGCCAGCCCCGACGACATTGTTGACTGGGAGGAGGCACCAGCCCTGCTGGAGCAGGTTTACACGCTGCAGCCCCGCTCGGTGGTGGTGCTGCTGGTGCGTGCGGCTGGGTCCGGAGGTGGCGCCTGCTGATGCGTTGCCATCAGCGCACCACCAGCTGCAGCCGGTGGCCGTCGGGATCCCCCAGTTGCAGCCCCGCCGTGAACCCCAGCTCCCGGACTTCCGCCGCCGCCAGCGTCACCACCCCGGGGCTGAGCAGCCGGCCGCCGTACTGCTCAACAGATGCGGCGATCGCCGCCAGCTTGGCGGGCTCGCGGCCCACCACCAGGCGCAGCTGGCCGTGGGCGCGGTCTTGGGGGGCCAGATCGGCGGGCATGGGCCGGCCCCCTGCCGGAGTGCGGTAGTCGAGGCACTCGATGCCGGCGCCGCTGGGGCAGCGGTGGCCGGTGATGCGCACCCGGGTGCCGGCCAGCCCATCCAGCCCGTCCTGTTCGGGGCCCTCGTTGATGCCGTCGCCACCCAGGCGCAGACCCAGGAGCTGGTTGTAGAAGCGGCAGCTGCGCTCCGTGTCGGCCACACCGATGGCGCTGTGGTCGATGCCCAGGAAAACGCCGGCTCCCCCAGGGCCTGCTGGCCCCGGTGTGGCTTCGCCATCGAGGCCGTGCCAGCGGGCATCGCCCTTGTCTGCGGGGAAGGCGAGCAGCTCCAGGCAGTGCCCCTCAGGGCTGTGCAGCTTGAAGGCCTCGATCCCGGCGGCTGCGGTGTTCCACTCCGGCAGGCGCTGGGGGGCTGAGGAGATGGCCTGCAGCGCTCCACTGCCGATCGCCTCACGCACCGGGGCGCTGGCCTGCTCCAGATCCCGCACCACGATGCAGATGTGCTGGAACCAGAGGTCGTTGCTGCGGCTGTCTGCGGGAAAGGGGCGGCCCGGACGCTGGCCGGGGCCCAGGGCCTGCACCTCCAGCAACTCCAGCCGCTCCTGGCCGAGGGCCAGCCGCACCAGTTTGAGCCGGGCCCCCGGCAGCCCGATCAGGCTGGCGTAGCCCGGGCCGGGCGTGATCGCGCCGAGCCGCCGGAAGCCCAGCTGACTGCAGAAGAAGGCGGCGCAGGCCTCGGCGTCGGCGCAGCTGAAGCTCACCGCATCCAGATGGGGCCAGGGGGGCAGCGCGGCGGCGCCGGCCGCGGCGATCTCCGCGTCGCGCTGGGGGGTCATGCCCGACACGCCCAGGCCGCCCACCAGGTTGCCCTCCCAGCGCAGGGCCAGGCCGCCGCCCATGGCCGCAGCCGGTTGGCCCAGCACAGGGGCCAGTTGCAGCAGGGCCGGCCGCTCACCGTTGATGGCTGCCTCCTGGCCGGCGGTGTCGTTGCCGCTCAGGGCCGCCATGCGGGCCTTGGCGATCGCCGCCTCGGCTGCGGCGGCGCTGGCGCCATCCAGACGGCGGAAGGCGATCAGCCGGCCGCCCCCATCCACCACCGCCGCCGCCACCTGGGAGCCGTTTCGGAGGGCTTCGGCCAGGGCCGCATCCAGCAGCCGTTCCGCATCGGCCAGTTCAAGGGCAAGGGCAGGGCGCATCGC
>Ga0164292_10001706_pt1 | contig 17815 bp, 16 predicted proteins | sample GEODES117metaG_FD_111486 | JGI IMG/M metagenome (GOLD analysis project Ga0164292, IMG submission 111486) | Eutrophic lake water microbial communities from Lake Mendota, Wisconsin, USA - GEODES117 metaG | ecosystem: Environmental > Aquatic > Freshwater > Lake | place: USA: Lake Mendota...
AACTAACGATGTTTACGTAACAGAGTACGCTGATATAATTAGCAACGCTGAACTAGGAACAACAAATGCAGTTTATTCTTCAGGAAATGTTCTTCTTCAGGTAACTGGAGCATCAGCAGATACTTCTGTTAAGGTTCACAAGACTTATATCGAAGCATAATTTAGGGACGGGAGTCAACTATGGCAACAGTAAATAAAGACTTTAAAGTAAAGCATGGGCTTAATGTAGCCGAAGGCGGTACTTTTGGTCAAGCAGTCGTAGTTGGCACCCCAACTGAAAATACACATGCCGCTACTAAGGCATATGTAGACGGTAGAGAACTTCTTGTAGCGCAAGGTTCTACACCACCAAGCGATCAAAATTCATCAAATGGTGAACTTTTTATTGATACTGCTGAAAATAGACTTTTGTTTTATTACAATGGTCAGTGGAACACTCTTGCACTATTAAATGACACAATTGAAATAGCGCAACACATCCACGATACATCAATTGGTGGAACTGGTTTGATTGTTTCAACATTTAAAGATGCAGGATTCTATAACGAGGCTGGCGCAGAAGAAGATGCAGGGTTTTACAATACTAACAGTTGGGCTGCCACATATGATGGCGGTATTGCAACAGAAGTATACAATTAAAATCTGATATAATATGACTATACACCGATGGAGGAGTAAATAATGGCAACAAGAATGCAACAGCGTAGAGGTACCGCATCACAGTGGACATCCTCTAACGACGGAGATGGTCCAATCCTAAATGCTGGAGAAATCGGCTGGGAGTCGGACACAAATAAATTTAAAATCGGTGATGGCGTATCTTACTGGGCAGACCTTACCTATTTCGTAGATGCCACAGATGTTATCGCATCATCTCTTGGAGCATATCTTCAGGATTCAGATGTCGGAGCAATCTCTGGTGTAGCAGGACTTGATTCAAGCAAGAATTTGATTGTTCCTGGAACATCTATCCACATAGAAGGTGCAACAGATAACGCAAATGAAACAACTTTAACAGTTACAGACCCAACCGCTGACCGCACTATAACATTCCCTGACGCATCAGGTACAGTTGTTTTGGCCGACGGTAGTGGAAACGTTACAGTTTCAGGAGACTTAACAGTAAGTGGTACAACTACTACCATTAACAGTACAACAATTAATGCTACAACAGGAATTGTTTTTGAAGGTACAACAGCAGATGCTCATGAAACTACTTTAACAGTAACAGATCCTACAGCAGATAGAACTATTACTTTTCCTGATGCAACTGGAACAGTTCAACTTAGAGTTACAGATGTATCTGATACAGAAATTGGATACCTAAATGGAGTCACTTCTGCTATTCAAACACAGCTCAACAATAGTGTTTTAACTTCAGCAATAGGAGTTTCAGTTGCATCTTTAGATAACAATACCAAGCTTCCTAGCGCACAGTTAACTGCAAACGTTGCATTTTTGTCAGATGTTTCATCACAGGCTTCATCAACACTTTCAACTGCCCAGTCTTATGCAGATTCAGCAGTATCAACACACAACAGTGATTCAACATCTGTTCATGGAATTACAGATACATCAACACTTTTGACAGACGCTAACACCAAAACAGTTACAAATAAATCAATCTCACTTGGTTCAAATACAGTTACTTCAACTCTTGCTCAACTAAATACTGCAGTATCTGATGCCGACGTAGCCTCTCTTGCAGGTACTGAAACGCTTACAAATAAAACAATTGCTCTTGGCTCAAATACAGTATCAGGAACACTCGCACAATTTAACACAGCGGTTACTGATGCAGACTTTGCTACACTTGCAGGAACAGAAACTTTAACAAATAAAACTTTAACTTCACCAACAATGACTACACCAGCACTTGGTACACCTGCTTCTGGTATTCTTACAAATGCAACAGGATTACCAATAGCAACTGGAGTAGATGGACTTGGAACAGGAGTAGCAACATTCCTTGCAACTCCGTCATCTGCAAACCTTATATCAGCAGTTACAGATGAAACTGGCACTGGAGCACTTGTCTTTGCTAATACACCAACACTTGTAACACCAAATATTGGTGCAGCAACTGGAACATCTTTGGTTCTTTCAGGGGACCTAACTATTAATGGTACAACTACAACAATTAATTCAACTACTCTTGCAGTAGATGATAAGAATATAGTTCTTGGAGATGTAGAAACCCCAACAGATACAACTGCTGATGGTGGCGGTATTACATTAAAGGGCGCATCAGATAAGACATTTAACTGGGTAGATGCTACAGACGCATGGACCTCATCAGAGCACGTAAACCTTGCTTCAGGAAAGTCACTATATTTAAATGGCACACTATTAAAGGATGCTACTGAAACTCTTACAAATAAGACACTTACATCTCCAAAGATTAATGAGGATGTTGCGCTTACAGCAACTGCAACTGAATTAAACTACGTAGATGGTGTAACTTCAGCAATCCAAACACAACTAAATGCTAAAGAAAATAGTTTATACGCATTTGTGGAGGTATCTGGAACAACCAGAACTCTATCTTATGCTACAGACGTAACAAATACAATTAAATTTACATCTTCATCAGCAGTTACAGTAACAGTTCCTGCCGACAGCGGTGATGGTGCTAACTGGGCAGTTGGAACCTTTACTGATCTTTTTCAGTACGGTGCTGGTCAGCTTACAGTTGCAGCAGCTGGCGGAGTTACAATTCGGTCAACAGATTCACAATTAAAGAGCAGAGTTAGATACAGTACAATGACACTGATCAAAATCGCTGCCAATGAATGGTTATTGGTAGGAGACACAGCAGCCTAATGAAAAAATTTAGAAGAGCAAGCGTATCCTCTAGACTAAAAGCACTACTCTCAGTAACAGAAAATTTTACGAGAGCAGATAATGCTGGCTTAGGGGCAGCGAATAATACTTCTGCTTTATGGAACTCAGTAAGAGGATCATGGGGAATTGCTACAAATAAAGGATCTTCCTCTGCAGCTTCAGGTTATCCACTATCAACATTAACATTCTCAAAAGAAGATGTTACGCTTTCAGCTTCTGGTACTGGACCAGGAGTTGGAACAGCATTTTGGGTAACAGACTCAAATAACTGGTGGGCTACATATGTTCAAGCTAATCAGGTTTGTCAGACATGTACAAATACTGTAAACTGTGCAACCTTTGTAACAAACTTCACATTTACTCCAGCTTCAGGTGGAAACTGTGCAAACTTTACAACAACATGTAATTCATATAATGCATATAATCCTGGAAACACTTTCTTCTACCAGTCTTGTGATAATTTTTGGACACAAAACTCTTGCCCTGGATCCTTCGGTGGTGGCTGTGGAGCATGTGCAGAAAACACTTGTTACAACAATCCTTCGGGCCATAGCTGTGGCTACATAAACTGTAGCTATGTTGGAGGTTATAACTTCCCAGTAAGATGCTGCTGTAACACAGAACAAGGCTCTAACGCATCTGGAGGCAACTGTGCATCATCTTCAACAAATTGTGCAGCCTACAACACATACTATCCTTCAACATTTAATTCAACAACAAACTGTGCAACATATAACACAGCAACAAACTATGACTGTGACTGCGTTACAAATCAATCAGTTAGCTTGATTAAGTCTGTTTCAGGAACAATTACAAATGTCGCCAACCATGCTTTTAATGCTGCCGTTGCAAGCTTTAAAACTATTCTTTCTGGAGATGTTGTAACAGTACAGGGATTCTCTTCAACGGGGTACACATCACAAATCGGAGCAAACCGTACTACAAATATTTCTGGACAAGCGACAAAAACAAAAAAGCATGGAATCATTGCAGCCCCAGTAACACATGCTGCAGCACAAACAACTGTAATATCAGAATTTAAAGTAGAGTAGGGTTATATGCTTACTACAGTAAAACACTATAGAGATATAATTAAAAGACATAAGGAAAGACCAGATCCAGAAATCTCATCAATTACAGAAGTTCTAGCACTTGTAATAGATGAAGATGTAGTAGAGGTCATGTTTTCTCAAGAAAAACTAGCAGCAATATTATTAAGTGAGCCTAAATTTATTAGGGTTGAAAAAGATATAGTGGTTAAGCCTGGATATAAGTATATAAATGGAGAGTTTGTAAACTTAGTTCCAAAAAAAGAATACCCACATGACTAATAGACATGTGTTATAATTATTACCTATAGAGGAGATGGAAAATGACAAATAAATCAATGGCAGCAAATTTTGGAACCCTAGGGTTTGATCAAGCGGTGGCAATTATTGAAAATGGCGTTGTAATGAAGATAATGATGGTTTCACCAGAGGTTCATGGTCTTCTTTTAAAGGAACACACCGTTCTTGACATTTCCAGTTTGGAGATGGGTGAAGATGTTCAAGAGGGTATGGCATATGATTCATCTAACAACACATTTACCAATTCCGACGGAGCGTTTAGTTACTATGCTAATGGTGGAAGATATATTGCGCCAGGTGGTCACGCTGAAGTAACTCCTGAAATGATTGCAAGAGCCAACCTGGGAATAGACACACCAGAGAACAACTAGTTTGATTATGTTAGAAAAAATAATCAAATGGAAAAAAGACGTAAACTCTCCTTCTAAAGAAGGAATAATTGAATTTGTTTATACAACAGAAGACTCTTTTTTAGAAGTGAAAAGAGCTATGGATCTTATACCAGAATGGTATAAAAAAATGTCTTCATTTTTTGAGATTCAGAATCAACCAGAACTAACTATAAAAAAGTGTATACCTGTTCTAGATGCAATAACAACAGGATATGTTTTAGTTACAAAATCAGACTATCATTTTAAGTATGACGAAAAAACCAATTTGATTGAATTTTCTGGAGAAAGAATGGCGGGACCTACTGGAGAGAAAGCCATTTCAATGCACCCAACTGCTCAATTACAGGAAATGCCAATATCTCCAGAATTTATAAATTATGCGTTTAAATGGTCAAGCGATGTGCTAATTAAAACACCAAAAGGGTATTCTATAATGTTTACCCATCCAATTAATTCTCCATATCTTCCATTTTATACTTTAACTGGAGTTGTAGATACTGATGCTTACCCCTTGGTAGTTTTATTCCCATTTATGATGAAAAATACTTTTGAGGGAGTTATAGAAAAGGGAACACCTGTTGTTCAAATAATACCTTTTAAAAGAGAAGATTGGAAAAAAAGGATTTATGATAAGATAAGCGATAAGAGTTCTAAAGAGTTAAAATCTTTAGGTCATGAATATATGTCTAGAAGGTTTAATCTTGAAGGAAAACTAGTCGGCGGAGCTTATAAAAGAGATTATAGAAAAAACAAGAAATATCTATAGGTTAATAGGGGGTAAAAATGAAAAAAGTTAAATTTTATAGCGAAATGCCAGTAGACGTTTTTCCAATACCTGCACAAAAAATGATCCCAGATTGGTGGAAAAAAGGAGAAAACTTTATAAGCAAAGAAGATGATGGAATTAATGTTTTAGGTAAAGAAGATAGAGCTGGCGGAATGAAGTCCTGTGTTCCGTTTTTAGATGCCATTACCTCTGGATATTTAATTTTAGCAACTTATGACATAGAGATAACAAGAAATGATTCTAACGTAGTTGAATATAGAAAAGTTAGAAAAAATGAACAAGGAGAATGGGTTCAGGATTATTCTCCAGTCACTAGAGATTTGATTACTGAAAGACCGATTAACTTAGGACATACAATTCCTAGGCCACCTGGCTGTTCTTGGAATCACCTAGCCTGGGGAGGAATGTGGGGTTATGATCTACCAAGAGGATGGAGTATGCTTGTAACCCACCCACTTAATAGATGGGAACTCCCATTTGTAACCACTAGTGCAATTGTAGATGGTGATAATTTTCCACTAAGCGGATTTTATCCATTTTTTATAAAAGAAGGCTGGCTTGGAGTTATAGAAGAAGGAACACCTATTATCCAGATGATTCCAATAAAAAGAGAGACTTGGATGGCCTCATTTCATATCTTACCAAACAGTTGGAAAAAGATGGCAGACGCTTTAAGGTCAGTTAATTACGGATACTATAGAAGTAATTTTTGGGTCAAAAAAAAATATCTTTCTGAAAAAAATAATAAAAAAGAACTAGAGGAAGAATAATGCCTTATATAAATGAAAAAGAAAATATAATTAAAGAAAACCAGATTTTATTTTATCCAGAAAACAAAAAAGAACACTTTTTAAATAATTGGAATTTTTATGACATAGTCCAACCACTTGGAGGAGATCAGTCTAAAGACTGGTTTACAGAAAAGATGTATCAGGTGTTGCCTCTTGTTATAGGAAACCAAATGGGCTTTGCTGTAAAATCTAATATTGATTTAACACTTTTTTGGCCAGGCGGAGAAAAAGAAGTTATGATTGAAACAAATCACAAGCAGAGAGAAAATACAGATTTAGATATTCAAAACTACTATAATACATTAAACTCTGGAATTTTGTCAGTAAGAAATAGTTTTATTATTAGAACATCTCCAGGAATTAACTTAATGACTATTCAGCCTCCCAATTCTTTTATAGATGGCCTTGTAGCAATGACAAGTGTTATAGAGTCCGACAACCTTAGATCATCGTTTTCATTTAACATAAAGGTAACCCGCCCCTTAACCAAGATTAAAATAAAAAAAGGAGATCTCCTTGCAGCATTTATTCCAGTGAAAAGGTATTTTATTGATAGTTTTGAATTGATAGATGGACTAGACGTATTAGACGAGTCTACTCTGGAACTAGAGTGGGCTTCTTCAAATAAACTAAAAGCAGAAAGGTCTGATGGAAAAGAAGCCAATAGATACTATAATGGGATTTTTCCAAACGATTTACCATTCCCAGACCATCAAAAATTGGTACATCCTTTAAAGTAGATATGATACAATATTATAATGAATAATAAAAAAATGATTGCTTTTTTTGCAACTTGGTGTAGCTTTTGTCAATCAATGCAGCCAGATTTTTACGAGTTTAAGCAGGAAAACCCTGAGATAGAAATAGAGGTTTTTGATGTAGATATCGATAAAGAAAAAGCAATATTTTTTCGTGCTGTTTCAGTTCCAACAATGATTATGGTCAGTAATGACAAAGAGTACTGTAGAATGACTAGCCCTAGAAGCAAAAAAGAACTTTTAGATTTTTATAATCATGAATGTAGTGAGGATTAACAATGAGCGAAATTTTTCCAGATAGACCAGCAAGACCATGGGACCTTTTTAATAAAAAAATAGGAAGAGTAACAGACATAATTGCAAAAGAAAGACTAGATATATGTAAGCAATGCGATAGATATGTTGCGCTTACACATCAATGTAAAGAGTGTGGTTGTATTATGAATGCAAAAACAAAGTTGCCAAATGCTACATGTCCACTAGGGAAATGGGATGCATTTATCCCAGAAATTAAAGTAAAAGAATATACAGAGGAGCAATTAAATGAAAACTGATATAGAGATTCAAAGCACAAACTCCATAGCTATTGTTATTGACGGTAAAGTAGTTGCTGTTATGGATATTCTTGATGAAACCACATATTACGCATTAATTAGTGATCCAATAATCATTCAACTAAAAGATAATCAAAAAAATGTTAAGGTTGGGTTTATTTATAATGAAGAAGATGGGTCTTTATCTCCTGTTAAGCCATACCCAACATGGATTTTAGCTGAAGACGGCTCTGGTTATATTCCTCCTGTACCTTATCCAGAAAATATTTATAATCATACTCACGAAGACGGAATATATTATACTTGGGTAGAAAAAGATCAACAGTGGTTGAAAAAACTATACCCCTCATGGGGATATGATGAAGTTACAGAGCAGTGGATTCCTCCAAAACCATATCCGCTAGATGGAGATAATTACACATGGGTGGAGCCACAAAAAGAATGGGTTAAGATTAACTAGAATTTGTTTCTAAAAGGTTTATGAAGACAATCCCTCTACTGAATAAATAATAGACCTACTTTTATAAACTTAAAGTGCTATACCTTAACATTAGGTATAGCCTTTTGTTTTACGCTTACATTCATTAAAATAACTATGATATACTTAAGACCACTTTGGAAAACTCAAAGTACTCATCTAGATTTGCTTAGAAAGGTAAATAAATGTCAGAAGTTTTTTCGTTTCGTCTATCAGAAGATTTTGTAAATAAATATAATAATGTTTCAGCACCATTTGGATTCTCAGATGCTGGGTCTAACTCTTTAGGAGAAATTACATTTATTCGTACATATTCTCGTATGAAAGAAGACGGAACAAAAGAACGCTGGCATGAGGTTTGTCGTCGTGTAATTGAGGGTATGTATTCAGTACAAAAGAATCATGCTAAGGATAATCGTTTACCATGGAATGATAACAAAGCACAGAAGTCTGCACAAGAAGCATTCCAAAGAATGTTTGAACTAAAGTGGACACCGCCAGGTCGTGGGCTATGGGCATTTGGAACTCCCATGACTATGGAAAAGCGCAACTCTGCTTCCCTTCAAAACTGTGCAATGGTTTCAACAAGAGACATTGATCGCAATGATCCTGGTGCTTTATTTGCTTGGGTAATGGATGCATTAATGCTGGGTATTGGAGTTGGGTTTGATACCCTTGGACAAGACAAGCAAATGCCTATTTATGCCCCTACCGAACCAGCATCTATTTATGAAATCCCAGATACTCGTGAAGGCTGGGTTGAATCTGTTCGTCTTTTAATTAACTCATTTCTTCGCCAAAATCAACCTATTCAGGAGTTTACCTATGACCTTATCCGTCCTCTAGGAGCCCCCATTAAGGGCTTTGGAGGGGTAGCAAGCGGTCCAGTACCACTTATTGATCTCCATACACGTATTCGTAATGTAATTGGCTCTAGGGCTGGAGAACTATTAGATAGCCGTGCTATTGTTGATATTGTTAATCTTATTGGTACTTGTGTAGTATCAGGAAATGTTCGTCGTTCTGCAACTCTTGCACTTGGAATACCAGAAGATGAAGGTTTTATTAATCTTAAAAATCCAGAAGTATTTCCAGACCGTAACTCTTACGATCCAAAAAAACCAGGATGGGCTTGGATGTCAAATAATTCTATTTCAGCAACTGTTGGAACAAAATATGAAGATTATGTAGATTTAATTGCAGACAATGGAGAGCCAGGTTTTATCTGGTTAGATGTTGCTAGAGAATATGGTAGATTAAAAGATGCACCAGACTATAAGGATTCCCGTATTATGGGATTCAATCCTTGTGCGGAGCAGCCATTAGAATCATACGAACTTTGTACACTTGTAGAGGTGCACTTAAACCGTCATGACTCTAAGGAGGACTTCCTCAAGACATTGAAGTTTGCATATCTTTATGGAAAGACTGTAACCTTAATGCCAACGCATTGGCAACAGACAAATGGAATTATGCAACGTAATCGTCGTATTGGAACATCCCTTACTGGCATTGCTTCTTTTGCAGATAATTCTGGGCTTCCAGCATTGCGTGAGTGGATGGATGAAGGGTATCAAAAAATTCGTCATTATGACCACAAGTATTCTGAGTGGTTATGTGTTCGTGAATCAGTTCGTGTAACTACAGTCAAGCCTTCAGGATCTGTTTCTCTTTTATCGGGCGCAACTCCTGGAGTTCACTGGGGACCTGGTGGAGAATTTTATCTTCGTGCTATTCGTTTTGGCAATACCGATCCAATGATGCATTTATTTAAAGCAGCGGGATATAAAATTGAAGACGACCTTGTATCAGCAAATACATCCGTAGTATATTTCCCAGTAGCATCTGGACACAAACGTGCTGAGAAGCAGGTTAGTTTGTTTGAGAAGATTGGACTTGCAGCAACTGCTCAAAAGTACTGGTCAGACAATGGTGTTTCTGTAACTCTGTCATTTGACAAAGAAACAGAAAAACAGTTTGTGGCTCCAGCACTAAACATGTACGAGGGTCAACTAAAAGCAGTATCATTTTTACCAATGGGGAATAAGACTTATCCTCAGCAACCATACACAGAGATTTCAAAAGAAGAGTATAACTCTTATGTTGGAACAATTGGCAAGATTGATTGGTCTGCAATCTATGACGGTAAAGACAATCTAGACGCTGAGTCTGAAAAATACTGCTCAACTGATGCTTGTGAGATTAAATTATACTAGGCTCTATCCTGCTATAATAAGGGTATAGGAGAACAATGTCCAGCCCATCAAACTTATATGCAGAAAAGATTTTTAGTGAACACCCACTAGTTCTCTGGGCACTAGACGATAAACTTGACTATGTTAGCCTTATTTCAGAGGCTCAAAGAAATATACTTACACTCTGGAATAAGACTGGATGTACACTTTCTGCGGGTACTGCATTAACTGGTGAACCATTTCCAGATAGTTATAATACAAAGGTTAGTTGTACCGTCCCAACTGGTCAAACAAATGAAGCAATATTAATAAGTCCAGATATTGTAAATTTTAAAGATCTAAATTTAAACCTTAAGACATTTTGTATTGGAACGCATTTTTATTCAAATAGCCCATATGTTGAATCAGTCTCTATTGGATATGAATATACAGACACAACCACTTCTCAAATAGTTCAAAATCTAAAAACCTTTGAAACATCTTTGTTTCAAAAGTGGGGTTTTATCTCAGAGACCTTTGAGATACCAGATGAGACCACAACATTAAGACTAGTTATAAAAATTGTTACAACTGATGGAGGATCTACTTCAGCAGATTATGAGTTTTATTTTAATGGAATAACCCTTGGTCAGTGGTCTGAAGAGTTTCATGTTGCTTCTTTGGGAATTACTCCACAAACTTTCCCAGCAAATATTAATATAACAACTGACAATAAAGTTGTTCCTGCAGCAGCCTACGGAATATCATCAGATACTGGATACTATCTTGTAAATAACAATTCCCTTGTTGCAAAGAATACAGGAATTCCATTAGTCTTTGGTGCATCTGGAATTACAAAACTTGAACCAAACGGTGGAAGACCATCAGTCATTTTCCCTGGAAAAGGATTTTTACATGAAGTAGGAAGATACAATAACTATACTGTTGAATTTTGGGCAAGAATAAATTCAGAATCTATTACATCTAAAAAGATTTTTGGACCAATTGGAAGCAGTGATGGACTATATGTAGAAGATGGATTTTTAACACTACTAATTGGCAATAACTTTAGTTCTCATTTTGTATCTGAATGGTTTAGACCAATGCTAATACACATTGCGGTAGTTAATAATAATGCAACGGTTATGATAAACGGAGAACAAGTTATTTCTTTAGATTTTAATACTGCATCTATAAACCTTGCAGATGGAATTGACGAAGACTGGGTTGGCTTCTATTCTTATGAAGATGTCACCCCTGTTGAGATTGATTGTTTTGCTATTTACTCTTATCGTGTTCCAGACGTAGTTGCAAAAAGACGATGGGTTTATGGTCAGGGAGTTGGATCATCAGAGGCAATTGATTCTGCATATGGAGGAACCTCTGCTGTAATTGACTATACATTTGCAGACTATACAGCAAACTATAATTATCCAAGTTTTGCACAATGGCAACAAGGAAGTTTTGACAACCTATCCACAACAGAAAAATATTTAAAGACACCAGACTACACACTTCCAACAATCTTTACTGGAACAAAAACATTGCAGGACCTATACGATGATTCAAACTCTTTGTTTAATAATCTTACTAGCGGAAACATAGGTACTGATGCTAGATTTATATCTCTTAACCCTGATTCAACTTGGGATAACCAAGGAGCATACTTATACTTCACAAATTTTAATGTTTTAAATGATCAGGTTGCATCTCTTTATGGAGTTTTTGAAGTAGGTTATCAAGGAAGCGGAACTGCCCAAGAAGAAAAGATATTATTTAAAGTTTATAGCCCAAGCACTGGAAACTACTTTATTGTTAAAGTTGATGGTCTTGAGGTTGTTTATTCTTTTAATTATGGGGGAACTGAACAAGAAATTTACCGAACACAAAGCATTAGTCTAGACGAACCATTTGCTGCAGGATTTGACATTGAGTCTCTTATTAATTCAACTGGTGGAAACCTTTCAACATTTTTTGGTAATCAGAATTCACTAAGTCTTTATGTTGGTGGAGACGATCAAGGGGATAGCACCTTTGATGGATATATCTATTCCGTTGGATTTTCAACAAAATCAAACCTGAATGGAATATCTAGTCTTTTTAATTCTTATGGACTTCTAGTTAATGATAATGATCCAACATTGTCTAGCATTATAAATGGAGGACTTTATAATGAAGAGGCAGATTTAGTTGATGGAGGATTATACAATACTACGTTTTGGTCTTCTGTCTATGACGGTGGAACAACAAAGCCAAGCGCAATAACTCTTTTAGATTACATGGCAAGTTATACACTACTACCAACATTTTCATATAATCAACTATTTTTAGATATTGGTATTTCTGGACACTGGGAGGATTATTTGCCACTATCATATTTTGGACAATACGTTCAAAGTGATTCTGGAAATTCTTTTTATGATCTTGACTTTTTACAGTTTAACTTAGGATACCCATCACCAGATACATTATTAGAATCAACAAGAGGACAAGAACTAACCTATCAAGATTTAATGAATAACTACGATACTCCAATAAGAAGAACCTACACACAACTACAAAATGTATTGTTTACTGGATGGTACAACTATTCTAATATGCTAGAAAACTCTTTAACATATTATGAGTATAATACTGAGAATGCATCAATTAGAAGTTATCTAACTTTCCAGTATGTAGACGAAGGAGCAAATGCTCCATCAAGTTATTTTACAGAATCCGTCCCTCCACAAGAAAACTCTGTAGTTGATGTATCAGACTATCCATCTTGGCAAAAAACAAAGTTTGAGATTGTTGATAATACATTAGTCTATCCAAGAAAAGATATAGACTTTAATGAACTTGCAGTTGTTTACAGTGTTGACTTTGTTGTTCGTGGAATAATTAAAAAACCAGTAGTTTTAAAGAAATTAGAAATTGCTTCCCAGGCTCTTAATGATAATTCATTTAATCCAATTGGAACAAAGTTTGGATCTAACCTTTTCCCATACAAGAGGTCTGGCTTATATTATGACTATAAAGCAAAAAATCCATTTAGTATTTATAAGGCAAGCACTCCATATTTATACACAAACCGAACATCTGGAATTCAAGTTCGTGGAGACTTTGACTTAAATGAAGATCGTGGTATTTCCATGCCAGTAAATCAGTCTGTTGCAGAAAATTACAGAGTAAGTGCATTTCAGTCATGGATTAAGTATGAGCAAAGAGCCTTTCCACTAACACCAATAGCACTGTTTGAAGTTGAACATAAAAATAATACAATAGTTTTTTATGTTGTTGCAAATGATAGTTTTGGAAAAAGAGGAGTTGTTTATGCAAAAAATAAGAAAGATAACTCAAATTTTGATGAGATTAAATACTTTATAAATGGAAAGCCTGTTCGTGAGCCAGTCTTGACGGTTAAAGAATGGTCTATTCTAGGAATTAACTTTACAACAGCCTTAAACTTTGACCTATTCCTAGGTTCTGTAAATTTGAAGGGTCCAGCAATATTCAACAATATTTCATACTATCAGGCCAATAATCTACAGCAGTTACAGTCAAAGGTAAGTAGGTCTTGGAATCAGGTAAGGCAAGACGGCGCTATTGACTATGGATGGTCATACTGGCTAAACAACTACACCTGGGATGGAGTAATGTCTATATCATCTTCTCCTCTATACGGAGTAAACTCACAGGACGTATACAATAACTATATGGGTACTAATAAGATTATTATTGATGATGAATCAGGTATGATTTTTGATGCAGATAAGATGAAAATATACAATGACACCACATGGTCAATATCTGTTGGCTCACCAGTGTAATCTGGTATACTTATGGTTATGGATTCTTTAATAAACCCCAAAACTGGTAAACCAATTGTAAATAATGTACGTCGCAAGGTCATTGATAAACACTATGACTGGGGTCTATATGTTTATAAGAAGTCAAATGGTAAGTGGTTTACTGATGGAAGTGGTTCAGTTTTAAACATACCCTCTCAAAAGGGGGACATCTCAAAGATTGCAGAACTTAAAAAGGCTGCAATATTTAACGGTGATGACGGAGAGGGAACAGCACACTTTGTTCCTGGACTAACACGGGTATCCGAAGAAGAATACTCAGAACAAAAAGATAGAATGAAACAGGGATTAATTCCAAACCTTAATGACCTTGGTGCTATTTCAGATGCACAAAATACATTAAGGGCACATGGAAGGGATGCATACGAAAATGACTGATGATGATAACTTTGAGTACATTAGAGCAAGCCTAAATACTCAGGAACAGCAAGAAAATGAATTTAAAGCAAACGACCCATTTAATAAAAATTGGGAAGAACTTAAAGAGTACACTGGCTTAGACCAAAACTTTCGTCGCCGTGTAGCAAGACAAGTAAGCAAGGCTGTTACTCCAACTGCAGCGTATCTAGATTCTGCAAATGCAACACCATCGGGAGTGGATGCTGGATCAAAGGCTCTTAATCCTGGAACGGTATATAGAAATGGATACGGTTTGTTTGATGTAATCACACCACCATATAACATGTATGAACTTGCAAATTTTTATGATACATCTTTTGCTAACCACGCTGCTATTGATGCTAAGGTAGAAAATATTGTAGGACTTGGATACAGGTTTGACATTGCAGACAGAACTGCTTTAAGGTTAGAAATGTCTGAAGATCAAGAAGCAACAGAAAGAGCAAGAAAAAGAATTGAAAGAGCAAAGATTGAACTTCGTGATTGGCTAGAAAATCTTAATGATGATGACAGTTTTACAAAGGTTATGGAAAAAGTTTACACAGATGTTGAAGCAACAGGAAATGGTTTTATTGAAGTAGGTAGAACTGTAAAAGGTGAGATTGGCTACATTGGTCACATTCCAGCAACAACAGTTCGTGTTCGTAGACTTAATGACGGCTTTCTTCAGATCATTGGTCAGGCAGTTGTTTACTTTAGAAATTTCGGGGCAAATAATCAAAACCCAGTAACAGCAGATTCTAGACCAAATGAGATTATTCACATAAAGTCATACTCTCCTCTCAATACATACTATGGAATTCCAGACATTGTGTCTGCAATGCCTTCATTAATTGGAGATCAACTTGCAGCAAGATATAACATTGATTACTTTGAGAACAAGGCTGTTCCAAGATATATCATTACCCTAAAGGGTGCAAAACTTTCTGGAGACGCAGAAGATAAAATGTTTAGATTCTTGCAAACAGGACTTAAGTCTCAGTCTCACAGAACACTTTATATTCCACTTCCTGGAGACACAGACCAGAACAAGGTTGAATTCAAGATGGAGCCTATTGAAAACGGTATTCAAGATGGATCATTTAAAGAGTATCGTAAACAAAACCGTGATGACATTCTAATTGCACATCAAGTTCCAATATCAAAACTTGGTGGATCAGAATCTGGTTTGGCAGCAGCACTCTCTCAAGATCGCACATTTAAAGAGCAGGTTGCCAGACCAGCACAGCATCATCTTGAAAAGGTTGTAAATAAAATTATTAAGGAAAAGACAGATATTCTTGAACTTAAGTTTAATGAACTAACTCTTACAGATGAAATTGCTCAGTCTCAGATTCTTGAAAGACTCGTAAAGACTCAGATTATGATGCCTAACGAGGCTCGTGAAGCATTAGATCTTCCACAAAGATCAGATGGAGACGAACCGTTTATCATGAGCCCAAGAGAGGCAACAGATGCTAGGGCAAATATTGCAGGGAATAGACAAAGAGACACTGAAAGAACAAACAACAACTCAGACTCTCCAAGTACTATCTCTGGACGTAATCCACAGGGAGAGGGTAGAGCGTCTCAGTAATTGAGAAATCTCTTAAAACATTTGGTATAATGGATAACGATATGTTAATAAATAAGGCTTCCTGGACCACAGACAAAGAGAATCTACGTCTGTCAATGCCTATTGGAAAGGTAGATGCCGAAAGACGCATCGTATCTGGCTTTGCATCTCTTGATAATATTGATAAACAAGATGACATTGTTACAGCAGAAGCAAGCGTAAAAGCATTTAAGAATTTTAAGGGAAACCTTCGTGAAATGCACCAACCATCAGCAGTAGGAAAGATGGTTTCATTTAAAGAAGATCGTTATTTTGATACAAACTCAAAAAAGTTTTATAATGGAGTTTATGTGTCTGCCTATGTTTCAAAGGGAGCACAAGATGCCTGGGAGAAAGTCCTAGATGGTACATATAGTGGTTTTTCTATTGGTGGCAATATAAAGTCTTGGGATGATGCATACAATGCAGATCTAGACAAGGCAATCCGTGTTATTAAAGATTATGACCTTTATGAGTTGTCACTAGTTGACAGCCCAGCAAACCAGTTTGCAAGCATTATTTCTGTTGAAAAAGTAAACGGACAAAATGTTATAACAGGTTCATCTGCAGAAACAATTATTGAAAATGTATTTTACGATTCAGAAAACGGTATCGTATTAGTATCTGACTCAGAAACAGCAGAAAGCCCTATTAGCGGTAAGGGTATGGAAAACATTGGTTTTGTTGAAAAGAATGATGACGAAAAAGCAAACATGATAAAGTTCTTAGTTGATAGTGCTAAAGGCATTAGTACAATTAAGATTACCAAGGAGGTAAATAAAATGACAGAAGCAACAGAAGCAGTATTAGATGCTGCAGTTGAAAATGTTGAAATTACTCCAGAGGCACAGCCAGCAGAAGTAGAAACTCCTGCAGTCGTTGACGAAGCACCAGCAGAAGTTGCTGTTGAAAAGTCAGACGATGGTGGTGCAGTTCCTTCTGCTCCAGTAGTAGAAGAAGAGAGCGTTGTCACAGAAGTTGAAGCCGAACTTGCTGTAGCAAAGTCAGATGAGGCAATTGTTGATGCAGTTGCTGAAATCAAGAACTCTCTTACTAATGCCTTTGGCGATCTCGCTACAACCATTAAGTCTCTTCATGAGCAAGTTGCAGCACTTAGCAAGTCCATTGACGGTGTATCCGCAGAGGTAAACAATGTCAAGGGCGAGTTCAATGAGTTTGGAAAGAGAGTAGATGCCGTAGAGCAAGATACCGCTTTCCGCAAGTCTGGCGATCTAGGCGAGATCGTGCAGTTTGAGCCTGAAAAGGTTCAGAAATCCCTATGGGGCGGACGTTTCCTCAAAAATTCCGACCTATTTAATTAACAACATATTCACTAGGAGGTGAAATAATGTCAGAACAAGATAAAGATATAGCCAAAAACTATCCAGGTTCAGGTGGCTCAGGAGCAGAAATTAACTCTCAGGGTTCACTCGTATCAGGTGGTGTAGGTGGTGCAACAGGTCTTGATTCAGCAGCAGCGTCTGTAGGGTCACAACTTGGCAACACCGCAACGGCAAACTTTGGTGTCACATCAGGACCAAATGCTGTAAATCCAACTGGAGTAGCAGGTGGTATTCTTGCACCAGAACAGGCTCGTCGCTTCATCGACTACGTGTGGGATGGAACTGTACTCGCCAAGGATGGCCGTAAGGTTACAATGCGAGCAAACACAATGGAAATCGAAAAGGTTAACGTTGGAGAGCGTGTTATTCGTGCAGCAGCACAGGGTAGCCCAAACTACACTAATGCTGGAGCAACATTTACAAAGGTAGAACTTACTACAAAGAAGATTCGTCTTGATTGGGAAGTTTCTACAGAATCACTTGAAGACAATATTGAAGGTG
>Ga0164292_10001707_pt1 | contig 17810 bp, 12 predicted proteins | sample GEODES117metaG_FD_111486 | JGI IMG/M metagenome (GOLD analysis project Ga0164292, IMG submission 111486) | Eutrophic lake water microbial communities from Lake Mendota, Wisconsin, USA - GEODES117 metaG | ecosystem: Environmental > Aquatic > Freshwater > Lake | place: USA: Lake Mendota...
CCGAACTGGATGCTTGCCCAAACCACTGCTGAGCAGCAGGCGCAGAAGCTGGACGAGTTTCTATCCCAGGGCAAACTGGTCGCGGCGGCCAGTCACTTTCGCACTCTTCTCGAGCAACAACCGACCAACCAGACCGCGCGGCTGGCCTTGGGGCTGACTGAATTTTTTCAAGCCCTGGAGTTTCTCGGCAATTCCAACTACCGCTTTGGCATTCTCAACAACTCAGCAACCGAGAGCCTGCCGCTGCTGCGTTTGCCGGTTCCGGAGAATCCGAATCCCGACCAAGTCTCTTATGACGAGCTGCGCAGCGTGGTCGAGCAGTTTCAGAGCCGAATCCGCGCGGCGGAAGAAGCGCTCGGGCAAGTTGAGACGGGCGATGTGTATTTGCCGTTGTACTTGGGGCGGGTGCGACTCGACCTCAATGGCGATGGGGTGATGGCCGACGAAGAAACGCTCTGGCGACTCTCGCAGGTGCTCAATCCCCAAGTCGAGCAGGCCGAGGCCGAGGCGTTCTTCATTGGCATCGACGGCGCAGATGTGCATTGGCTTCGGGGCTATTGTCACTTTCTCCAAGCGGTCTGCGACGTGGTGCTGGCTCATGATGAGCGGCAACTGTTCGAGCGCTGCGGGCATCTTGTCTTTCCCAAAATCGAAACTCCGTTTTTGGCACCTCAGGACCGGGTACGGGTGGGCGAGTTTGAACCGAGGGCGATCACTGACCTGATTGCGGCCCTGCACCTGATCCGTTTTCCGGTGACGGCTCCGGAACGGATGCGCGCGGCACATGGTCACTTCCTGGCGATGGTCGGCCAAAGCCGGTTGTGCTGGGAACGCACTCTGGCCGAGAAGGATGATCGCAACGAATGGATCCCCAACCCCGAACAGACCGGAGTGCTGGGGGTGGCCGTACCGCGCGAAGTGCTCACCGGCTGGAGCAAGGTGCTGGACGAGATCGAACTATTGCTGGAAGGGAAGAAATTGATTCCGTACTGGCGTGAATATTCCGAATCGATTTTCGGGTTCGCCATGGGTGCAGGAGGAGAGATTCCAGAGCAGGGCAAGGGCCTCAACCTCCGGCAGATGTTTTATGAGCCGCAGGAGTTCGACCTGATTCTGTGGCTGCAGGGAACTGGCGTCGAGTCTTTTCTGGAAGAGGGGCCGCTTTCGACTCCGGAGGCTTGGAATCGCCTGACTCAGGTTTTTGAAGGGCAGTTTTTCGGCTTCGCCCTTTGGTTCAACTGAGCGTCCGCGGGCGGGGACGTTCTGTTGTCGAACCCGCACCGCCGGACACCGAGCTACAAAAGCCACTGCGGGACAAAGAGAGAGCTTTGTCCCGACTGCAATCGGAAATCGGTTTGCAGGTCCTGCCGTGGCCTTGAGGTTGGTTCCGCCGCTCAACTTCCAGCAGCTTGCTGCGGGTTTGTGTTCCCCCGATCTTCGATCCGGAGTGGCTGCCGAGGGCGGTTGAGCCGATTTGTCGCCGGGCTCTAATCGCAAAAAAGCGCTTCCCAGTCATGCGGGACCGGCGGCTTGGTCGAAAGAGGTCTGAGTATTCCGCCCAGCGACTGCCGGGGTTACCAGCGAGAAGAATCACAGACAACTGAACGGTTTGAGCGAATCCCTCTGCCCAAAACGCCCAAGTCCTCCTTCGCGCCCGCCTACCCCGGCTTAAATTACCCCCTCGTTGCGTGGGTGTGACGGTTTAACACGTAGACTGGGCTGTTTTGGCTACGGTAAACTCTTCGGACTTTCCCTTAAATCTGCGCCCAAACTGCGCCGTTGGTTCACCTCGGTCGGCCGAGCGAACAGGCGTTTCACCAGTCGGGGTGGCAGTCGGTTTTTTGGTTAGCAGAAAATCCTCAAAAGCGCATGCGCAGCTCGGTCGGTGGGACAAGCCCCCGAAAGCGAGGCGCGTGCTGAGAAGTAATCCATGCAAACGTTTGTCTTTCCCAACTGGGTCAATCGGTTCACGGTCGTGTCGATTGTGGGTGGCTTGGCGGTCGCCGGTTATTTGGCGACCTGTCTATTTGGCGCCATTCATCCGGAAATCATCAACGTCGGTCATCAGCCGAAGCAACCGGTTCCGTTCAGTCACCGAATTCATGCTGGTCAATTGAAACTCGACTGTCGCTACTGTCACAACACGGTTGAGAAGACCGGGTTTGCGGCAGTTCCGGCCACGGCAACCTGTGGCAATTGCCACGGTGGAAACCGGGTCAAGGAAGGCGCGACGCTGGGGATTGTCAAAGGGGACAGTCCATTGCTCGAGCCAGTTCGAGTCAGCCTCGAGACCAAGAATCCGGTGCTCTGGGAAAAAGTTCACGACGTTCCGGACTTTGTTTACTTCAATCACAGTGCTCACATCAATCGCGGCGTGAGCTGCGTTTCCTGTCACGGCCGAATCGACACGATGGAAGTCGTGACGCAAGTCGAGCCGCTCTCGATGAAGTGGTGTCTTGATTGCCACCGCAATCCGGCTCCGCACATTCGCGACCCGCAACTCGTCACTGCTTTGGACTTCAAGCCTGAAGATCCCCAAGCTTACGGCGAGGAGTGGGTCAAGAAACTCGGAATTAAACCCAACGTCAGCTGTTCCACCTGTCACCGATGAACCATATCGATTCCAAAACCATCCACGCAGCTGCCGAAGCGGCTGCGTCCAATGAATACGAGCAGCTGGAGCAATTCCAGGCGGCCAGTCGCACACCGGAAGCGGTGGCGGGAGGCGCTTTGGATGCTGAATTCGGCGCTGCGCTCGAAGGGCTGGACGACGGACTTTCGCGGCGGCGCTGGTTGCAGCTGATGGGTGCCTCACTGGCCCTCGGCGCTGCGTCCACCGGCTGCCGTTACCAGGAAGAGAAGATTGCCCCTTATGCTTTCCGGCCACAAAACCGGATTCCGGGCGTCCCGGTCAAGTATGCGACCAGCCTGAACTTCGCTGGCGTCGCTCATCCGCTGGAAGCAATCAGCTACGACGGCCGCCCGATCAAGCTGGACGGCAACAAGTTGCACCCGGATTCGCTCGGCGCCTCCGACACGTTTACCCAAGCCCGGATTCTCGAGCTGTACTGCCCTGAGCGTCTGCGGAGCCCGCAGCTGCGGGAAGGCGACTCGTTCCGCGATTCCGACTGGGCCGCATTCAGCGCGGCCGCCAGCGGCCTGTTTGGTCAGGACCTGTCGACGGTGGCCGTGCTGGCCGAACCAAATGCTTCGCCGACCTTGGCTCGACTCAAGGGCGAGTTCGAAGCGCGGGGTGGAAAGTGGTTTACCTTCACCGCGATCAACGACGACAACACTCGCGCCGGCACCAAGCTCGCCTTTGGCCAAAGCCTCCGACCGCAATATCACTTCGACAAGGCCAAAGTCATCGTTTGCCTTGAAGCTGACCCACTGAAGATTGATCCGGCGGTGATTCGCAACAACCGCAAGTTCGCAGCGGGACGCGATGCCGACCATGGCGTGATGAGTCGCCTCTATGTGGTCGAAGCGGCCAATTCGATTACCGGTAGCTCCGCCGACCACCGCATGTCGCTCCCTTCGAGCAAACTTGCCAGCTTCCTGGGCGCGTTGGCTGCAGCGGTTGCTGGCCGCAAGGCTGGCGACACGATTAATGCCGAACTGCCTTATCGCGAAAAGCTGCTTGCCGCGATGGCTCAAGACCTCCGCGACCACGCTGGCGCAGGGATCGTGATGGTCGGCGACTCGCAACCAGCCGAAGTACATGCCGCCGCCTGGAAACTCAATCAGGAACTGGGCAACCTTGGCGCGACGATTGAATTTACCCAGCCGCTGGACGCGGACCGTCCGGCCGGGATTGAAAGCTTGAAGCAGCTTGCGGTTGGAGCGCAAAGCGGCTCCATCAAGTCGCTGCTCATTCTCGGTGGCAACCCGGTCAATGACGCACCAGCCGACCTCGATTTCGCCAAGACGATCAGCGCGATCGAAAACACCATTCACGCGACGGTCCATCGGAATGAAACCAGCCTGTTTTGCGATTGGCTCTACAACGCGGCACACCCGCTCGAGAGCTGGGGCGACGGCCAGTCGGTCGATGGCAGCCACTGTCTCTCGCAACCGTTGATCGCTCCGCTGTTTGGTGGCAAGAGCGAGATCGAATTGCTCGCCGGACTGCTCGGCGGCAAGGAAGCCGATGGACTCAGCCTGGTTCAGGAAACTGCCAAGGCGGCCCTGCAGGGCGATTTCCAGACGGCTTGGAATCGCGCTGTGCATGATGGCTTTGTCGCTGACACCGCGGCCAAGCCGATCGCTGTCTCCCTGTCCGGCGGCGAATATCCCTCCAACGACGGCGTCTGGAACACCAAGTGGGACGGCAAGTCGCTGGAGTTCGTATTCACCCCCAGTCTCTCGGTTTACGACGGGCGGTTTGCCAACAATGCCTGGCTTCAGGAACTGCCTGACTTCCATACCAAGCTGACTTGGGAAAACGCTGCGCTGGTCAGCCCCGAAACGGCTGATGCGCTGGGCTTGAAGCAAGACACCAAAGTTGAGTTTCAGATCGCCGGCAAGACGGTCACGCTGCCAGTGCACGTGCAACCGGGTCAGGCCCGCGGCACGGTGGGCGTGGCAATCGGATACGGCCGCACCGCCGCCGGCAAAGTCGGTGGTGATGAACTGGCTGGTGTTGAGATCGCCGGGACGGATGTCAATCAACTCCGCACCAGCGGCCAATGGCACTGGGTTGGTGGCGGCACGACTAACGGCAAGGGCCCGTTCTATCGGCTCGCTGCGACTCAGGAAAAGTGGACCATCGACGCAACCGGTCGGGATGAAATCCAAGCCCGGATGCTCATGACTTTGGATGAACACGGCATTCGCAGCCGCCTGCTCCGCGAGGGAAGTTTCGCCAGCTACCAGGAGTTCCTTAAGAAACACCCGGCGGGCGATCACGACCACGGCGACACCGGGCACGATCATGCAGCAGAGGGCGAGAAGCACTCCAGCGCCGCCAAGCTGACCTTCCTGCCTGTGATCAACTCGAACTTCGAGCCCGTTGCTCCGCCCTCGGAAGATGCTCACGACCACGCTCCGCAGTGGCCGGAAAACTTCCACATGCATCACAAGCTGTTCGACCTGACGCCGGGCGTGCGTGAGAAGTACAAGCAGGACAATCACGACCTGCGGAATGTCTGGGGGATGTCGATCGACCTCCACAAGTGCACCGGCTGCTCGGCCTGCGTGATCGCCTGCCAGGCCGAAAACAACATTCCGATTGTTGGTCGCGAACAGGTGCTGCGGCACCGGATCATGCACTGGATGCGGATCGATTCGTACTTCGGCAGCAACCTCTACAACAAGGAAGCTGCCGGTTTGGCCAAGGTTGAAGGCGACGACAAGATGGTCGTCCATCAACCGGTCACCTGCCATCACTGCGAGAACGCTCCTTGCGAAACGGTTTGCCCGGTCGCCGCGACCGTGCACTCCAGCGAAGGGCTGAACGACATGGTTTACAACCGCTGCATCGGTACCCGGTACTGCGGTAACAACTGTCCGTACAAGGTCCGGCGGTTCAACTACCTGAACTATTCGGATGCAGTGACCTTCCTCAAGTATCCGGGAGCTGACCGACTGACGGCCGGCGATCGGGCGATTCAGAACATGATGATGAATCCGGAAGTCACCGTTCGCAGCCGCGGCGTGATGGAGAAGTGCACCTACTGCGTGCAGCGGATTCAGAACACCAAGATCAAGGCCAAGAACGAACAGCGGGAAATCGGCGCTAACGAAATCACTACCGCCTGCCAGGACGTCTGTCCGGCGGGAGCAATCAAGTTCGGCGATTTGAATCACCCGCAGAGCGATGTCCATGCGGCTCACGCCAGCCCTCGGGCTTATGTGATGCTGGAAGAGCTCAACAATTACCCCCGCACCCGTTATCTGGCCCGGGTCCGCAACCCGCATCCGGCTCTGATGGACTGGGACGATCGCTTTGGCTTGCCGGCTCAAGGCGAGAAGCATGCGGCAGGGGACAAGCACGCCTGATTGGCAACCGGGCGGACTTCTCCCGGGAAGACAAACAGACCAACTTTTTCAACGTTTGAGATTGGAACACGATGGCCACGGTTGACCTGACATCACTCGACAACACGATCGAAGACGGCAAGCACCGAGCTCCGCTCGTGCTCGGCGGCATGAACTACTCGGACGTGACCGATGCGGTTGCGGGAGTTTGGGAAAAGAAACAGCCGGCGATTTGGTGGCCGATCTTCGGGCTTTCCGTTTCGCTGACGCTGCTGTTTGGTGCCTTGATCATGCACCTCTTTTTCAAGGGCGTCGGCGTCTGGGGTAACAACAACCCGACGTACTGGGCCTTTGACATTGTCAACTTCGTGTTCTGGGTCGGTATCGGCCACGCCGGAACCTTGATTTCCGCGATTTTGTTTCTCTTCCGGCAACACTGGCGAACGAGCATCAACCGGGCTGCCGAAGCGATGACGATCTTTGCGGTCATTTGCGCCGCGACCTTCCCGGGCATTCACATCGGCCGAATCTGGGTCTTCTATTGGTTGTTCCCGGTTCCCACCGAGCATTTGGCAATGTGGCCGAACTTCCGCAGTCCGTTGCTCTGGGACGTGTTCGCCGTCGGTACCTATGCGACGACTTCGCTGCTGTTCTGGTACATGGGCATGGTCCCCGACCTCGCGACCTTCCGCGATCGCTCCAAGAGCAAGATTGGCCAATTCGTTTACGGCCTGCTCTCGCTCGGCTGGACCGGATCGGCTCGCAACTGGCACCGCTATGAAATGGCCTACACCATCCTCGCAGCGCTGGCCACTCCGCTGGTTCTCAGCGTGCACACCGTCGTGAGCTTCGACTTCGCCGTCTCGCAGCTGCCCGGCTGGCACACGACCATCTTCCCGCCCTACTTCGTGGCTGGTGCGATCTTCAGCGGTTTTGCGATGGTGGTCACCCTCCTGGTCCCGGTGCGCAAGCTGTACGGACTGGAGAACCTGATTACGATTCGCCACCTTGAAAACATGAACAAGATCATCATGGCCACTGGCCTGATGGTCGGCACGGCTTACACGATTGAGCTGTTCATCGCTGCTTACAGCGGCGTCGCTTCCGAGCAATTCGCCTTCTACAACCGGGCGTTCGGTAACTACTGGTGGGCTTACTTCATCATGTTCAGCTGTAACGTGTTCATCCCGCAGTTGTTCTGGATCAAGTGGTGCCGTACGACGCCTTGGTTCATGGTGATTGTTTCCATCTTCGTAAACATCGGAATGTGGTTCGAGCGGTTTGTGATCATCATGGCCCTCTGCCGCGACTTCATCCCTGGCTCCTGGTTTTACTACCGGCCGACTTGGGTTGACTTGTCGATGCTGCTGGGCAGCTTCGGCTTGTTCTTTACTCTCTTCCTGCTGTTCTGCCGGTACCTCCCGGTGATCGCCATGTCGGAAGTGAAGAACGTGATTCCGCATGCAGACCACGGCCACGGCGAAGAACATGCGGCTCATTCGGCGGCCAGCCACTAAGCCCGTTTCCTTGCCTCTGTCACTTGAACTGACGACTGCCTGAAAACCATTCGACTGATTGAAATACCGCTATGGCACATTCCTCTTCCAAGCAGCCCAAACCGGCCGGACCCAAGTCCAAGACGATCGGCTTGCTCGCCCAATTCGATGATCCGGAATCGTTGGTCGCAGCCTGCGAGCGGGCCCGTGATGCCGGCTACCAGAAATTCGATGCCTATTCGCCTTTCCCGGTTCACGGGATCGACCCGGCGATGGGAATTAGCCGGACACGGTTGCCCTTTTTCGTCTTGGCGATTGGCTTGACGGGGTGCTTGGTCGCTCTGGCGATGCAGTACTACATGAATGCGGTCGACTGGACCAAGATTTTCCCGGGCTATGCCTTTTTCATCAGCGGCAAGCCTTTGGAAATTTCTCCCGCCAATATCCCGGTGACGTTCGAGGTGATCATTCTCTCCTCGGCCTTTGCCACGTTTTTCGGAATGTGGCTGTTCAATCGACTGCCACAGTTCGCCAATCCGCTGCACCGAATCAACCGCTTTCGTCGCGCCACCAACGACCGCTTCTTCCTGATGGTCGAAACAGCTGACGCCAAGTTCGACGCCAATCGAACCCGGCAACAGTTTGAAGAGTGGGGCGCTACGGCGATCGAGAACGTTGACCTTGACCTGACGGATCAGGAAATCCCCAAATTCTTCAAGATGGCAGGGATCGTCGGGATGTTCCTGTTGTTGGTACCGCCGGTCATGACGTTCCGCGCCTATGGCTCGACCAACCGGGCACCGCGATTGCACGTGGTACCGGACATGGATTGGCAAGACAAATACAAAGCCCAGCAAACCAGTCCGAACATTGGTACCGACAAGGAACCAGTCTTCCTGTATGCCGATGACCGGGCAATGCGCGCCCCTGTCGCAGGAACCGTAGCCCGCGGCGACTTGCAGGAAGACGACCGCTATTTCCGCGGTTACGAGCCTGGCACGTTGCCTCCTCCCGTCAAGCCAGTCGCAGCCGAAAGTTCGCCTGCGAATTTCGTTTCGACCGGTGGACCCAATGCACAGGATCCGGCACCGGCCGTGCAGGATCCGGCAACTGCTGGCCAATACCCCGGCGAGCCCAAATGGATCGACACGGTCCCCGCGCCGTTTACTGTCTCGGAAGCAGCCATTGCCCGGGGCAAACAACGCTTTGAGATTTACTGCTCGGTCTGTCATGGTTACGACGGCAATGGCAATGGCCTCGTCAACCGGCGAGCCCTGGCTTTAGCTGCGACTGGCCAAGCTCAATGGACCACTGCCAAGTCGATTCACGACCCCACGGTCAAGGTTCAGCCGATTGGCCGAATCTTTGACACGATTTCCAACGGTCGCAATTCGATGGGGCCATATAGGTCACAGATTCCTGTCGAGGACCGCTGGGCAATTGCCCTGTACGTCAAGGCCTTGCAAGAGACCGGCATTCAACCGCCTGCCGGTGCTGCTGTTCCACCAGCTGCACCCCAGCAATAAGCACCCAGCCGCTTCTGACCGCGGACCTTTACCAAAATCCAATTTCCCGTTGAACAGACAGTCTTCCCATGCATAACACCCGACCCGCGCGGATTACCTCACCGCTGATTTCGCTGAGCCACGGCTACGTGAAGCTGGTGCCGCTTGGCTTGCTTGTCGCTGCGATTGGCATCGGCATGGCGTTTTTCTTTGGAACAGCAGCGGGTGGATTCCGCCGTTTCAGTTTTGCCTACCTGACGAACTTCAGCTTCCTGCTGTCGATTTCTTTGGGCTGTCTGTTCTTTGTCATCATCCAACACTTGACCAAGGCCGCTTGGGGTGTGACGGTGCGGCGAATTGCAGAAATCTTTGCCATGTGCACGCTGCCGCTGGCCTTGTTGTTCCTGCCGATTCTCGTGCCGGTCATCCTCGGCAGCTCGGAACTCTATCCCTGGAATGCGGCGGGTTGGGTTGGCGAAGAGAGCCCCTTGCTGCAAGTCAAGCTCGGCTATCTGCAATCGCATTGGTTCACCCTCCGCTGGATCGCGTACTTTATCATTTGGGGCTTCTTTGCCTGGAACTTCTTTGGCAAGTCGCTCAAGCAGGATCAAACCGGCGATGTGAAGCTGACTTTGAAGATGCAGGCCTCCAGCACCTGGATGATGATCATCTTTGCGGCTACCCTGGTCTTCGCCTCCTTCGACCTTGAAATGTCGCTCTCGCCGCTCTGGTTCAGCACCATGTTTCCCGTTTACTTCTTCGCGGGCGGAGTGCTCGGCGGGCTGGCTGCGACCACCCTCACGGCCTTGTTACTGCAACGCAGCGGCCGGGTGACGGATGAGATCACCGTCGACCAGTATCACGACTTGGCGAAGCTGATGTTCGGCTTCACCTTCTTCTGGGGCTACATCGCCTTCAGCCAATTTCTTTTGATTTGGTACGCCAATATTCCGGAGGAAACTTTCTGGTACCGCATTCGGTTCTGGGATCCGGCGTGGGCCAAGGCGAGTTGGGCCCTGTTGATCTTCCACCTGATCATCCCCTTCCTGGGAATGATGGCTCGGACCGTACGCCGCAATAAGACCTACCTCTTGTTCGCCACGATCTACCTGCTCTGCATCCACTGGTATGACCATTTCTGGATTGTGATGCCACATTACGGTTATGGGATCGAAGGCGAGGCGATCGAAGGAACCAGCGGGTTCCCTTTCAGCTGGATGATCGACTTCCCCTGTGCGATTGGGATGGTGGGGCTGTACGTCGCCCTCTTCGCCTTGATCGCCGGTGACCGGGCATTGGTGCCCAAGCAGGACCCGCGGCTGGGCGAGTCGCTCAACCACGTCAATCCTTAATCTTCTGATGCATCCGGGCGAAACCTTACTAGGACGCTTGCACTTTCAACGACGCTTGCACTTTCAACTGAAACAGCCATGACCGAACATCACCATTCACACGGCAACCCATCGCACGGCCATTCCGCCGCTAATCATTCGGCCGGCGAGCAGTCGAATCGTCCCCAATACGATGACGTCAACACGGGCGTGATCCTGATGGTGGGTCTGATTTCGGCGATTGTCACATTCCTGATCATTGGCTTTGTCCAAGGCTTGGCATACCGCTGGGAAGCTTACTTCAACCAGTCGCGAGTGGAGATTGTCAACCAAACCGTCAAAGCCGAAGTCGATGCCCAGAAGGCAATTCTGAACTCGACCAATGGCGCCGACGGCCAACCCATCTCCGGCCGAATCACGATTGAAGAGGCAATGAAACGGGCGTATGAGAAGTTCAAACAGCCGTCCGCCGGAGAAAAAACATCCAACTCGGCCGAAACGGCCAATCCTGAGCAAGAGGTTGCCTCCGGCCGCTGACCACGGTTTTTTGGTGGTAGGGCTTGGCGACTTATAATTTCCATAACGAAACTAACCTGAGTTACATGATGCGTCAGTCAACTGGAACAACTCGAACCCTATTGCTCGCGCTGGTCGCAGTGGCATGGGCTTTGGTTGCGCCCGGTTCGCTCACGGCTCAGACCACCGAATCGAGCAAGGGCCGTCAACCTGAAGCGTTGAAAGATACTGGAGTCGAGTACAAGCTTGGCCAACCGATCGACCCGACGATTCTGTTTCGTGACGAACAGAACAATTCGATCGCCATTGGTGAGTTCTTCGATGGCAAGCGGCCCACGCTGCTCTCCTTCAACTACTCCAACTGCCCAGGCCAATGCAGTGTCCAGCTGGAAAAGATCACGATGGCCCTGCGGCAGATTGACTTCGACGCGGGGAAGGACTTTCAGTTGGTCTCGGTCAGCATCGACCCCAACGAACAGGCGACCCGAGCCCGACAGACGAAAGAGAAGTACACCAAGCTTTACAACCGCCCGGGCACCGAGGATGGGTGGCACTTTTTGACCGGTGAAAAAGAGAACATCCGGAAACTCGCCGACCAATGTGGCGTGAAGTACAAGTACATCCCGCATCAAAAGCTGTTTTCGCATCCTCCGGTGTTCCTGTTGATTTCCCCCGAGGGAAAAATCGTCCGGTACATCGAAGGCTTCGACTACATTTCGGGGACCGTCAAACTCGCCCTGGTGGACGCCGCCGCCGGCAAGATTGGTTCCCCGCTGATTTTCCTGACTTACGTTGCCGGTTGCTTTGTCTACGACGAAACCAGCGGCAAGTACACCATGGCCGCTGTCGGCATCATGCGACTGGCTGGAGCAGCGACCGCCATTGGTTTGCTGACCCTGCTGTTGCCCTACTGGTTCATTCGCAAGTCAAAAGCGGAACGCCATCCCGGCGGTCCGGCCAATCCAAATTTACTGAACACCGACGCGCCTCCCGCGAGCGTGTCCTGAACATCAGCCTTTTTTCCAAGCCAGCTTGGGAGCCCTTATGTTTCCTCAAATCATGAACTTTCTCGGCCAGGCAGACTACGTCAACAAGTACGTTGACCAGTTTCCCGCCGCCGACGGGTACCGCAGCCCGGAAGCCAGCTATTGGTTTCCGGAACAGGCCTCAAGCATGGCCAAGAACGTCGACTTCCTGTACATGGCGATCTTCTGGGTCTCGACGGTCTTCTTCCTGGTGATCGTCGGGGTGATGTGCTACTTCGTCATCAAGTACCGCCGCCGACCGGGAATTGGGCCGCAGCCAAGCAGCTCGCACAACACCACGATTGAGATTCTCTGGAGCGTACTGCCGAGCATTATCCTCGTTTGGTTCTTCTATCAGGGCGCTTGGGATTACCTCGACAGCAAGTTCCCTCCCGATGATGCGGAAGAGATTGTCGTGACCGGCAAGAAGTGGGACTGGACCTTCACTTACCCTGACGGCGACCAGGCTTCGGAACTCCATCTGGTGCTTGACCGGCCGACCAAGCTGATTATGCGGTCGGAAGATGTGCTGCACAGCTTTTTCGTGCCCGCCTTCCGGCAAAAGATGGACGTGGTTCCCGGGCGGTATACGTACTACTACGTCAAGCCAATCAAGGATGGCATTTTTCGGGTGTTCTGTACTGAATACTGCGGCGACAACCACTCGGGTATGAAGACCTGGTGTCACGTGCACAAAAACGACGCCGTCCGCAAGGCCAAGACCGAGTGGATCAACGCTGACCACAAGGCCTGGGAAAACGGCGAGCGGTTGTTCAAGCTGAATTGCGCCGGTTGCCACAACATCAATGGCGTCGCCGCCACCGGCCCAGCCCTGAACACAATTTGGGGCACGGACGAGTCGCTGATTGACGGGTCCAAGGTCAAGGTTGATGAGAATTATGTCAGCGAATCGATCAAGTACCCGAACGCCAAGGTGGTTGCCGGTTATGGTCCGGTTTCCAAAATGCAAACCTTTGAAGGCAAGTTGTCCAATCAAGACATTGATTTCCTGATTGCCTACATGAAGCACCTCAAGCAACCGGGCAGTGGTGACGCCGTTGGCGGCGCTGCTCCCGCAGCTGCGGCTCCCGCAGCTGCCGAGCCGAAACAGGAATCGGCTCCGGTGACTCAAGAGCCGGCAGCCGAGCAACCGGCGGCTGGCGCGGGTTCCGGCGGTTAGTTTTTCCGTCAACCCAATTTCCCCTCGAATTATCCCTATATCGTCTTTGTGAATTGAGAGTTGAGACATGGCTACAGCAGAAGTTCGACATGAGCTGTTCGGACACGCCGAACAGAAGAACTACCTGAACCATTCCAAGGGAGCCCTTTCCTGGCTGCTTACGTTGGACCATAAACGGATCGGGATCATGTACCTGATCGGGGTCAGCGCGGCGCTAATCGTCGCCGGCATCTTCGCCCTGTTGCTGCGCACCCACCTGTTTTATGGTGACAGCAGCTTCCTCGCCCTGAAGTGGCTCTTCGGCGAAGCGTCCCAGTTCAATTCGAACAAGGTTTACAACCAGATGTTCACCCTGCACGGGGCGATCATGGTGTTCTCCTTCATCATTCCAAGCGTGCCGGCAGCCTTGGGCAACATGGTCCTGCCGATGATGCTGGGAGCGAAGGACGTCGCCTTCCCGCGGATGAATCTGGCCAGCTTTTACCTGTGGGTGTTTGGCACCGGCTTTTTGATCGTAGCCCTGATGCGCGGCGGTCTCGATACCGGTTGGACCTTCTACACTCCCTACAGCATTGAAACCGATACCGGTGTCGTCTACGCGACCTTAGGCGCGTTTATCCTTGGCTTCAGCTCCATTTTCACCGGCATCAACTTCCTGGTCACCGTCAATACCATGCGGGCGCCGGGAATGGGCTGGTTCAAGATGCCGCTGTTCCTCTGGGCCCTTTATTCCACGGCCATCATCCAAGTGCTCGCCACTCCGGTGCTCGGCATCACCTTGTTGCTGCTGATTGCCGAACGAATGCTCGGGATTGGCATTTTCGATCCGCGTTACGGCGGTGACCCGGTTCTGTTCCAACACTTTTTCTGGTTCTACTCCCATCCGGCCGTTTACATCATGATTCTGCCGGCGATGGGAGTCATCAGCGAGCTGATTTCGGTCCACGCCCAGAAGCGCCTGTTCGGTTATTCGTTCATCGCTTTCTCCAGCGTGGCGATCGCCTTGCTCGGCTTCCTCGTCTGGGGACATCACATGTTCACCAGCGGCCAATCGGTGGTGGTCACGTTGATTTTCAGCGCGATCACGTTCTCGGTCGCCATCCCTTCGGCGGTCAAGGTGTTCAACTGGCTGGCGACGCTCTACAAGGGCTCGATCGCCCTGAACACCCCGATGTGCTACGCCCTCTCGTTCATTTTCCTGTTCGGGATTGGCGGTCTGACCGGCTTGTTCCTCGCAACCCTTTCGACGGACATTCACCTGCATGACACTTACTTCGTGGTCGCTCACTTCCACTTCGTGATGGTGGGTGGCACGTTGACCGCCTTCCTCGGCGGGATGTTCCACTGGTGGCCCAAGTTTTTTGGCCGGATGTACAACGACTTCCTCGGACGCGTCGGCTGCTTCCTGGTCTTCGCCGGTTTTAATCTGACCTTCTTCCCGCAGTTCGTCATGGGCGCCCGCGGCATGCCGCGTCGCTATGCGAGCTACGACCCTGAGTTCCAAATCTTCCACCAGTGGTCAACCATTGGGGCCTTTGTTTTGGGCATCGGAATTGTGCTGTCGTTCGTCGTCCTGCTGCATGCTGTGTGGTACGGCCGCAAGGTTGCCGGCAATCCATGGGGTGCCGCTTCGCTGGAGTGGCAGTCATCCTCGCCTCCCTCGTTCCACAACTTCGATCACAAGCCAATTCTCCATGACCCGTACGACTTCGACTCGATGGTCTACGACAAGGGCTTGGATACCTATGTGCTCCGCGAGTTCATGGACCCAAATCAGGTTCCGGAACGGGTTCCAGTCACGCACTAACCGACCAGCATTAATCCCGGCGCCTCGCTGAGCAAGCGAGGCGGCCTTGTTGAATTCCAAACGCAATTAAACTGATCATCTTGGGAGCCTATCATGGCTGTGGCGGATACCACACATCATCACGATCATCACCATGATCATGGTGAATTCATTGCCCACCACTTCGACAATGCCGAGCAGCAATTTGACTCGGGCAAGCTGGGAATCTGGATTTTCCTCGTGACGGAAGTCCTGTTCTTCAGCGGCCTGTTTGTCGCCTACACGCTCTGGCGGTATCACCACCCCGAGATTTTTCAGCAGGCCCACGTGTTCCTCGACAAGGTGTTGGGTGGTATCAACACGGTGGTGCTGCTGTTCAGCAGTTTGACGATGGCCCTGGCAGTTCGTGCCGCCCAAATGTCAAACAACCGCGGGACCGCGTTCTACACGCTCGTGACGATGGTTTGTGCGGCCGTCTTCTTGGGCGTGAAAGCGATCGAGTACAGCCATAAGTGGGACCAGGGCATTCTGGTCCGGAGCCTGTGGGCGTATACCACTGACCATCACACAGCTCATGGAGCATTGGCCAAACAACTCGGCATTTCCGATTGGCTGGTGACGCTCAGCATCATCCCCGCCATCCTGCTGGCCGTGTTCATTGCTGCCTCGGTGATCGCGATGTTGATGGCCAAGCCTATTTGGTCGAAGTTTTATGCCGGTTTGGCCATTACTGTCGGTGGATATTTCCTCGGTGCCTTGGGTGGCCACATTTACATGCTCAACTACGAAGCTCGCGCAGCCGCCGAAGCCGGGCACGCCCAAGTCGCTCCCCTCGTCCTGCATGCCGACGATAAAGTGGCGACTGATCACCCCACGGCCGCAGCTCACGGAGTGGATCACCATCACGCCGGCGAACATCATGATTCACATCATCCCGACCCCAAATCGCTCGACCGCGACGTCGGGATCTTTTTCAGCATTTACTACTGCATGACCGGTTTGCACGCGATTCACATTCTCGGCGGAATCGGCTTCCTCTCCTGGATCTTCTTCCGCTCTCTCAAGGGTCACTGGCGCAGCGACTACTTTGGGCCGGTGGAATATGTCGGGTTGTACTGGCACTTGGTCGACTTGATTTGGATCTACCTCTTCCCGATGTTGTATTTGATTGACTGACGCTGATTGGCGGAACCCTCGCTCGACCTCATGGTTGGGCCCTGTGGCCGCTCCCTTGGCGGAGCGGCTTTCAATCCTGATTCATCCATTTGCTTCCTGAGTGAAAACATGGCTGCCCATTCTCATCACGACGAACATCATTTCGCCCATCCGGCTCCGGTTAAAATGCTGTTGGCAGTCTTTTTCGCCTTGATCTTCCTGACGATCCTCACGGTCGTCACCTCGGGCAAAATGGGGCCGTTCGGGACCATCGTGGCGATGGCAATCGCCACTGCCAAGGCGGCTCTGGTTTGCCTGTTTTTCATGCACATGTTTTGGGACAAGTCCTTCAACGTGATTGTCTTCTTCAGCTCGTTCCTGTTCGTGTCGCTGTTCATCGGCTTCACGATGCTGGATACGGATCACTATCAAAACTCGATCGACGCCTTCCCGCGGGCCCCCGAGCAGACGACGGTAGCCCCCGCGGAAACGAAGTAGTTCCAATGAAACAGTCTCGCCACGCTCGGGCCCCTTGGTCCTATGCCGGGCGGAGTTGTGCGGGGTCCCTATATGTGGGACCCTTTTTTCGGAGAGTATGACAGCAGAGACTCCTCCTTGAGTCGAGTTAGTTCCGGGACGGAATAAGCGGTTAGGCAAACGTAACAGAAGCAGACGGGATCGCCTCAATGGATGCTGCCCCGAACCCTTCCCCGCGACGTTCTCCGGCAGGCCCTCCCATGATTCGCCAGTCACTCAGTCTGATCACGGCCCGGCGCGACCTGTATCAGGCACAATTGCTCTTTTATCTGTTCATCGCCTCGCTGACGATGTTCTTTTTGGCGACGCTCGCCACGTACATCATCATTCGCACCCAAGCCTTTCAGCCGATCACTCGCGACTACGCGGCACTGAAGATTCCCGCCTCTTTTTGGCTCAGCACGGGCCTGTTGCTGGTCGTGGGCTACTTGCTCGAGCGAGCCGCCTGGCATGTTCGCCGCGAGATGCAACCCGGCTTTCGCTTGGCGCTGCGGCTGGCCTTCTGGGCTGGCCTGTTATTTACGGCGGTACAGGCCGTTGGGCTGTGCGGTCTGTTGGTTCAGCACTTTGCCGAGATCGACGGGTCCACCAAGGCTTATGGGATGTCGTTCACGATCTCGTTCGTGCATGCATTGCACGTGCTCGGAGGAATCCTGTTTCTCGGTTGGGTTTGGTTTCAGGCGGAGCGCGGGCGCTATGACCACGAGCGGCACTGGGCGGTCAATCATTGTGCCGGCTACTGGCACTTTCTCGACATCGTGTGGGTGGCGATGCTGGTCACCTTCCTGTTGACGCAATAGGCAAACAGCGGGCTGAGTGAGGCGCGGGCGGGCCAACTTAAGCCGGCGAGCACGGGCGGGCGGCATCCGGCGCTAAGGAAGCGGGCTTTGGAGGCAAAGATTCGCACTCAACTTGGGAAGAGAACTTCCAATGAGGCCAAGCCGTTGAGGATCACTGGGGAAGGAGAGGTTAACAGCCGCCAAAGGCTCGCAATCACTGGCTAATCTGACTGGATTGAGTCAGCCAAGCCAGAATGAGCCCGGGGTTTCAGATACGGTCTGGACCGTTACCGGACTGGATGCTGCTGTACCAAATCCGCAATGAAGTCGGCCCTGCGGCTTGACCCAGGTTGCGCACGAAAAAGGCCGAGCTTGGGGGCTCGGCCTGGAAACTTGTCTTTCGTCTCAGTGAATGGGCCAGTTACTTGCCCAGAGCCATTTCAATCGCTTCGATGACCTTCGCGTCGTCGGGCTTCATCCGCGGTGAGAACCGGGCGATGGGTTGGCCTTCCCGATTGAGC
>Ga0164292_10001709_pt1 | contig 17802 bp, 17 predicted proteins | sample GEODES117metaG_FD_111486 | JGI IMG/M metagenome (GOLD analysis project Ga0164292, IMG submission 111486) | Eutrophic lake water microbial communities from Lake Mendota, Wisconsin, USA - GEODES117 metaG | ecosystem: Environmental > Aquatic > Freshwater > Lake | place: USA: Lake Mendota...
AAGCATCAAAATGGCATCAATGCCGTTCGCGGTAGTCCTTTGCAGCGCCCTCGAGGGGCTCGACTTCGAGCGTGACTCCGTCGATTGCGACCACATTGATCGTGGATCCACGGGGAATGGGAGTCGCACGGTTGGTCCGCGCCCTCCAGGTCCCTTCGTGCACCTTCACGATGCCGTCGGGTGAAATGTCGTCGACTGCGACACCTTGTGCTCCGACCATCCACTCACGACCGATCGTCGGAGTGGCGAAACGTGTTCTCGTCATCGACGGCATACCGACGATGAACGTGAGAGCCGCGCCACCGATGCCGACCAGCAACGTCAGCCACGACGGTCGCAACGACATCCCGTCGGCACTCTGGAACAGAACGAACGAGCCGAAGGTGAAGAGCACGAGACCCACTCCCGTCCAGAAACGAGGAACTCCGACCTGTACGTCGACGGCGAAGGCGATCATGCCCACCAGGATCGCTGCAAGAGCAAAGCCGTTGATGGGAAGAGTTGCGAGTCCGTAGCACGACAGGATCGTGCAGACCGCACCGACGAGTCCGGCAATACCGATGCCGGCCGTGAAGAACTCGAAGATCAACAACGACAGGCCGATGGCCAAGAGGAGATACGTCACGGGAGAACTGGCCACGGTGTGGAACAACTGATCGACGAGTCCCAACTTGTGGAATCGGGCAGTGGTGGCTTCACGCACGACTTGTCCGTCTTCGTCGAGCGTTTCACTCACCGTGTCGAGCTCCTGTCCGTCGATCGTGAGACCGTCGAGCGCGAACACCATGTTCTTCATGACGGGCACGCCTTCGTCGCTACCGACGTACTTCAACGCACCCGCCTTGCGCGCATCGACGAAACCGAGCGTGTCGGTCTGCAACAACTCGGTTGCGGAGCCGAAGTCGAACTCCACGCCGTCGGCACTCAGAAAAGTACCCATGTTTCCGATACGCGTACCGGGGGCCATCGCAGTGACGTCGGCCGCCGCGAGCATTTGCGCCGGCAGTCCGTAAAGACGCGAACCGGATGGCCCGACCCAAATGGCCACGGGGACCTTGGCCGACGCCATGTTCTCGAGCAACGTCTCCATGCGATCCCTGGAGACGACGGCCGCACGGGTGTTCATCTGCAGGATCAGTGCCTGCGCACCGTCGTTCTCGGCGCGCACCATTGCTTCTTCGATTGCCTGAGCCTGGATCTCGTCGAGAAGACCGCTCACCTGCTGAACGTCGACCGGCGCCATCGTTTCGGCCGAGGCGGGACCGGCCCCGGCGATGAGCCCGAAGAATGCACAAGTGCCGATTCCTACTGCCATGATGAGTTTCCGCATTGCATTCCTCCGGAGGGTGGTTGGACCCGAAACAGTTTCTGTCCGCGTCTCGCGTCATCATTGTTGCGGGAAAAGGCGGGGTGGGGAAATCCACCGTGGCAGCCGCACTGGTTCTGGCCGCACGCCGTCTCGGAATGACCGCCATGCTGGTGGAGACCGACGGCAAACCCCTCCTCATCGACGCTGACACGGCATCGGGGATCACCGCCAGAACCATCACCCCCGCAGATGCGCTGAGTGAATACCTCGACGGACGGGGGATGCGACGAATTTCACGTCGCTTGCTGTCGGCCGGCATCGTCGACGTGGTGGCCCAGGCATCGCCGGGCATCGACAATCTGCTCGTTCTCGGCAAGATCAAGCAGCTCGAGCGCTCGGGGGCGGCCGACCTCATCGTGGTCGACGGACCGGCCGCAGGGCATGCCGTCACCATGCTGCGCACGCCGCGGGCCATGCTCGACTCGGTCAAGGTCGGCCCGATCCTGGAACAGGCGAAGGACGTCCTCGAGATGCTCAACGACGAGACCCGCTGTCAGGTGATGCTCGTGACACTGCCGGAACCGACGCCGGTGAACGAATGCATCGAGACGGCCTTCTCTCTCGAAGACGAGGTCGGTGTACGGCTGACACCTGTGGTGGTCAACCAGTTCGACTCCGCACCGACTCTCGACGTTCCGCCGACGCTCGATCCGGACTCACCGTTCGTTCGTGCCGCGGCGTACCGCAACATGCGCACAGCCACCCATCGCCGATCGTGCGATGACCTGGCAAAACGACTGCCACTCCCGCAGCTCACACTCCCTCGTACCGTTCCGCCCGATGTCGAACATCTGACCGAGGCCCTCATCGAATCCGTTCGCCGACTCCCCGAGACGAGATCAGCAACATGAGCAACAGGTTCGATCGACTCCTGCGCGAGAGCAACGTCATCGTCTGTGCCGGAAGTGGTGGAGTTGGAAAGACCACCACATCCGCCGCACTCTCCGTGAGAGCGGCGAACATAGGTCTGCGCGTTGCATTGGTCACCATCGATCCAGCGAAACGTTTGGCCGATGCGCTCGGAATGGCCGATGGACTCACGAACGAACCGACACGCATCGCTCTCGACACCGCTGGGAACGGAGAGCTGTGGGCGATGATGCTCGATACGCGCACGACTTTCGATCAACTGATTTCCCGCTACAGCCCGAATAACGAGCAGGCCGAACGCATCAAGTCGAATCTCTTCTACCGCAACATCTCCGGTGCGCTGTCCGGAACGCAGGAGTACATGGCAGCCGAGAAGCTCTACGAACTCCACAAGGACGGCCGGTTCGATCTCGTCGTCGTCGACACCCCACCCACTCGTCAGGCACTCGACTTCCTCAGCGCACCGGCACGACTCAATCGCTTCATCGATCACCCGCTCTATCGCATCGTCATCGCGCCGACGAACGTGGGACTGAAGGCGGTGAACGCCATGACCCAACCCGTCCTGAAGACCATCGCACGTGTCGTTGGCGCCCAGGCTCTCGAGGATGCGCTTGCCTTCTTCCGTGCCTTCCAGGGTCTCGACGTCGGCTTTCACGAACGCGCCAAGGAAGTCGACGTGGTACTCCATGCCCGCACCACGCGCTACATCGTCATCACCAGCGCTCAACCCGAGCCGGTGAACGAAGCAACATTCTTCGTCGACGAACTCACCAAGCAGGGAGTCTCGGCAGCCTGTCTCGTGGTCAATCGCCTCCAACCGCACTTTCCCGTCCCCGCCGACACCAACAACGTCCCAGCCGACGATGTCCCAGCCGGCCTTGCAGCCAACCTCCGTGCCCTGAACGACGAAGCCGACCACGAGGAGATCCAGATTCGGGTGCTGTCCGACCGCCATCGTTTCGTCCCTATTGTGCGACTCGCCGCACTTCCCGAACTGGTCGACCCGCACCATGACACCCTCACCGCTCTCGGCAGACTTGGGTCGATGCTGGAACTCCCCGACTAGAGTCGTTTCCGTGCACATCCTGATCGCCACCGACGCACAGTGGGTTCTCGACGAGGTCGTCGCGGCACTGGGCTCAGCCGACACCTCCTTCACCGTCTGCTCGAACGGCCGCGCCGTCACCGAGGCCGTCACTGCACGGACCCCGGACCTCGCGGTTCTCGACTCACAGATCGGTTCGATGGGTGGCGTGGCCGTCACTCTGAATCTCCGTCTCGACGAAACGGGTGGTCGCCTGCCCCGAATTCCGGTGCTCATGCTCCTTGATCGCGAGGCCGACACCCAGATGGCCAAGCGCAGCGGTGCCGATGCCTACCTTGTCAAGCCGCTCGACGCCCTTCGTCTCCAGAGAGCTGCACGTCTCGCGCTCGGCGAAGCAATCGCCCGATAGGCTCGCCCCCGCAACACACGGGGTGTGGCGCAGCTTGGTAGCGCGCGTCGTTCGGGACGACGAGGCCGCAGGTTCAAATCCTGTCACCCCGACAAAAAGCGTCAGAGCAGCAGTTCGGCGATCTGAATCGCGTTGAGCGCAGCGCCCTTGCGCAGGTTGTCGTTCGAGACGAAGAGCACCAACCCCTTGTTGCCGTCGACCGTGCGGTCCTGGCGGATACGACCCACGAAACTCGGGTCGGCACCGGCAGCCCGAAGCGGAGTCGGTACGTCGACGAGTGACACACCGGGAGCAGCAGCCAGCAGTTCCATCGCGCGAGCGACCGTGATGTCGCGCGCGAACTCGGCGTTGATCGACAAGGAGTGGCCCGTGAAGACAGGGACACGCACGCAAGTGCCCGACACGCGAAGATCCGGAATTCCGAGGATCTTGCGACTCTCGTTGCGCAGCTTGATCTCTTCGTCGGTCTCGAACTCACCATCGTCGACGAGAGAGCCGGCGAACGGCAACACGTTGAAGGCGATCGGTGCAACGAACTTCTTCGGATCTGGGTACGCGACAGCGCGCCCGTCGTAGGTGAGCTCGCGTGCACCACCCATCACGGCCTTGACCTGGGAATCGAGTTCGTCGACACCGACGAGACCGGCGCCGCTGACGGCTTGATACGTACTGGCTATGACACGAACCAGTCCGGCTTCTTTGTGCAACGGCTTCAGCACCGGCATCGCGGCCATCGTCGTGCAGTTCGGATTGGCGATGATCTTCTTGCGCGCATTGCGGATTTCCTCGGGGTTCACCTCGGCAACGACAAGGGGAACGTCGGGATCCATGCGGAAGGCCGAAGAGTTGTCGATGACCGTCACACCGGCGGCAGCGAAGCTCGGCGCCAACTCACGCGACGACGTCGCACCGGCGGAGAAGAGGGCGATGTCGAGGCCCGCGACGTCTGCCGTGGCCGCGTCTTCCACGACGATCTCGCGACCCTGCCATTCGAGACGGGTCCCGGCGGAACGGGCCGAGGCAAAGAATCGAAGTTCGCTGACGGGGAAGTTGCGCTCTGCCAGCAGGGTACGCATGACGCCACCCACCTGACCGGTTGCTCCGACGACTCCAACTTTCATGGGCGGCAGGCTATCCGCGCCGAACCGCCGCCTCGTGGTGAATTTCGCGTTGCGTCAAGCGAGTCGCGCAACGATCCACCAGTGGCTCTTGTTGGCCCGCGGCAACTCTTGGTCACGAACGACGGCCCCGGCGACGCTCCGGTCGGCGATTCTCTTCATGATCGAGCGACGCCGATGGGGCTGGTGGAAGAGAACGATGTCGTGACACGGCCGGGCACTCTGGCGCACGAGGTCGAGTACCTCCGACGGCGCCACTCGGTTGGCCTGCCATCCGAGACGCGTGGCCCAGCGCTGGCGGGCCAACCAGCCACTGACCTTCTTCGACTTCCAGAGAAGACGAACAAGCCCACCCGCGGGAACGAGAAGAACGTCGGACAACACCCAGGTGCGGTAGTTCAGCATCACGGTTCCACCGGGCTTCACCACCCGCAACGCCTCGGCCGTGAGCTTCAGCGCATCGTCGTGGGCGCAATGCTGCAGGGTGATGTACGAAAAGACGGCATCGACTGACTGGCTCGGAACAGCGAGTGAGTGACCGTCGGCAACGTGACTGGTGCGCAACTTGGAGACGTCACCGTGGCGCACCACCGTCTCGCGACAACGTTCGAGAAATGCGGCGTCGACGTCGGCGGCGATGACCGAACCGAAACGCTTCGTGAAACGAGCCGTCATGCGACCGATCCCGGACCCGATCTCCAGCAGCGACAAGCTGAGAGTGTCGAGATCGTTCATCCCGAACACCCGCAGGTAGGCGTTCACTTCCTTGTTGCCGCTCATCACGAAATCGGCGAGGGTGAGTTCCTCACCGGTTTCGTTGTTGAAGACCCAACCCGTTTCGCGCACCACCGCGTCGGCGGTGGCGTGTTCGTCTGCGACTCCGCCTGCAACGCGCCAGGGAGTCAGTTGTGCGCGGCGACGTGCCATTCGTCCAGTATGGCTTACTTGCGCTCGGGCAACGGGGCAGAGTAGGCCTGACCGCTGTCGAGGCCGAATGCCGTGTGCAGGGTGCGCATCGCCACTTCGGTGTTGGCCGCACCCACCACCACAGACACGCGAATGGTGCTGGTGGAGATCATTTCGATGTTGACTCCCGCATCGGCGAGGACGCGGAACATCTTGGCGGCGATTCCGGGACTCGTCTTCATTCCGGCTCCGACGAGAGAAATCTTGGCGACGGATTCGTCGTGCGTGACCCCGGCAGCGCCGATGGCACCGGCGACCTCGTTGACGATGCCGAGCGACGTGGCAAGGTCAGCCTTCGGGACGGTGAAGGAGATGTCAGTGTGACCGTCTTTCGAGGTGTTCTGCACGATCATGTCGACATTGACGTTGGCCGTGGCAAGCGGCTCGAAGAGTGCGGCGGACACACCGGGCTTGTCGGGGACACCGAAGACCGTGAGCTTCGCTTCACCCGTGTCCTGAACGACACCGGAGATGATCGGGTCTTCCATTGCTGTCTCCTTGCTGACTGATTCGGAGTTCGTGGAACGGGATTCCATCGAGGAACGGTCGAGTACCCACGTTCCGTGTTCCCAGGTGAAACTGGAGCGAACATGGAGCGGAACATTGTGATTGCGGGCGAACTCCACCGAACGCAGTGCCAACACCTTGCTTCCTGCACCGGCCATCTCGAGCATCTCTTCGAAGTCGAGCTGCTGAAGTTTGCGGGCCTGCGGGACGATGCGCGGATCGGCGGTGAAGACTCCGGTGACGTCGGTGTAGATCTCGCACACGTCAGCGTTGATCGCCGCCGCGAGTGCGACTGCCGTCGTGTCACTGCCGCCGCGTCCGAGCGTGGTGATCTCACGTTCCGTGCTGACGCCCTGAAAACCGGCGACCACAGCAACCTTGCCGGCGGCCAGCGCTTCGCGCAGTCGATCACCCTTGACCTCGAGGATCTTTGCCTTGGTATGCGTGGTATCGGTGATGATGCCCACCTGACTACCCGTGAACGACACGGCGTCGATGCCGAGGTCGGCCAGAGCCATGCAGACGAGGGCCATGGAGATGCGCTCACCCGTGGTGAGGAGCATGTCGAGTTCCCGTCCGGGGTGAACCGACGACACTTGATTGGCCAGGGAGATGAGATTGTCGGTGGTCTTGCCCATGGCCGAAACGACCACGACGACGTCGTTCCCGTGTCGCTTGGTGAAAGCCACGTGCTCGGCCACGGCCTTGATTCGCTCGGGGTCGGCGACCGAGGTTCCGCCGAATTTTTGGACCACTACTGCCACAGGTACCAAACGCTACCGGCGCACGGCTAACCTGCCGACTTCGTGGGTACCGAAAAGCGTGAACGTCAGAAGCAGAATCGCCAGCAGCGCCTGACCGAGTTGGCTCAGCAGCAAAAGCGGGCCAAGACCAAGAAGCGGGCGCTCCAGTTCGGCGTCGGCATTCCCGCCCTCGTCCTCGCCCTCTTCCTCATCGTCAACGTTTTCAGCGGCGACGACAACGACAATGCGGCTGTCGACTCCGTACCGGCCGACACCACTCCCGCCGTCACCCAGAGCACGTTGAACGTGACCACCGTTCCGGGTGTTCCCGTCACCGGTGACACGCCCTGCCCGAAGACCGACGGCACGCAGGATCGATCGACTCTCTTCGAGAAGTCCCCCACCATGTGCATCGACCCGGCAAAGTCGTACACGGCCACCTTCGACACTTCCGAGGGCGAGATCGTCGTGGCTCTCGACACCACGAAGACACCCGAGACCGTCAACAACTTCGTGGTGCTGTCGCGTTACAAGTACTACGACAACACGCAGATCTTCCGCACCGATCCTTCGATCGACATCATTCAGGGAGGCGGCTTCACCAACAGCGACACCCCCGGCTACACGATCGAGGACGAGGCCGACGGCTTCACCTACACCGAGGGAGACCTGGCCATGGCGCGCACCAGCGAGCCGAACAGCGCCGGTGGGCAGTGGTTCTTCGTGGCCGGACCGAAGGCTTCCGCGCTCGACTCGCAGGGGACCTACGTCAACTTCGGCAAGGTAACCGAGGGTCTCGACGTGGTGAAGAACATCCTCGCCCTGAACATGGTGGATGCGGGTGGCGGCGACAAGCCCAGCCGTACCGTCGTGGTCAACTCGGTGACGATCACCGAAAGTTGAGAGCGATCCCGTCAGGGGTTCTCGACCAAGAGACGTTTTTCGAGGAGTGTCAGCGACCGGTCGGTCACGCCGAGTTTCTTTGCGAACTCGCGAATCGAGCCGTGATCAGCAACGAGTTGGTCGATCACGATCCGCATCGCTCGACCATCGGCCTTCATGAACGCCGCCGGTGCGGCACCGAGTCGCGTCGCCAAGTTGGATTCGTTCGCTTCGGCCCAGATCCGCAGACGTTCGAGGCCGACGTCGCTGTGGGCGAAGTCGGCGATGATCACTTCGTCGTCGACTCCGAGTGATCCGAGGATGAGAAGTGCCACGAGACCAGTGCGGTCCTTGCCCGCGGCGCAATGGAACACTGCCGGGCCGGGACTGTTTGCGATCGTGTTCACTGCTGCGGCGAGTTGGTGCCCGCCCTTCTGGAACATCTCCGGATAGGCCCAGAGAAGAAAATCGACCGGGTCTTCGAAGTCCGGAACGTCGTCGTCGCTCCAGGGAACGTCGAGCACCGGAAAGTGGTGCACCTCCGCGTCGTGACGGTCTGACGGGAAGCGGCCGCGTGTCTCGAGCTCGTCGGCCGACCGGAGATCGATGATCGTGGTGATTCCCAACTCGGTGACCTTGGCGAGATCGGTGGTGGTCAGATTGAAGAGGGCATCTGCACGGAACACCTCCCCCCACTTGGTCACCCGTCCATCACGGGTCGGGTATCCGCCGAGGTCACGGAAGTTGTGGCTGGCCTCGAGATTCACGAAACGTTCGGCGTGATCGACGATGTCTTGGGCGGTTTCAGGGGTCACGTTCCCACCGTACCCGTGGAGAATTGCTGAAAAGAGCCCGGGAAGTGACGTCCGTGGGGTTCACAAGTTACTGATTGGTAACTACGGTGTCAGGATGTCCCACAACGTTCATCAGGTCGGCATCGTCGGGTCGGGAATCATGGCGGCGGGTGTCGCCGAGGTCTTCGCCCGCGGTGGCCACCACGTCATGGTTCGGGCGCGATCCAAAGATTCAGCACACGCGCTGATCGACACGGTGAAGCGCGGGCTCGATCGCAACGTAGAGCGCAACAAGTTGTCGGCTGCCGAGGCATCCGACATCACGTCACGCATCTCAGCCACCACCGATCTTGGTGATCTTGCTTCGTGCGACCTCGTACTCGAATCCATCGTCGAGGATCTGTCGTCGAAGGTTGCCCTGTTCGGTGATCTCGATGCAGTCGTCTCACCAAGAACGATTCTCGCCACGAACACGAGCACGCTCCCCGTCATCGAACTCGCTCGCGCTACGAACCGACCCGAACTCGTGTGCGGTATCCACTTCTTCAACCCGGCATCGGCAATGTCGTTGGTGGAGATCGTGCGACCCGTGACAGCATCACAGGAGACCATCGACACTGCCACCGCACTCGTTGCATCCTGTGGCAAGGACACCGTCGCTGTCCGGGACGACGCCGGGTTCGTGGTCAATGCACTTCTCTTTCCCTACCTCAACAATGCGGTCAGGATGTACGAACGGGGAACCGCGACGATCGAGGACATCGACGCTGCAATGAAGGGCGGTTGCAATTTCCCGATGGGCCCGTTCGCGCTCCTCGACCTCGTCGGGCTTGATACGTCGCTCTCGATTCTCGAAACACTCCACGCAGAGTTCGAGGACGAGTCACTCGCCCCTGCGCACACCTTGCGCCGACTCGTCTCCGAAGGCCATCTCGGCCGCAAGACAGGCAGAGGGTTCCTCTCGTACGAACGATGACGGGCTAGACCATCAACATGCGGATTCCGGACGCGGGCAATCTCGGGTGGGACACGACCCCGACACCCGTCGGAGAAAGTCGCTGGGACTTTCCTCCAGCAGAGAGTTGGCCAAGCGACGACCTCGTCGGCAGCGGCGCGGATCTCGAACCCTCCACGTTGGTCAACGCCTACGCACGTGGTCTCTTTCCGATGGGCATCGGACGCGGTGGACACCAGATCGGTTGGTGGTCGCCGAACCCACGCGGCATTCTGCCCCTCCACGATCTCCGGGTCACCCGTTCGATGAAACAGAGCGCCAGGCGATACACCGTGCGGGTCGACACCGACTTCGATGCCGTCATTCGCGCCTGTGCTGCACCGACACGTGAAGGCGGGTGGATCAACAAGCACTTCGTCCGCGCTTACACGAATCTCCACCAACTCGGTTGGGCGCATTCGGTCGAGACCTACAACGAGGACGGCCACCTGGTGGGCGGCCTCTACGGAGTTCGGATCAACGGCTTCTTTGCCGGGGAGTCGATGTTCCACATCCAGCGGGATGCGAGCAAAGTCGCCCTCATGCACCTTGTCGCCGTCATGGGCGACTCGGGCATGGAGCTTCTCGACGTGCAATGGAGCACTCCTCATCTGGCGTCTCTCGGCGTGATCGAGGTGCCGCGGGCCGAGTATCTCGATCGGCTCGCCCGGGCCGTTGCCATTTGAGTCGCCATCCGTGAGACTTGCGCCATGGCTACCGATGACCCCTGGTTGATGCGCACCTACTCCGGCCACTCCACTGCGGCCGCGTCGAATCAGCTCTACCGCACCAATCTTTCCAAGGGACAGACCGGTCTCTCCATCGCCTTCGACCTGCCGACGCAGACGGGCTACGACCCCGACCACGTCCTCGCCCGCGGCGAAGTCGGCAAGGTCGGCGTTCCCGTCGCCCACCTCGGCCACATGCGCACGCTGCTCGACCAGATTCCTCCGGGGCAGATGAACACGTCGATGACCATCAACGCGACCGCGGCATGGTTGCTCGCCCTCTACGTCGCCAATGCAGAGGAACAGGGTGTCGACTCACGCGCGTTGCGCGGCACCACCCAGAACGACATTGTGAAGGAATACCTGTCGCGCGGGACCTACATCTTCCCGCCGGCTCCGTCGAAGCGTCTCATCGTCGACATGGTGGCCTGGTGCGCCAACCATGCTCCCAAGTGGAACCCGATGAACGTGTGCTCGTACCACCTGCAAGAGGCCGGAGCCACGCCCGTTCAGGAAGTCGCCTACTCCCTTGCCACGGCCATCGACATCCTCGACGCCGTGAAGGCCAGTGGACAGGTCGACGACGCACAGTTCCCGCAGGTGTTCGGCGCCATTTCTTTCTTCGTCAACGCGGGCATTCGCTTCGTCGAAGAGATGTGCAAGATGCGGGCCTTCACCGAGCTGTGGGATCGCATCGGCCTCGAGCGCTACGGCGTCACCGATGCCAAGGCGCGACGATTCCGCTACGGCGTACAGGTGAACTCCCTCGGTCTCACCGAAGCGCAGCCGGAGAACAACGTGCAGCGCATCGTGCTCGAGATGCTCGCCGTCACGCTGTCACGCAACGCTCGTGCCCGCTCGGTGCAGTTGCCCGCTTGGAACGAAGCACTTGGCCTGCCTCGCCCGTGGGATCAGCAGTGGTCGCTGCGCATGCAACAGGTGCTCGCCTTCGAAACCGACCTGCTCGAGTACGCCGACATCTTCGACGGCTCGAAGGTTGTCGAGGCTCGTACTGCAGAAATCCGCGATGCCGCATGGGCTGAGTTGCAGGAGATCCTTGCCCTCGGTGGCGCCTTCGAAGCCATCGAGGAACTGAAGGGTCGTCTCGTCGCGTCGATGGCTGAACGGACCCGCCGCATCGAGACCGGTGACCAGGTCGTGGTCGGCGTCAATCGATTCACCGAGTCCACCGAGTCGCCGCTCGGTGGAGAGGGCAACATTCTCAAGGTCGACCCAGCGGTCGAGGTCGAGACAATTGCCGACACCAATGCATGGCGTACGTCCCGTGACAACGCGGCCGTCGAAGCGGCACTCGACGAATTGCGTCGGGCTGCGGTCGAAGGACACAACATCGTTCCTCCGTCCATCGCACTCGCAAAGGCCGGTGGCACCACCGGAGAATGGGCCGGAACCTTGCGCGAGATCTTCGGCGAATACCGAGCCCCCACGGGCGTCGCTGCTGCACTCGGCCGACGCACCGCGGAGCTCGCCGACGTCGCCGCGTTCGTCAAGAGCATCCCCGGAGGGCCACCGAAATTCCTCGTCGCCAAGCCGGGTCTCGACGGTCACTCCAACGGAGCCGAACAAATCGCCGTTGCCGCACGCGATGCTGGGATGGAAGTGGTCTACAGCGGCATTCGACTCACGCCCGAACAGATCGTGGCAAGCGCCCGAGACGAAGACCCGGATGTCATCGGACTCTCGATTCTCTCCGGATCGCACCTCTCGCTCGTGCCGGAGGTACTCGATCGCCTGAAGAACGAAGGCCTCGATACACCTGTCATCGTCGGTGGCATCATTCCCGAGGACGACCGCGAGTCACTTCGTGCCAAGGGAATCGCCGCGGTCTACACGCCGAAGGATTTCGACATCTCCCGCATCATGGACGACATCGCCCACATCGTTGCGGCGCGTCGTTCCTGATCAGCGCTGGGAGTCGACCCAGTTGGCGAACTGCGGAGTGGATTCGAAACTGGTGATCAACGCGTAGCGCGGGAAGTCGTGGTTGTGAACCACCACGTGCCAGAGGCGCTGGGTGTCGACCACGAAACGTGCGCCGCGCGGCAAGGGAACACGACGTTCGGTCGAAGGATCGGGGAGACCGTTCTCGTCGTTGTCCATCAACAGCATGTAACTGTCGGGGCTGTCGGTAAGTTCGACCCAGCTGCGGACGATCCAACCCTCGTTGTCGGGATTGAGTCGGTTGTTGTCGTCCCGATGGATGGAACGGATAGCCGTGTCTCGATCCTGTGGCTCGAGCTTGATGATGCGGACGCGACCGAAGTTGGCGCCGGTGCCCTGCACGTACGAACACAACGTCGGTGCCTTGACCGCATTCGACGTGAACTGCGCACCCTTGTCGGGCTTGCCCTTGTCCCAGAATCCACGACAATCGAGTTCGCCATCGGCAGAGGCGAGCGGCGCGAAGTTGGTGTCGCCACCGCTCTTCCAATCCATGTACTCGAGCGACTCCCACTCGTGCGGTTCCGCGGTGAAGTCGGCGGGACGCAGCGCGACGAAACCCGTCTCGGCGAGAATCGACATGCGATAGTGATCGGTGTGCAGAGGAATCTGCACCGACCAATGTTCCTGTGTCGGCCAGAACGTCGTTGCCATGGTTCGAGTGTAAGTCGCTAGGGCTGCGTCGTGTTGGGAATCACCGCAACGAATCCGGTACCCGCAGGCAACTTGAGAATGTCACCCGCGGCGATCTTGTCGGGATCCTCTATGCCGTTCAGATCGATGATTTCCTGCATGTTGAGGGAGTACTTCTGGGCAATGGTGAAGAGCGACTCGCCCATCTGCACGGTGTAGGTGGTGGGTGGAGCCGACGTCGTGGTTGTGCTCTGAGGCGCCGACGTGGTGGTCTGGGCGGACACCTCGGTGACGGATGTCTCGTCATCGCCCCCGACGATCGACGCCACGACCGCGGCCAGAGAGAACACCACGGTTCCCGCGGCAAGAGACCATTGGAGACGCCCGTTCAGAATCATCGACTGAATGGTAGGTCAGAGATTGCGCCAGGAAACGACACGCGCGAGGTCGAGGAAACGAGACCGAACATCGGACGACAGCGACAGCGCATCGAGTCGTGTGATGGACTCGTCTGTCAATGATGCGATCCGTGCCTCGGTGTCGGCAAGTGCATCGGTGTCGAGGATCACTTCCTGCACTCGGGCGATCGCCTCGGAATCGATCTCCGGACGACCGACGTGTTCGAGAACAGCACGTTGACTCGCCGACGCCCTCTCCGTGGCCAAGGCGAGGAGCGACGTGGGTTTCCCCTCGCGAAGATCGTCACCCACCGGCTTTCCCGTGAGAGCCGGCTCACCGAAGACACCCAGGACGTCGTCTCGCATCTGGAACGCCTCCCCGAGTGGCAAGCCGACGGCGGACAGTTTGTCGAGTACCGCTTCGTCGAGATCAGGCTGGGTCAGCAACGCACCGAGATGCATCGGTCGTTCGACGGTGTACTTCGCGGTCTTGTACTTGTAGATCCGTCGGGCCACCTCGAGCCGGCGCTCGCGGTGAGCAGACGAAACGATGTCGAGGAACTGTCCGATGTTCACCTCGAGCCTCAACTCGGTCCAGAGTCGACGGACACGGAGAGGGGTGGACTCCATCAGCGCATCGGCACACACGTGGGTGAGATCACCGACGAGAATGCCGACGCCGTCTCCGTACCGTGCCGCATCGCCGTCGAGACCGTCACGACGATGGATCGCTGCATGCTTGGTGTGCGTGGTCTCCACCCCGCGACGGGTGAGTGAACCGTCCATGATGTCGTCGTGGAACAAAGCGAATGCATGGAGCAATTCGAGCGCCGCTCCCGTGCGCACGATCACTTCGCGATCACACTCACCGACGGCGAGCGAACCCCACTCGCAGAATGCCGGGCGCAGACGCTTTCCACCACCGAGTACGAGTCCGCGCATTTCGGCAAAGGGAACCGACAGCCGCGGATCGACCTCGACCCACCGCCTTTCCTCGACTTCGATGGTGCGGGCAAGGACAGCTTCGACCTCTCTCGCCAACGCCGAGACGAACGCCGGGGTCGACGGCGGCGACAACCTCTCAGGTTGCGGCATCGATCTCCCCCACCACCTGCTCGACATGGACGCGCGCATCGCCGATCTTGCCGCGACAGTGGCGGATCAGCGCAGCGGCGCGTTGCACCTTGTTTGCCAACTCATCGACGTCGACGGTGTCCACCTCGAGGGATCGCAGAATGGTCTCCAGCTCGGCCAGCGCCTCGGCGTACCCCAGCGACGACACGTCGGGCGATTGTTGCGCCTTGTTGCTCTTCTTGGACTCAGCCATCAGATTCACCTTCCTCCGTCGTCGTCATTGCACCGGTGCCCGACACCGTACTGGTGACAGTGCCGTCGGCCAGTGTGGTCACCAGCGACTCCCCGGACGCCACGTCCGCGATACTCCGTACCGTTCTTCCGTCAGCGGTGCGCGTGACACTCCATCCCCTTGCCATCGTGTTCACCGGATCGAGCAGCCGTACCCTGCCGTCAAGCGCGTCGATCCGCTGACTCGCACTGTCGAGCACCACCACCGGACGACCGGAAAGTCGATGTGCCGCAAGGGCCAGTTCCGTATTCGCGCGCTCCACCGCCGTCACGGCACGGGTGCGAATCAGACCACCACGTTCGGCCAGGCGTGACTCGGCGAGCGACAGATGGGTAAGTGCCACCCGCTCGATGTCCGCCCATGTCGACTCGGTGGTGTTCACCAGATCCTTGACAGTGTCCACCAACCACGCCGCGCACGCAGTCGGGGTGGTGTACACCGCATACGCGACTTCGTCGGCGATGCTGCGATCGATCTCATGGCCGATTCCGGTGATCACCGGCAACGGGCACTGCGCAATGGCAACGGCGATCTCCTCCGCATCGAACATCGCGAGGTCTGTTCGTGAACCACCACCTCTGACGATCATGATCACATCGAGGTCGTCACGCATACCGAGTGCCCAGATGGCATCGACCAGGCCCGGAACCGCCTCGTTGCCCTGAACGCGGACGTTCGCCACCTTCAACTGGAATCCGATGCCCGATTTCTCGAACCGGTCCATGACGTCATGCCACGCAGCGGTTCCCACACTGGTGATGACGCCCACGCGCAACGGCAGAGTGGGCATGACCCGCGATCGGTTCTCGTCATAGAGACCGGCCGCCTTCAACTTTGCGACGAGTGCGTCACGGGAGGCAGCCATGTCCCCGAGGGTGAAACGTGGGTCGATGTCACGAACAACGACGCTGAACTTGCCGCTCTTGTCCCAGACGTCGGGTGTTCCGCAGATCCGGACCTTGACGCCGTCTTCGATCGACACACGATGTTGCTTCAACGTCGACAAGATTCGCCGCAGGTTTTGGTTGAAGAAGGACAACTCGATGGCGCCCACGGTCTGACGACCGTCGGTCTCGACCAGTTGGCAATAGGCATTGTTGCCCACGACACGCCAACGTGACACCTCACCGTGGATCCACACCCCGCCGTAGAAACGAGACTTCAACGTCTCGTTGACATGAGCCACGAATTCACGAACCGACAACGACACGTCAGCCGTCCCCCCGTCGGAGTCGTCGTCAGAGTCGTCGTCGAACTCTTCGTCATCGAACTCTTCGTCGTCGAACACGTCGTCGCTCATTGGGCCGGCTCGCTCCCGAAGGCACCTCCGGCATGCACCTGAGCCGCATAGACACCGTCCTTCGCCATCAGCTCGTCGTGGGTGCCCGATTCGACGATGCGACCGGCATCGAGCACCACGATGCGATCGGCATTGCGCACGGTCGAAAGTCGATGTGCGATCACGATTGCAGTGCGCCCCTGGAGGGCGTGATCGAACGCAGCCTGGACAGCCATTTCGTTTTCGTTGTCAAGGTGGCTCGTGGCCTCGTCGAGAACCATGATCGAGGGATTCTTCAACAAGAGTCGGGCGATCGCCAGACGCTGCTTCTCCCCACCCGACATGCGGTACCCACGCTCGCCCACCACCGTGCCGAAACCGTCCGGGAGTGCCGCGATCGTGTCGTAGATACGCGCAGCTTCGCATGCCTTGCGCAGTTCGGCATCGGTGGCATCGGGTTTTGCGTAGCGCAGATTGTCCCCGATGCTCTCGTGGAACAAGTGCGGATCCTGGGTGACCACCCCGATGGCTTCGCGCAAGGAATGCATCGTGAGATCCCGCACGTCGCATCCGTCGATGAGCACCGTACCCTGTGTTGCGTCGTAGAGACGCGGCACCAGCGAAGCAAGCGTCGTCTTGCCGGCTCCACTCGCCCCGACCAGTGCAACGGTCTCGCCGGCAGCGATCTTCAACGACACGTTGGACAGGACATCCACTTCCGGATCGGTACCCTGCATCACTCCCGCCGCTTCGAGCGACGCGATCGACACGTCCCGGCCCGGCGGGTAGCGGAAGGTGACGTCGCGGAACTCGACTTCACCGCGGGGGTCGACCAGATCCACGGCGTTCACCGCGTCCTTGATGACGACCGGCGCATCGAGCACCTCGAAAACACGCTCGAAGCTCACGAACGCAGTCATCACTTCGACTCGGGCATTGGTGAGTCCGGTGAGAGGTTGGTAGATCCGTTGCACGAAAGCTGCCATGGCAACCAGCGTTCCGGCGGAGATGTCGCCGTCGACCACCATGTAGGCACCGACTCCGTAGATCGCCGCAGCACCGAGAGCACCGACCAGTCCGAGAGCGACGAAGAACACGCGACCGTACAGAGCGGATCGAATACCGATGTCACGAACACGACCCGCGCGGCGCGAAAAGGCGTCGACTTCGCTCTTGTGTCGACCGAAGAGTTTCGTGAGAAGTGCACCGGAGACGTTGAAGCGTTCGGTCATCTGGGTGTTCATCTCCGCATTGAGACCCATTTGCTCGCGAGCAATGGTCTGCAACTTCACGCCGACCCGCTTGGCGGGAATGATGAACACCGGCAGAACCACGAGCGACAGCAACGTGAGACGCCACTCCAGCGTGATCATCGCCACGAGCGTGGTCAGCAGGACCACCACGTTCGACACCACGCTGCCGAGCGTGGAAGTGACCGCCGTCTGCGCACCGACAACGTCGTTGTTCAGTCGACTGATCAACGAACCGGTCTGGGTACGGGTGAAGAAGGCCAGCGGCATCTGTTGCACCTTGTCGAAGAGTGCGACGCGAAGGTCGTAGATCAAACCTTCTCCGATACGCGCCGAATACCACCTCTGCGCGATGGCGAGAACGGCATCACCCAATGCGGCGAGGACGACGAAGGTTGCAAGAACCGTGATCCTCCCCTTGTCCCCTGCCGGAATGGCGTCGTCGAGAATCGTCCTGAACAAGAGAGGCGGCGCAAGAGCGAGGAG
>Ga0164292_10001712_pt1 | contig 17790 bp, 16 predicted proteins | sample GEODES117metaG_FD_111486 | JGI IMG/M metagenome (GOLD analysis project Ga0164292, IMG submission 111486) | Eutrophic lake water microbial communities from Lake Mendota, Wisconsin, USA - GEODES117 metaG | ecosystem: Environmental > Aquatic > Freshwater > Lake | place: USA: Lake Mendota...
ACCTTGAGGGTGACCATCACCGAGCCCGGCGGGACGGGCAGCGTCACAAGAACCTTCTCTCTTCGCGCAAGCGGCTCATCGTGTCTTTTTCTCTTCGCGCAAGCGGCTCATCGTGTCTTTTTCTCTTCGCGCAAGCGGCTCATCGGCGTTAGTACTTCCGCTCCATCGGCTCGTAACGGGTCTGCACCACCGGCTTGTAGTCCAACCGGATGTCGGAGAGCAGATCCTTGGCTGAATATCCTCCCCGGGTCGCTTCGCTACTGCCCTCAAGGACCTTGTAGGCCATGGTGTGGCGCATGTAGTTGGTGTCGTCGCGATGGGGGTAGTCCTCGCGGGCGTGGCCGCCGCGGGTTTCCTTGCGGTTGAGCGCGCTGGCCACGGTCACCTCGGCCAACTCCAGCAGGAAGCCGAGTTCGATGGCCTCCAGCAGGTCGCTGTTGTAGCGCTTTCCCTTGTCGTGCACGGTGATTTGGGAGTACCGCTCTTTGAGCGCGTGGACATCGGTGAGCGCCTGCTTGAGTGTCTCCTCGGTGCGGAATACCGCGGCGTTGTTGTCCATGGATTGCTGCAGTTCGCTGCGGATGTCGGCCACCCGTTCCTCGCCGTGCTCGGAGAGGATGTTGGCGACCCAGTCCACGACCATGCCCGCCGGTTCGGCCGGCATCTGCACGAACTCGTGTGACAGCGCGTAATTCGCGGCGGCGATGCCGGCCCGCCGGCCGAAGACGTTGATGTCCAGCAGCGAGTTGGTGCCCAATCGGTTGGCTCCGTGCACCGACACGCAGGCGCACTCCCCGGCGGCGTACAACCCCGGCACCGGAGTTGTGTTGTTGCGCAACACCTGTCCGGTGATGGTGGTGGGGATGCCACCCATCACGTAGTGGCAGGTGGGGTAGACCGGAACCAGTTCCTTCACCGGGTCGACACCGAGGTAGGTGCGGGCGAACTCGGTGATGTCGGGCAGTTTCGCCTCCAGCACGTCTGCGCCGAGGTGGCGGACGTCGATGTAGACGTAGTCCTTGTGCGGACCTGCCCCGCGGCCCTCCAACACCTCGAGCACCATCGACCGCGCGACGATGTCGCGCGGGGCCAGGTCGACGATCGTGGGGGCGTAGCGTTCCATGAATCGCTCGCCCTCGCCGTTGAGCAACCGGCCGCCCTCGCCGCGCACCGCCTCGGAGATGAGAATCCCGAGCCCGGCCAGTCCGGTCGGGTGGAATTGGTGGAACTCCATGTCCTCCAGGGGAAGTCCCTTGCGGAAGATGATTCCGAGTCCGTCGCCGGTCAGGGTGTGGGCGTTGGAGGTGGTCTTGTACATCCGGCCGGAGCCTCCGGTGGCGAACACCACCGCTTTGGCGTGGAAGACGTGAATGTCACCGGTGGCCAGTTCGTAGGCCACCACCCCGGTCGCGACCGGACCGCTGGGGGTCTCGGTCAGCAGCACGTCGAGGGCGTAGAACTCGTTGAAGAACTCGACGTCGTGCTTGACGCAGTTCTGGTAGAGCGTCTGCAGGATCATGTGGCCGGTGCGGTCGGCGGCGTAGCAGGACCGGCGAACCGGCGCCTTGCCGTGGTCGCGGGTGTGGCCGCCGAACCGGCGCTGGTCGATGCGTCCCTCCGGGGTCCGGTTGAACGGCATGCCCATCTTCTCGAGGTCGAGGACGGCGTCGATGGCCTCCTTGCACATGACCTCGACCGCGTCCTGGTCGGCGAGGTAGTCGCCGCCCTTGACGGTGTCGAAGGTGTGCCACTCCCAGTTGTCCTCTTCGACGTTGGCCAGAGCGGCGCACATGCCGCCCTGCGCTGCGCCGGTGTGGCTGCGGGTGGGATAGAGCTTGGTCAGCACGGCGGTGCGCACTCGCGGACCGGACTCGACGGCGGCGCGCATCCCGGCGCCGCCGGCGCCCACGATGACGACGTCGTAGCGGTGCTCCAGAATCATCGGCGTTCTCCCTGAACGGTTACGAGATGTTGGGGTCGAAGGTCAGCAGCGTGTAGGTGCCGACCACCAGAATCAGCACCATCGAGGTGGCCAGCGTGGTGTTGAGCCAGAACCGGGTGGATTCCTTGCGGGCGTAGTCGGCGATGATCGTGCGCATCCCATTGCCGCCGTGCAATTGGGCCAGCCACAGCATCGCCAGATCCCAGATCTGCCAGAACGGTGACGCCCATCGCTGGGCGACGTAGTTGAAGTCGATCCGGTACACGCCGTTCTCCATGACCAGGCCGATGAACAGGTGACCGATCACCAGGAACATCAGCACGATGCCGGAGAAGCGCATGAACAGCCAGGCGTATTTCTCGAAGTTCGGCATGCCGGTACGCCGGCGGGGGGAGCGCGGATTGTCCAGACTCGCCGGGCGGTCGTGGTCGCGTTGCAGGACCGGGGCGGCCGGGCGGGTCACAGGAACCGCTCCACCATGTGTGAGCCGATCACGACGGTGGCTGCGGTCATGGTGACCAGCCATATCCCTGCCACAGCCCAGAGCATCTGTCGTTGGTAGCGCGGACCCTGCCACCAGAAGTCGACCAGGATCACCCGAAGCCCGTTCAGGGAGTGGTAGAGCACGCAGGCGACCAGGCCGAGTTCCATCAGGCCGATGATCGGTGTTTTGTAGGTCTCGACGACCTCGTTGTAGGCCTGCGGGCTGACCCGGACCAGGGCGGTATCGAGGACGTGGACGAACAGGAAGAAGAACACCGTCGCGCCGGTGATCCGGTGCAGCACCCATGACCACATGCCCGGATCGCCCCGGTAGAGAGTCCGTCGCCGCGTTCTGCTCAGCGTTACGCTCATTGGCCCTCCAACTTCGATTGAGGTGGACTCTAACTCTGTTTGTACGGCGAAAAGGGTGACGTGGAGATTACGGCCACCCCAACACCGCTGCCGACCGGGCGCGGTGAACGGAGAAACCCTGCATGACAAGGCGATACAGGTCCCCGAGCAACTCCGTGACTTAGGGCACAATGAGGCCTGTGAGCACGCCATTGACCCTGGAGAACATCGGGCACGCGCCCAAGGCGCTGCTGCACGATCACCTCGACGGCGGGCTGCGGCCGGCGACCGTCATCGATCTCGCCGGGCGGTGCGCCTACGACGGGCTGCCGAGCACCGACGAAGCCGAGTTGGCGGCCTGGTTCCGGACGGCGGCACATAGCGGCTCGCTGGTCCGTTACCTGGAGCCGTTCGCTCACACCGTGGCGGTGATGCAGACCCCGGAGGCTCTGCACCGGGTTGCCTACGAGTGCGTCGAGGACCTCGCTTCCGACAACGTGGTGTACGCCGAGATCCGGTTTGCCCCGGAATTACACCTGGGCGGCGGGCTGTCCCTCGACGAGGTCGTCGAGGCGGTGCTGGCCGGATTCGTCGACGGGGAGAAGGCCGCCGCGGCCACCGGTCGCACCATCGTGGTGCGCACCCTGGTGACGGCGATGCGGCACGCCGCGCGTTCGCGTGACATCGCCGAACTGGCGATCCGTTTCCGGGACTCAGGTGTTGTCGGGTTCGACATCGCCGGCGCCGAGGCGGGCTACCCGCCGTCGCGGCACCTCGACGCATTCGAGTACATGCGGGCCAACAACGCGCGCTTCACGATTCACGCCGGTGAAGCGTTCGGCATCCCGTCCATCCACGAGGCGCTGGCGTTCTGCGGCGCGGACCGGTTGGGGCACGGGGTCCGACTGGTCGACGACATCGAGGTGTTCGCGGACGGCACCGCGAGTCTGGGACGGTTGGCGGCACTGGTCCGCGACAAGCGCATCCCGTTGGAGCTGTGCCCGAGCAGCAACGTCCAAACCGGCGCGGTGCCCAGCATCGATAAGCATCCCTTCGACCTGTTGGCCCGTTTGCGCTTCCGGGTCACGGTCAATACCGACAACCGGTTGATGAGCGACACCACCATGAGCCGGGAGATGTTCGGGCTGGTCGAAACCTTCGGCTACGGGTGGAGCGACCTGGCCCGGTTCACCATCAACGCGATGAAGTCGGCGTTCATCCACTTCGATGAGCGGTTGGCGATCATCGACGAGGTGATCAAACCGCGGTACGCGGTGCTGGTGGGATAAAAATTTTTTGGTAAGACAATTATTCCGGTAGGGAATTTGCCAGACTTGTAATGTTGCGCATAGGTTGCGGATGTCTAACCCAATAGTCAGGCGGTGGTGGTGACTGATTCAGCAGTGCACGCTCGGTTCGAGCATCCGGCCCGCCAAGTCGCCGCCGATGAGCTCGCGGGCCTGCTGAAGGAGGTCGCCGACAAGCTGTCGGCCACCGGACAGCGACCCAGGCGGGTGTCCTACGGTCGCGGCGGCGCGGGCCTGCTCAAGCGCCGGTCTCCGAAGGGCTTCGTCCTCGAACCGTCCGCTCCCCAGTTGTTGCTGCCCGACGGCCGCCTCTGGCACTACCACACCCGGCTGAGCCCGGAAGGCATCTACTACGACGCCCGGGTGGACCACACCCGCTCGATGCACGGCTCGATTCCGCTGGGCGGCGACCGATTCAGCTTCCTCGGCGCCGTAGTGCACAAGTACAACTTCGGCTACCGCCATCGCGATGACGATCCGGGGTCGTCCTACGAACTCGGCGCCATCATCGGCAAGGGCGGCTCGCCGCAGTTCATTTCGGCAACCGACGCGCTGGCCGAGATCGTCACAGCCCTCTGAAGCGCCGTCGGCGCTATTCGCGCCGCAGTCTCGACTCGGTGAAGCTCTCCAGTTCCTCCCACTCAGCCACCGCCTGCGCCGACGATCCGCCGGGCCGGGGGTGGGCATCGGGATCGATGGTGTAATTCACGAATTGGCCCAGCGCGGTGTCCGGGGCCAGCAGCCGGTCGATGGTGTCGTCCTCGGAGTAGTCACCGACGTCACGGATGAACTCCACCGCCAGCGCGAGTTGATCGCGATCCAGAGCCTCCGGGCCGTCGGCGATGTCGTCGACCAGGCCGTTGAGCACATAGACGTTGTCGTCGGTGACGTCGACCCGCAGCGAGCCGTCGGTCGCGGCAGTACGGATGTCGTCATAGGTGCTCAGGTCCGACAGGTCGTGGTCGTGCTCATCGGCCAGGTAGCGGGCCAGGGCGCGCTCGGAGCCGAACACACTGATACGTCCGTTGCGGCCCAGGAAGATTGGCTTGTTGTCGAGGTAACACCGCAGCGTGTATAGGGTGCTGCTGCTGGTCATCACCCTGATCGGGTCGATGCCCACCTGTTCCCAGAACTTTGCGTCACCGCCGAGGACCACCGGGCCGCCGCGCGGGATGGCCGCCACGGCGCTGTCCTCCCCATCGTCGTCCGACGCCAGGAAGGCAGCCTCATCCACGAAGTCCTCGTCGACATCGTCGTAGGGCTGCTCCAATTCGGTGTCGGCCTCCGCGGCCACCCGGCTGTCGACCTCCGGTGTTGTGATGATCTCGTCGATCGCCGCGACCACCCCGTCCCAGCTGCGGGTGAAAATCTCGCCGATGGCACTCCAGCGCTTGCGTCCGGCCCGGCCGGTGAACTGGTCGATACCGCCGACGACCGACCCGAGGGTGGGGTTGCCGTTGAAGAACCGCGTCACGGTGGGCAACTCGCACACAGACCCGATCGACGACACCACCGCCAGCGTGTTGGCCAGTGCTTCCACCGACGTCTCGGTGGGCTTGCCGGCGAGCAACTCCGCCGCCCCGATCAGGTCGGCCTGCCGGTCCTCGGCGGGCTGCAGTTTGTGCGCGTTGGCCTTGGTCAACCGCTCCCAGGCCGGGTGGTCGGTGAGGTCGTTGTCGGCGCCGCTTCGGACGAAAGCCGTCAGGTCCGCCACCGATTCGAAGGCGTACAAGTCCTCATCGCGGCCCAGGAAGCCCTCCCACTCGTCGCCCGCATCGCGCCAGCGAGGCGCCCACAACGTGTAAAAGTCACCTGCGGTGACACCGAGTCGGATCGGTACGAGCTGTGCAGCCATGCCGGACAGCCTAACGACCTACAGTTTCCTCCCATGGATGTGCGTGTCGTCAATCACCCACTGGCCGCCGCCCGGCTGACCACCCTGCGCGATGAACGGACCGGCAACGCCGCCTTCCGTGCCGCGCTGCGGGACCTGACGCACATGCTGGTCTATGAGGCCACCCGCGACGCGCCGCAGGAGGGCATCGCCGTGCGCACCCCACTGGCCGAGACCATGGGCGTCCGGCTGGCCAACCCGCCGCTGCTGGTGCCGGTGTTGCGGGCCGGGCTGGGGATGGTCGACCAGGCGCACGCCCTGATTCCGGAAGCCAGGGTGGGATTCGTCGGTGTCGCCCGCGACGAGTCCAGCCACCACCCGGTGCCGTATCTGGAGTCCCTGCCCGCCGACCTGCGCACCCAACCGGTCATGGTGCTGGACCCGATGCTGGCCACCGGCGGTTCGATGGCCTACACCATCGAACTGCTGGCTGCCCGCGGTGCGGTCGACATCACCGTGGTGTGCGTGGTGTGTGCACCGGAAGGCATTGCGGCACTGGAGAAAGCGGCTCCGCAGGCCCGGCTGTTCACCGCGGCCATCGACGACGGACTCAACGACGACGCCTACATCGTGCCCGGTCTGGGCGATGCCGGGGACCGTCAGTTCGGGCCGCGCTAGCTAAGCGGTGTTGGGCGCGACTACAGCGCGCCGACGATCCGGGCCAGCAGATCACCCAGGTCGCGGGCCGACTCCCGGCCCGCGGCCAGCACCTCGTCGTGCCGCAACGGCTCGCCGGTCATCCCGGCGGCCAGGTTGGTGACCAGTGACACCCCGAGTACCTCGGCCCCGGCGGCCCGGGCGGCGATGGTCTCGTGCACGGTGGACATGCCGACCAGATCCGCGCCCAGCGTGCGCAACATCCTGATCTCGGCGGGTGTTTCGTAGTGCGGCCCGGGCAGGGCGGCGTACACGCCCTCGGCCAGCGACTCCTCGACGCTGTGGGCCAGCGCGCGCAGCCGCGGTGAATAGGCATCGACCAGGTCGACGAACTGTGCGCCGATCAGCGGCGAGCGCGCGGTCAGGTTCAAGTGGTCACTGATCAGCACCGGCTGGCCCACCCGGTATTCGGGTCGGAGCCCGCCGGCGGCATTGGTGAGCACCACGACCTTGGCCCCTGCCGCGCAGGCGGTGCGGACCGGGTGCACCACCTGCTGTAGATCGAGCCCCTCGTAGGCATGGATCCGTCCGACCAGGACCAGCACCCGGCGGTCACCGGCCGCCACCGACAGCACCTGCCCGCGGTGACCGTCGGCACTGGGCGGAAGGAATCCCGGTAACTCGGCCATCGCGACCTCGGTTTCGGGCGTCCCCAGCGCCTCGGCGGCCGGACCCCATCCCGACCCCAGGACGACGGCCACCTCGTGGCGGTCGACGCCGGTGCGCTCAGCGAGCGACTCGGCCGCCCGGGCAGCGTCTGGACTCACAGCCACAGCCACCCAGCCTAATGCGGCCTGAGATACTGGCCCGATGCCCCTGGCCGACACCGCCGAGTCGTGGCTGGCTGCACACTACGACGATCTCGTCGCATGGCGCCGTCACATCCACCGGCACCCCGAACTCGGTCGGCAGGAATTCGCCACCACGCAGTTCGTCGCCGACCGCCTGGTCGAAGCCGGACTGAATCCCAAGGCGCTCCCCGGTGGAACCGGGCTGATCTGCGACTTCGGTCCTGCCCATGCGCCCAGGATCGCGCTGCGCGCGGACATGGATGCGCTGCCCATGGCCGAGCGCACCGGTGCGCAGTATGCCTCCACGGTGCCCGGCGTGGCGCACGCCTGCGGCCATGACGCGCACACCGCGATGCTGCTCGGTGCGGCCACCGCACTGGCCGGCGCGCCGGAACTGCCGTTGGGGGTGCGGCTGATCTTCCAGCCCGCCGAGGAACTCATGCCCGGGGGGGCGCTCGATGCGATCGCGGCCGGTGCCCTGGTGGGTGTGTCGCGGATCTTCGCCCTGCACTGCGATCCGCGCCTGGCGGTCGGCCGGGTCGCGATCACCGCCGGGCCGATCACCTCGGCCGCCGACTCGCTGGAAATCACCCTGCACTCCCCGGGCGGGCACACCTCCCGGCCGCATCTGACCTCGGACCTGGTCTACGGGATGGGAACCGTGATCACCGGCCTGCCCGGTGTGCTGTCCCGGCGGATCGACCCGCGGCACGCCACCGTGATGGTCTGGGGTGCCGCCAACGCCGGGGTGGCCGCCAACGCCATCCCGCAGATCGGCACCCTGGCCGGGACCGTGCGCACCGCCAGCCGTGAGACCTGGCTGGAAATGGAAGCCCTTGTCCGGCAGACGGTTTCAGGACTGCTCGCCCCGTTGGAGATCGAGCACTCGCTGCAGTACCGGCGCGGCGTTCCGCCGGTGGTCAACGAGGAGCGCAGCACCCAGATCATGACCCACGCCATCGAGGCGGTCGGCCCCGACGTGCTCGCCGACACCCATCAGTCCGGCGGCGGCGAGGACTTCTCCTGGTACCTCGAGGATGTGCCCGGCGCGATGGCGCGCCTCGGTGTGTGGAGCGGTGCGGGGCCGCAGTTGGACCTGCACCAGCCGACCTTCGATCTGGACGAGCGCGCCCTGGCCGTCGGGGTGCGCGTGCTGGTCAACATCATCGAGCAGTCAGCGGAGTTCGAGTGAGACTTCTGGTGACCGGCGGCGCCGGGTACGTCGGCAGCGTGTGCGCGAAAGTCCTTCTCGACCAAGGTCATCAGGTCGTCATCGTCGACGACCTGTCGACCGGAAACGCCGACGCCATCCCCGAAGGGGCGGAATTCATCGACGGGGACATGGTGGCCCTCGCCCGCGACCTGCTGCCCGGTGGGTCTTTCGACGGGGTGCTGCACTTCGCGGCCAAGTCGCTGGTCGGCGAATCGGTCGAGGTGCCGGAGAAGTACTGGTACGGCAACGTGGTCGCCACCCTGGACCTGCTGGAGGTGATGCGCTCCGCCGGTACCCCGCGACTGGTGTTCTCCTCCACGGCGGCCACCTACGGCGAACCGGAGTCGACGCCGATCACCGAGCAGACGCCCACCCGGCCGACCAACGCCTACGGGGCCACCAAACTGGCGATCGACCACGCGATCACCTCCTACGCCGCCGCGCACGGCCTGGCCGCGACCAGTCTGCGCTACTTCAACGTCGCCGGGGCCTACGCCGGTCTGGGGGAACGGCACGCCTGCGAGACCCATCTCATTCCGCTGGTCCTGCAGGTCGCCGCCGGTCGGCGGGCGGAGATTCTGGTCTTCGGCAGTGACTGGCCCACCCCGGACGGCACCTGCATCCGGGACTACATCCACATTCGCGATCTCGCCGACGCCCACCTTCTGGCCTTGCAGCACTGTCGGCCCGGTGAGCACCGGATCTACAACTTGGGCAACGGCACCGGGTTCAGCGTCCGGGAGGTGATCGACTCCTGCCGGCGGGTGACCGGCCTGGACATCCCGTCCCGGGATGTGCAACGGCGGGCCGGGGACCCGGCGGTGCTGATCGCCTCGAGCGAGCGGGCGGTCAACGAGTTGGGGTGGCGTCCGCAGCACACCGGGATCGACGAGATCGTCTCCGACGCTTGGGATTTCACCCGCTAGCCGGGACCCACATTGCGGGCCGGGCGAGTACGGATGTCGTGCACGTACTCCGGTGGCGCACCGGCCACCTCGGCGGCGTCGGCCATCACCCCGAGGTAGCGGGCCGATGGCAGTCCGCCCTCCCAGGCGTCCATCACATACAGCCATGCCAGCGCCGGGTCGGTCGTGGTGTCGGAGGTTTCCCGGGCGATCCGGCACCTGATCTTCTTGTGCAGGCCCAGTTCCGAGCCTTCCCAACGGTCCATGTTGGCTTCGTCGGCCGGGGTGACGTCATAGAGCACCACGAAAACGCTGGAGGCGACATCCTCGACCAGGGAGGCCAGCGCCCCCTCCCAGCCGATGTCCTCCCCGGCGAAGGTCAGCCGCCAGCCGTGCAGCCAACCGGTCCCGGCCATCGGGGAGTGCGGCGCCCGAGCCAGCATCTGCTCAGGATCCATGTTGGATCCGTAGGCTGCGTAGAGAGGCACGACAGAAGCCTAAGGGCTACCTTCTTCCTGTGACCCCCCCTACCCCCAAGCGGATCGTCATCATCGGTGGCGGACCAGCCGGGTACGAGGCGGCGCTGGTGGCCGCCGCCCGCGACAGCGCGGTCACCGTGGTGGACTCCGACGGGATCGGCGGGGCCTGCGTGCTCTTCGACTGTGTGCCGTCCAAAACCTTCATCGCCTCCACCGGCGTGCGCACCGAACTGCGGCGCGCCTCCGGTCTGGGCTTCGGCATCGGCATCGAGGACGCCAAGATCTCGCTGCCGCAGATCAACAATCGGGTCAAGACGCTGGCCCGCTCGCAGTCCGCCGACATCGGTGCCCAACTGCTCAGCGAGAAGGTCACCGTGGTGGCCGGTCGCGGCGAACTGATCGACGACGTCACCGGCATGGCCCACCACCGGGTCCGGGTCACCACTCCGGACGGAAAGACCGGGGTGCTCAAGGCCGACGTGGTGCTCATCGCCACCGGTGCCACCCCGCGTGTGCTGCCGGGCGCGGTGCCCGACGGCGAGCGGATCCTGAATTGGCGGCAACTCTACGACCTGACCGAACTGCCCGGGCATCTGGTGATCGTCGGATCGGGCGTGACGGGCGCGGAGTTCTGCAATGCCTATACCGAACTGGGCGTCCCGGTCACCGTGGTGGCCAGCCGCGACCAGATCCTGCCGCATGAGGACAGCGACGCCGCGGCGGTGCTCGAGGAGGTGTTCGCCGAGCGCGGCGTGACGCTGGTGAAGAACGCCCGCGCCGACTCGGTGGTGCGGACGGCGTCGGGCAGCGGTGACGGCGTGCGCGTGACCATGGCCGACGGCCGCACCGTCGAGGGCAGCCACGCGCTGATGACGGTCGGCTCGGTGCCCAACACCACCGGTCTGGGTTTGGAGCGGGTCGGCATCGAACTCGGCCCCGGCGGTTACATCCCGGTCGACCGGGTCTCGCGTACCCCCGCCCCCGGGATCTACGCCGCCGGTGACTGCACCGGCCTGCTTCCGTTGGCGTCGGTCGCGGCCATGCAGGGCCGGATCGCGATGTATCACGCCCTGGGCGAGGGGGTGGCGCCGATCCGGCTGCGCACGGTGGCGTCGGCGACCTTCACCCGACCCGAGATCGCCGCGGTCGGGGTGCCGCAGACCGCCATCGACAGCGGAGCCGTCCCGGCCCGCACCCTGATGCTGCCGCTGAGCACCAACGCCCGGGCGAAAATGTCGCTGCTCCGCCGGGGTTTCGTCAAGATCTTCTGCCGGCCGGCCACCGGTGTGGTGATCGGCGGAGTGGTGGTGGCGCCGATCGCCTCGGAACTGATTCTGCCGATCGCACTGGCGGTGCAGAACCGCATCTCGGTGACCGACCTGGCCCAGACCCTGTCGGTCTACCCCTCGCTGTCAGGTTCGATCGTCGAAGCCGCACGAAGACTCATGGCACACGACGATCTGGACTAACCTAGCCGTACTCATCAGTAACTTCACCTGGGAGCGACATGAACGACCCCATCCTGCGGCCGGGCGCCGGCCAGACTTTCCTCGGCCCTGCACAGCGCGAGGAGGCCTGGCAGCGACTGGGCAGTGAACAGTTCGACGTCGTGGTCATCGGCGGCGGCGTGGTCGGCGCCGGCGCCGCACTCGACGCCGCCACCCGCGGTTTGAGCGTCGCCCTGGTCGAGGCCCGCGACTTCGCCTCGGGCACCTCAAGCCGCAGTTCCAAGATGTTCCACGGCGGTCTGCGTTATCTGGAGCAGTTGGAGTTCGGCCTGGTTCGCGAAGCTCTGCACGAGCGCGAACTGTCGCTCAGCACGCTGGCGCCGCATCTGGTCAAGCCGCTTCCGTTCCTGTTCCCGCTGACCCACCGGGTGTGGGAGCGGCCCTACATGGCGGCCGGCATCTTCCTCTACGACCAACTCGGCGGCGCGAAATCCGTTCCAGCCCAAAAGCATCTGACCCGATCCGCCGCCCTGCGGCTGGCCCCCAGCCTCAAACGCAAGTCCCTCGTCGGCGGAATCCGCTACTACGACACGGTGGTGGACGACGCTCGGCACACCATGATGGTGGCCCGCACCGCCGCGCACTACGGGGCGGTGGTGCGCAACTCCACCCAGGTGACCGCGCTAATGACTGAAGGCGACCGGGTGGTCGGGGTGACGGTGCGCGACTCGGAGAACGGTCTACTCACCAACGTCCGCGGCCACGTGGTCATCAACGCCACCGGGGTGTGGACTGATGAGATCCAGGCGCTGTCCAAGCAGCGCGGCCGGTTCCGGGTGCGGGCGTCCAAGGGTGTGCACATCGTGGTCCCGCGGGACCGCATCGTCAGCGAGGTGGCGATCATCCTGCGCACCGAGAAGTCGGTGCTGTTCATCATCCCGTGGGGAACGCACTGGATCATCGGCACCACCGACACCGATTGGAACCTCGATCTGGCCCACCCGGCGGCCACCAAAGCCGACATCGACTACATCCTCGATCACGTCAACACCGTGCTGGTGACGCCGTTGACCCACGACGACATCGACGGGGTGTACGCCGGCCTTCGGCCCCTGCTGGCAGGGGAGAGCGAGGAGACCTCCAAGTTGTCCCGCGAACATGCGGTGGCCTCGCCCACCCCCGGACTGGTGGCAATCGCCGGCGGCAAGTACACCACCTACCGGGTGATGGGTGCCGACGCCGTGGACGCAGCCGCGGACTTCGTGCCGTCGCGGGTGGCGCCGTCGATCACCGAGAAGGTGCCACTGCTGGGCGCCGACGGTTACTTCGCCCTGATCAACCAGACCGACAGCGTCGGTGAGCAGTACAACCTGCATCCGTACCGGGTGAAGCACTTGCTGGACCGGTACGGATCGCTGATCGGGGAGGTTCTGGGTCTGGCCGACGGTCGTCCCGACCTGCTCGAACCGATCGCCGCAGCACCGATCTACCTCCGGGTCGAGGCCGCCTACGCCGCCGCCGCCGAAGGTGCACTGCACCTCGAGGACATCATGACCCGGCGGATGCGCATCTCCATCGAGTACCCGCACCGCGGTGTGGACTGCGCCCGGGAGGTGGCTGAGATCGTCGCGCCGATCCTGGGCTGGAGCCAGAACGACATCGACACCGAGGTCGACACCTACACCGCCCGGGTGGAGGCGGAGGTCCGGTCGCAGACCCAGCCCGACGACGAGTCGGCCGACGCACTGCGGGCGGCGGCGCCGGAGGCACGGGCAGAGATTCTCGAGCCGGTGCCCCTGGCCTGATGGGGCACCCCTGATGGGGCACCGCCGTCGGGCAGCGGCCCCGCTGCCGGTGCGCGACGGTCTGGGGCCGGCGCGGCTGCGACTGCAGGGCGGCAACGTCGCTGAGGAGTTCAGCCGGCGTTTCGGTTCCGACGCCCGCGCAGTAGTTCTCGCCGGCGGGGTGGTGGACGCCCGAGGCTCGGTGGTGGACGGCATGACCGAACTGCCGGCCGGTGCGGTGGTCTACCTCTACCGGGATTTGCCCGAGGAAGTCGAGGTGCCCTTCGACATCCCGGTGCTCTACCGCGACGACAACATCCTGGTGGTGGACAAGCCGCACTTTTTGGCCACCATGCCGCGTGGACGGCACGTCGCCCAGACCGCGCTGGTGCGGCTGCGCCGCGATCTGGACACCCCTGAGCTCAGCCCCGCGCATCGGCTGGATCGGCTGACCGCCGGGGTGCTGCTGTTCACCGTGCGGCGCGAGGTTCGGGGGGCGTATCAGAGCTTGTTCGCCCGCGGGGAGGTGACGAAGAACTACCTCGCCCGATCGAGCGTAGAGCCCGGTTTGCCTGCTGCGCAGACTGTTTCGAATCGCATCGTCAAACGGCGCGGGGTTCTGCAGGCGACGGTGGAATCGGGCGAGCCCAACGCCGAGACATTCCTCGAGCCGCTCGGCGGTGGGCTCTATCGGTTGACGCCACGGACCGGGCGAACCCATCAGCTGCGAGTGCATATGGCCGGCCTGGGTCTGCCGATCGACAACGATCCGTTGTACCCGTGCGTGAAAGATTGCGACCCGGAGGACTTCTCGCGACCGCTGCAACTGGTGGCGCACCGACTGGAGTTCTGCGATCCGCTCAGTCGGGAGGTGATGCGGTGGGACTCACGCCATCGCCTTCAGTCAGTGCCTTTGTGCCCTGGTCGGTGACCTCTGGCGGGCATAGCCTGGAAAAATGCTGGGGAAGAACGGCGACGACGATCACGAACTGGTTCTCATCGCGGCGTACCGCGATCTGGAAACCGCTCAGGTCGACTTCGACGAAGTGGAGCGCAGGCTCAAACACGGCATGGAGATGCGGGCCGCCGCGTTGGTGAGTAACAACGCCGACGGGGTGGCTGAGGTCGTTGAGGCCACCAACCGGCATGGCAAGGTTGCGGTCGGTGTGGGCACCGGGCTGGGAGCCCTTGTCGGGCTGTTTGCACCCCCGCTGGGCCTGTCGTTGCTGGTCGGTGCCGCTGCGGGCGGCCTGCTGGGTGTCTTCGCCCAGCATGAGTTGCACACCCATCTGCACCACGAGGTCGGCGAGGCACTGGAGGCCGGCACCGCTGTCATCCTCGCGGTGGTCTACCCGCACGGCCGTGAGCCGATGGAGTTGACGCTCCAGAGCGCCAGCGCGTTCCGTGAACTGCGCCTCGACAAGAGCACCATCAACGAGATCGAGGGCGTCATCACCGAGGTGATGGCCCAAGTGAAGTCCGACAGCGTCAAGACTGGCACGCCGGGCACCAGTAGCTGACCCGCTCGGAGTCGGTCTGTTCGGCGCGTTCGATTCGGGTGCCGCACCGGCGGCACGGCTTGCGCCCACGGCCGTACACCCACAGCTCCTGACCCGGACGGGTGTTTCCGGTGGTTGTTCGCCCTGACCGCAACCGGTTGGCCCACAACATCTCTCGCGCTCGAGTGACCAGGCGCAGCGGATCGGGCAGTGCGCTGACGGGGCTGGTGGGCAGTCGGCCGAACAGGAAACACAGCTCATTGCAGTAGACGTTGCCCACCCCGGCCATCACCCGCTGATCGAGCAAGGCGGCCGCGATCGGCCGGTCGGGTTCGGCGGTGAGGTTGGCGGCCGCCCGCGGTGCGTCCCAGTCCGGTCCGAGCAGGTCCGGGCCGAGATGCTCGACGGACGCCATATCATTGGAGCGGTCGAGTACTTCCAGCACACCCAGGTCGATGCCCGCAGCGGTGATTGCGCCCACCCTCAACAGGATTCGGATCTTGTGATCGGGAACCCCACGCGGGGCGATCCGCCAACTGCCGTCCATTTTCAGGTGCGAGTGAATGCTGCCCGGACCGACCCGGATGAACAGATGCTTACCCCGGCTGATCACCTCGTCGACCGTCTGACCGCTCAGGTCGACGGTGGCGTAGCGCGGAACCCGGATGTCGCATCCGGTCAGGGTCCGGCCGACCAGGGCATCGCGCAGCGCCGCAGCGGTGCGAAAGACGGTGTCACCCTCGGGCATACGCTCAGCGCATCCGCATCCCGCGCGGGGTACGCGCGAATCCGGCGGCCAGCAGTGCTGCGGCGGTGTCGGTGTGAGCGGCTTCGAGCACCGCGACTCCGTCGAGTTTCTCCACCACCAGTCCGGCGAGTCGTCCGCTGCCCACCATGCCGGCCAGCGCCGCAGCGGCTGCCTGCTGGGCCAGCGGATCGGTGTGGAAGTTCAGCAGCGATCGCCCACCGCGCTCCAGAAACCACACCAGTTCACCGTCGACGAGCACCACCAGCGCACCGGCCTTGCGGCCCGGCCGGTGGCCGGTCGAACGGTCGGGGCCCGGCGGCCAGGGCAGGGCGAGGCCGTACGGGTTGGCCGGGTCGGCGGCGGCCAGGACAAGGGCGTGATATTCCGGCTGCTGCTGGTCGACGGTGTCGGCGTAGCCGCGCAACCGGTCCACCGTCGAGGCTGCGGCGAACTGGGAACCGCCCAGCGACTCGATGAAATAGCCGCGCTGGCAGCGCCCGGCGTCCTCGAAGGCGGTGAGCACCTTGTAGAGCATCGAGAATCCACCCGGGACACCGTCGCCCACGCAGTTTCTGGTCAGTACCCCGTAGCGGTTCATCAAGAGTTCGGCGGTGAAGTGCGCCCGCAGGGTGGAGTCCGGCTCCCTGGCCGGCAGCGCCGACCAGCGGCCGGCCACCGTCGGGTCGGTCGGCGTGGCCTGGGCGTGGGCGACGGAGTACCGGCTCAGCCGCGGAGCGCGGCGGTGCCGATGCGCCGCGGTGGCCGGACGCCGGGTGCCGGGCCTGCGCCCGCCGGTCAGCAATGCGCGTACCGGGGCGAAGGTGTCACCGCTGATCCAGCCCGCCCAGATCAATTCCCACAGTGCGGCTTTCACGGCGTCCTCGGTGAGGCCGGTGGATAGTGGTCCGCCGGTGAACTGCCGGAAGAAGAAGGCGCCGCGCGACTCTCCGGGCTCGCCGAGCACATCGAGGATCGCGCGGTGCGTGGCCGAGAGCTCGATGGCGGCCGGTTCGGGAAGGGTCAGCGGCGCGGTGTCCGCGGTGTGGAAGCTCACCCACCCGTCGCTGCCCGAGAGCGACCCCGCACCCGACCACACCACTTCGCCGGAGGCCAGCAGTTCGTCAAGCATGGCCGGTTGGTAGTCGCGGACCCGCGGGCCGAAGATCAGCGGCTCCACTGCAGAAGCCGGGACGGTGGCTCCGGCCAATTGTTCGATGACCGCGGCCAGGGCGTCCACCCCGCCGCCGCCGGCGCCGATCTGCTGCCAGGCCGGCAGGAACCGGGCGTAGGCCGCCGGGGTGACCGGTTCCACCTGGGCGCGGAGGGCGGCAAGGGATCGGCGCCGCAGAATCCGCAGCACCTCTTTGTCGCACCACTGGCCGCTGGTGTCGTTGAGGGTGGCACTGAAGTCGCCGCGAACGAGTTTGCCGTCCAGCGACATTCGGTTGAGGGCATCGGCCGCGATCCGCACGCCGAGGCCGAATCGGGCCGCGGCCGCCGCGGTGCTGAACGGCCCCCGGGTGCGCGCGTAACGGCCCAGCAGTTCACCGAGCGGATCGGCCACCGAATCGGTGAACTCGGCCGGTACCCCGACCGGCACCGCCACCCCGACGGCGTCGCGCAACCGGCCGATGTCCTCGACGGCCACCCACCAGTTGCAGTCGGCGTAGGAGACGGTGAGCGCCCGCTTGGCTGCCCGCAGCCCGTCCAGCCAGGCTCCGACGTCGGATACCGTGGCGCGCTCGGCGATTTCGTCCTCGGTCAATGGGCCGAGCAGGCGCAGCAGGTCGGCTACCCCCTCGGCGTCGCGGGCGCGGCGGTCCTCGGCCAGATGCTGCAGTTGCCGCCCGGTGGCCGCCATGACGTCGGGGTCAAGCAGTTCACGCAGTTCCACCCGGCCGAGCAGTTCGGCCAGCAGCGCGGTATCCAGCGACAGAGCGGCGGCTCGGCGCTCGGCAAGTGGGCTGTCGCCCTCGTACATGAATGCCCCGACGTAGCCGAACAGCAGCGACGCGGCGAACGGTGACGGCGTGGGTGTCTCGACCTCCAGCAGCCGGACCCGACGCTGGGCGATCTGCGCCATCAGTCCGGTCAGGGTGGGGACGTCGTAGACGTCCTGGAGGCATTCCCGCACCGTCTCCAGAATGATCGGGAAGTCGGGGTATTTCTTGGCGACGTCGAGTAACTGGGCGGCCCGCTGTCGCTGATGCCACAGTGGCGACCGCTTTCCGGGGTGGCGCCGCGGCAGTAGCAGCGCACGGGCGGCGCACTCTCGGAAGCGCGACGCGA
>Ga0164292_10001714_pt1 | contig 17789 bp, 16 predicted proteins | sample GEODES117metaG_FD_111486 | JGI IMG/M metagenome (GOLD analysis project Ga0164292, IMG submission 111486) | Eutrophic lake water microbial communities from Lake Mendota, Wisconsin, USA - GEODES117 metaG | ecosystem: Environmental > Aquatic > Freshwater > Lake | place: USA: Lake Mendota...
CAACTTCACAATGCCTCTTCAAAACGGCCAATACATCGAAGTTGTCTGCCCACTAGATCACCCAGCAACAGAGCAAACTCCTTGGGGCAAAGCTGTTAGCAAGAAAGCACAAGAAGGCGGAGGTTGGCTTACTTGGGTTTTTGCAACTGAAGATATTTCAAAGGTCGAAGAAAAGTTTGGTCGCAATGCAATCGAAGGTCACCGCACACGCCCAGATGGAACCGATCTAAAGTGGAAGCAAATCGGAGTCAATGAAATTACCGATTCTCGTGAACTTCCATTCTTTATCCAGTGGTTAACCGCTGATCACCCATCACAAGATGGAAAGGCAGTTGCTGCGATCGAGAAGATTACGATTGCTGATACTGAGCAATTATCAGAGTCATGGTTTAAGACAGAGATTCTTGATGGATTAAACGGAACTGATATTGAGTTTATTGATCCGTCAACAAACGAGGGTGAGTCGGGGATTGTTGCGGTCCACTTGATGACGCCTACAGGATCTGTAGTTCTGGATTAGGCAAGAGAAGACCATCCCCCACTCTTTATCGAATGGAATTTACTCGATCACCCATTAGTAGATGGGAAGGAGATCGCAAAGATTATTAGGTTTGAAATTACTAAAGAGAATCTTCGCATTAAAGAGTGGCAGGCAAATGGGCTTTACGATAGCCCTTGGAAACGGTGTCGGGGTCGTGTAATTGACGGAAGATAACCCTGAGGGTTAATAAGGATTTGTTGATTTGAACTTAATGACAGAATTTTTGCCTTTCTCTTGGATTAGATTCTATACTCCGTAAAATCATCGGAAACGGAATTCGTACTCCAATGTTCAATCCAGATTAATCTAAAATTGGGTATTAACAGAGGCCAATAAATCCTAAACCTCAGTAAAATTCAGCGTGTTAATACTATTCCTGGGTTTTCAAGAAGATAGACTTTAACCATGGATCTAAGAGTATTGGCTGAGGAAGTCAGTCGAAAGTTTTTCTCTTATTTTCATCAGATTGCTTATTCGACTTCAGCGGAGATGCATAGGAGATCTATTTTAGAATCTGTTGACTGGCTTCAAAATCTGGATAATTTCCCTAGCGTCCATTTGTTTTCAAGTCGAAGATCTATTCAAAATCACACTTTAAAACTTCTTGAGAGGCAAGAAGCGACTTTAGGGGTTGGACTCATTTTAGAGTTTGGTGTGTATAAGGGTGCCTCATTGCGATTTTGGGGCAATAATCTAAATCATCAAGTTTATGGATTTGATTCATTTGAAGGCCTTGCTGAAACTTTTGGAGGCATTGATTCATCAACAAAGTTCCTGAGAAAAGGGAAGAAACCGCGTAGAATTGGTAGAAACTCACGTCTTATCGTGGGGCGCGTAGAGAATACTCTGGAAAATTTCCTTAAAAATCATCCTGTATCAGGACTAAACCAAGGGCAGAGTGGCTTAATTCAATTTTGTCATTTCGATATGGATGTTTATGAACCTACTAAATATGTCTTAGAAAGAATTAAATCCCGTTTACAACCTGGGAGCCTCCTTTTGTTTGACGAGTTTATGGGAAATCCAAATTGGAGGCACTCGGAATACAAGGCATTAAAAGAGACTCTCGAGGACACTAGATACGAGTGGATTGCATTCGGTCCCAACCAGGCCCTTCTAAGAATCACTAACTGAATCTGGAACAATTTAAATGACTAAAGTTATAAATGGATATTCAAAAAAACAAGCACACGTGGATTTTAAGTTTGATTTAAATTCGAACTCGTTATTGCTCCTTCATTCATTCCCCGTGTATATGGGATGTACTAATGAGCCACCTGCAGATGACATTCATGTAGATATGACATGGGAAATAACTTCAAACACTATCAAAGTTTTTCCAGTTCTACCTTCGGAAATTATTTATCCATTTAGCCATAATGATTCTGTAGGTCTGCTATGGGCCCAGCATCATGAGTCTTTTGCTAGGTTTATTGTTGAGCATACTTCCGGTATTGAAGTTTATGAGATAGGTGGAGCGCATGGGATGGCTTACATTTATGCAAAATCACTAAAGGAACTAAAGTGGACCATTCATGACATTAATCCAATTCCTGTTGCAGAATATGACCAAAGAATAATTAAAGGAAGATTCACAAACAGCACATATTCTCCAGCTGAAGACACCCGCACAATAGTTCATTCTCATACCCTTGAGCATGTAAACGACCCTGTTAAATTCATGTCAGAAATTACACTTTCTCAAAAAATTGGCGATAAGCAGATTATCTCGGTACCGAATATGGATCTAATGTTAGAAAGGGTAGATCTAAATTTTCTCAATTTTGAACACAATTACTTTATTCCGGAACGATTACTGACTTCACTATTCAAAGCATGCGGATATCAGGTAAATGAAGTTTTTGATTTTCAAAATCACAGCAAATTCTATGCACTAGAGAAAATCTCAGATCTTGTTTCCCTAGAAGACTTTTTCTATCAAGATTACGTAGATCTGCCAAAATTTTACAGATATTTTGCTTCGATTGAAAAGTACGTCACAGAGATAAATCAAATACTAGAGTTATCACAAATCCCCACTTACATTTTTGGAGCGCATGTTTTTACACAAATGCTTATTGGATTTGGTCTCAAAGAAGATTTAATCTCTGGTTGCATTGACAATAGTCAAAACAAACAAGCAAAAAGACTTTATGGAACATCTTTAATTGTATGTTCACCAGAAGTTATGTTTGAAAAAAACAGGACAGTAAACATTATTGGAGCTTTAGCCAATTACACATCTGAAATAGAAAAAGATTTAAGCCGATGGAAAAACCAAATCAATTCAATATATTGGTTTTCAAACGGTGAAACGTTGAAGAGGTTTTAAATTGATCGGCGCAAAACCTCCTCACCGCAGCCAGTCTTTGTCCGTAGTAATTCCTGTTCGCAATGTAGAAAATATGATAGAAGGAGTTTTGCAACAGTTGATTGAAGGCTTAAAAGGCAACCGGGTTAACTTTATTATCCTCGACAATCGTAGCACCGACCGAACACAGCAAAAGGTCAATACGGCAATAGCGATCTTCCAAAGGGACCCAAATTACACCTTTGATTTCGTTCTAAATTCTGAAAACTTAGGTTACGGGGGAAGTCTTAAGAAGGGCTTACGAATGGCGAAGGCTTCAAATTCAGAGTGGATTGTGGTAGCCCACGGAGACGACCAAGCTAACTGGAATGCCATTACAAAAACAATGATACAAACAGCAAGCTACTCAAACCATGACTTAATCATTACGTCACGCTTTATGCCGGGATCTAACGTCGAGAACTATAGTACTCAGCGTAAGATTGGTAATTATGTGTTTAGGACTTTGACCAATTTATTGCTTAAGACAAATATGTCAGATCCAGGTGCGGCGATTTTGATGATTAGAAAAGAAACTCTCGAATTGGTTTGGATAAATTCACTTAGAGAGGACTATCTATTTCATCCGGGACTAAACATAATATTCTACAAAAGCAACCTTAGAATAAAAGAAATTCCCATGAATTGGAAAGATGCTAGCCACCCAGGAGAAATTAGGTTGATAAGGTATGGTATGAATTTATTCGCATTTCTAATGCGAGTTTATGCCAGAAAAACGTTTTTCAAATTAAATTGGGTAGATTCTGTTGCTAGATAACATCTTTTTGTACTTCGCAAGCAAGAGAGAATTCTCTAGGTTATTTGCGTACCTAGTACCGGTATCAGTGATTGTATATCTTTTTTGGTCAGCTAGTTTGTTTTCAGATAGTTTTGAACAAACACAAATGAGATTAATTGACGATTACGCCATGCAATATTCAATTTATTCGCTGCAAACCAACATCCTTAATGGAAATATACCAAATACCTTTTTCCAATTTGATTATGCCTATGGATGGTTGTTTTGGATTTCTTTTGCCCTTTTGACTTTACCTTTCCGGTACTTTTTCAACTTATATGGAGGGGCCGAAACAGAAAGCCTATTAATCATTAGTGTTCGTAGTATAAATATCTTCATTTTAATCTTTTTGGCCATAGTGATCTTTAGGATTATTCAGAAAACGTTTTCTAAAACTGATATCCAAAGTAACTTTCCTGTTTTTCTTTTGTCCGCGTCTCTAATGTTGTCACCTGCGATTGGATATTGGGCAGGAAGACCAATGCCCCCACTATTTTCTACATGTTTGCTGGCTTTAGGGATCTTGGTGGGATTAGCTGATTATAGGGATAAGCCAAAACGCCCTTACTTGGTTGGGTTAATTCTCGGCTTAGCCGTTGGCATAAAGATTAATTACATTATTTTTGTACCGGTGATTGTTCTACTAATCATGTTAATTCGTCGAAATTTGTATCATGATAGGTTTGAAATTAAAAAACTAATCATTATTGTTAAAATTGGATGCAGCGCTTTTCTTGGTTTCCTTATTGCCGCATCTCCAGCACTCATAATCAATCCGATTGAAGCTTTTCCAAGATACATCACAATTTTTAATCTATTCAAAGGCTTGTCGGTTTCGGAACAAGCGAAAACATTTGGTGAATTCTGGACAAATTTCACGAAGGGAGTAGTATTTTCGGGATACGGACCGGCTGTGCATATAACTGTTTTCATTCTTCTAATTCTACTTACACTCGATAAATATATCTTTTCAAAGAAATACAATGTTAGAAGTTCAATATTATGGATTGGTTTCACGATATTATTATTACAACTATTTCTGAGTTTCTATCTAGGCGCAGGTGTAGTGTATGTTCAATCCTATACATTACCGTTACTGTCCTTAGTGCCTATTTTTTTGGCAGTTCTCATAAACATTTTTCATACACGCCCCGTACAGGCTACAGCAGCCTCCTTAGCTTTTTTTGTGATGACTTCATTCAATTTAGTCTTTACAGTAATTGAAAAGGATGTACCTATTCCGAACATAGATACATATCAGCAGATGTTTCAGAACGACGTGCAATCAGGAAGATTTACATTACAAAAAAAGATGCAAGATGACATTCCATTAACTAATAGTTCCATAGACATAATTCAAGACAACACACTTCCAACCGCCTGGAGTGGCTTCAGAACTGGAGTCAACTTAACTTATTCATACGATGATTGGCATGTAAAAACCTTAACAATTTCGACAAATACTCTCTATTTGTTCTTGGACAAAAGTAAACATAAAATCGATATTTCTAAAAAAGATGAAGCCCCGTCGATTGAACCTACCTATTCAGATTCAGATAGAGAAGCTCATAAAATTTTGCGGACACTGAAATTTGGAAATCGAAGTTGTGAGTTGAGATCAGAAGATCAAAACTATGTACTGCTTAAATGCAATCCGTAGTGTTACAAACTAGTGTGTTGAATTGGCATACCCTGTCTGAAAACGCAATAAGACTCAGTAGCCTTCCAAATTTCAAGGATTCGTCATTTGATTGGATATGCTTGACCCATGGATAGTTTATCAAGGCCTCTCGAGAAACAATTCTTCAATGCGCGAGGGTAACAATCAACATCAAGACTTAACCTATGCGCAATTAAGAAATGTTAAAAGCGGAATTCAGGATCCCAAGGCCTTTAAGGTGTTAATCACCACCTCTGGTGTTGGAAGCAGACTTGGAGAGTTAACCAATTACACAAATAAGTCTCTTGTTAAGGTCGGGGACAAGTTGGCACTCTCACACATCGTAGAAGTTTATCCAGAAAATACCGATTACATAATTACCCTTGGTCATTTTGGGGATCACGTACGTGATTTTCTTTTGGTTGCTTATCCGGAACGTAAGTTTACTTTTGTAACAGTCAAAAATTACAAAGGAACCGGAAGTAGTTTAGGCTTATCTATGCTGCTGGCTTCAGAATTACTTCAGGAACCCTTCATCTTCCATGCAAGTGATACCTTAATTCTTGATCAAAAAATTAATTCAAGCCCAAATGAAAACTGGGTAGCAGGATCAAAAGGCTATTCTGCTTCCCAGTACGCTAGCTTCGATGTAAATTCGAATTTTGTCATGAAATTTCATGACAAAGGGATGATGGAGTTTGATTATCTTCACATTGGCCTAATTGGTATTTTCGATTACAAATTGTTTTGGGAAACTCTTAAGGACACCTACGAAAAAAATCCTCTTGATAGTAGTTTAAATGATCTTACAATCTTGTGCGAAATGAAAAATAGTGGGGTGAATTTCCGATTTAAGGAAATAAAAGTTTGGGCTGACATGGGAAATACCGAAAGCCTCTTGTCTGCCAGAAAACTAGTCGGAGAAAAATATGATGTACTTGAGAAGTCAGATGAATCTATCTCATTTGTAAATACTTCCGTCATTAAATTCTTTGCAAATCATGAAATAGCAGAGAATCGTGTTATTCGGTCGCAATCACTTGTTGGTCTCGTGCCTGAAATTACGGCTAGTAAAGGAAATTTTTATAAATACGGTTTTGCAAATGGGGAATTAGCTTCGAGTCTTATGACAGCCGAAAACTTCAAAGTTCTTCTAAATTGGTCTAAAGAAAATTTGTGGGTAGAGAGCAGAGATCTTGATACAAAGGAATTTCACGAAATTTGCAATATGTTTTATAAGTCCAAAACCCTAGGTCGAGTCGAGAAGTTTATGAAAAATTCAAGATTTGAAGAGACGTATTCGACAATAAATAATTTGAAAATTCCGTCTATATATGAACTTCTTGAAAGTATAGATTATGAGTGGCTATCTAATGGTACTCAAACTAAATTCCACGGTGACTTTATATTAGATAATATTATTCAAACTGAAGAAGGCTTTAAATTGATTGATTGGCGCCAGGATTTTGGGGGGAACTTGAATTCTGGAGATATGTATTACGATTTGGCTAAGTTGAATCATAGTCTTGTTGTGAACCATGAAATCGTTAATCAAAATCTATTTAAAATCGAGATAAATGAAAATGTCATTCGTTGTGAAATTCTGAGAAAGCATGAGTTAGTTGAGTGTAAAGAAATACTAAATCAATTTTTGGAAGCCAACGGTCTTGATGTGCAAAAAATTGAAATTTTGACATCTTTAATTTGGTTAAATATGGCGCCTTTACATCACCACCCCTTAGACCTATTTCTTTTCAATTTCGGTAAACTCAATCTATGGAGGGCGATTCAAGGCGATGCGCAATCAAAGTAAATTTGTTCCAAGAAATTTGATTCTCGACGTCGACGGGGTTTTCACCGACGGAAAGATGTATTATTCATCAGAAGGGAAAATTCTTAAAGCATTTGGAGCAGATGATAGTGATGCACTTAACGTTGTTAAGAATAAATTGAGCATAACAGTTGTTTCTGCTGATTCTCGGGGCTTTTCTATCACTAAGAGGCGCATTGAAAGTGATATGGGGTTCGATCTTCATCTAGTTGGCGCGAGAGAAAGACCTACATGGATAAATGAAAATTTTGATTCGAGGTATTGCATATATATGGGTGATGGCTTACTGGACCCTCTAGTCTTCAGGATGGTTGGTTACTCCATTGCACCTGCAAATGCTTCATTACGTACGCGAAAGGAAGCTAATCATGTTACTAAGAATAAAGGAGGAGACGGCGCTGTTGCCGAAGCGGTAATTCACATTCTCGATCGTTTTTTTGGCGGATTTAATATAGATCACGACCAGGCAGGCCAATAGGGACCCTTTTAGAAATCTTTGGACTATTCTGCGGGGATGAGAGATTCTTTTAATCGAGTAGCCGACGAAATTGTTAGAGCTGTGGCTAGTACACAACTCAATGGATATGAGGAGTTCCTGGACTTAGTTAATCGGGATGGTTCCAAAATCATTTGCACTGGAGCCGGCCGAGTTGGTTTGAGCATGCGTGGATTTACGATGCGCCTTTCACACCTGGGATTGAATGCTTTTTTTCTTGGCGAAACTATTGTCCCGCATACGGGTAAGGGGGATCTTTTATTAGTGGGCTCGGGGTCAGGACGAACCAGTTCAGTCCTGAGGTCAGTCGAAATTGCAAAAAGCAAGCAATTGAATGTTGGACTGATAACAGCGTCCACAGAATCCCCTATGTCCAAGCTTGCTAATGCTTGCGTTGTTCTAAACACTCCAAACAAAATGTTAGGGAAAGATTCTCAAACCTCGATACAACCAATGACAACACTATTCGAACAAACACTTGCTATATTCTTGGATTCAGTTGTATTGGATCTAATGAAAAAATTTAATGAAAATTCAGAAACAATGTGGGAGAGACATAATGCAATTGAATAAAGCAAAAATGGAACTCTCCTGTTCGGTTATTTCTGGTGACCCATTAACTATTTCGAATGAGGTTCAAAATTTAGTACAAGGGGGAATAGATTCATTCCATTTTGATGTGATGGATGGTGTATTTGTACCTAGGTTGGGGTTACACCCAGAGTATTTAATTATGTTACGAGCTTTAACCACGCTCCCTATAGATGTACATATGATGATTGAAAACCCAGAGCTTTTCATAGGGGAGTTTGCAAAAGTGCAAGACGTGCGAATTATTCCACATTTAGAAGCGATGAGGCATCCGAGCAGGACTTTAATGAAAATACGAGAACTAGGTGCAAATGCGGGCATTGCGATTAATCCTGGGAGTTACATCCCGTTGATTAAACCGCTTGTGGAGTATGTTGATTCGGTCATGTTGATGGCGATAAACCCTGGAATCGTTGGACATAAAATACTCAAGAATACAACCGAGAGAATTACCGAATTGAAGGAATTGTTGGGCGACAATAAGGACATTAAGGTAATTATTGATGGCGGAGTAACTTTTGATAATGCATCAGAATTGATAAATGCGGGTGCAGATTCAATTGTATGTGGCGCTGGAACTGTTTTTAAAGAAGTAAATAAAGTGCTTGAAAACACTCAGAAGATCAGAAGAATTGTTGATAATTGTTCTTAAACCGCTGCAAGTTTTATGAAATGTAAATCAAACACTCTTTACGACTGCAGGATTTCCAAACACTGTTGTGTTGGGTAAAACATCTTTGGTTACGACGCTCCCAGCACCAATCACTGCATTGGCACCAATGGAGATCCCAGGAAGAATTGTTGCATTAGCTCCGATTGATGCACCGTTACCCACAAATGTTGGTAGGAGCTTAAAATTCTTATTCCTACTTTGGGGATATTTATCGTTTGAGAATGTTACGTTTGGGCCAATAAACACATCTGATCCAATCGTAATTCCATCCCAAATTTGAACCCCAGACTTTATTGTGGTGCGGTCACCAATAGTTACTTGATTTTCAATAAAGACAAAGTCACAAATATTGCAATCACTTCCAATGACAGCCCCAGAAAGTACGTGCACAAAAGCCCAAATTTTAGTGCCATCTCCGATTTGCATGGATTCACAGATCGCCGCGCTATGTATCATGATTTCATCTCCATAATTTTTTAGAGCTTCGGACCTTCGAGGTAGCTATTTACCGTTTTCTTTAGATTTTCATTAAAATCTAGACTTGCATCGTAGCCAAGCTTTTGGATCTTTGCACTATCGACAGAATATCTACGATCATGGCCCAATCGATCGGGGACAAATTTTACAAGATTTTCATCTCTATCAAAAAGATCTAGCAATTTTTTGGTTAACTCCAAATTTGTTAGCTCAGTACCCCCGCCAATGTTGTAGATTTCGCCTGAAAGACCTTTTGTTAGAACTAAATAGATCCCTACACAATGATCCTCCACATACAACCAATCACGTATATTCAGCCCATCACCATAAACTGGAACCTCCTTACCTTGACTTATTTTAAGAATAAAATTTGGGATTAATTTTTCAGGATCCTGCTTAGGTCCAAAATTATTACTACAACGTGTAATGCACACATTTAACCCATGCGTTACGAAATATGCACGAGCTAACAAATCAGCAGCCGCTTTACTTGCCGAATAAGGAGAGTTTGGCAGAAGTGGTGCATTCTCGTCCCAAGACCCTTCAAGAATTGACCCATAAACTTCATCAGTCGAAACCTGAACAAACTTTGCCACCTTTTGGTTTTTTGCTGCGTCCAAAAGTACTTGAGTTCCCAGGACGTTGGTTTGGATGAACGCTGTAGAACTTTCGATCGATCGATCGACATGAGATTCAGCCGCAAAATTAACTATTGCGTCTACATGGGCTGCGAGACTATTTACTAATTCGACATCGCAAATGTCACCTTGAACAAACTCAAAATTTGAATTGTTTGCCACACCGCTTAAATTTGATAGCTTTCCAGCGTAAGTAAGTTTATCTAAGACGAGTACGCTCGTTATCTGTGAGAACTGATCAGTCAGAGCCATTTCTACGAAGTTTGAACCTATAAACCCAGCGCCACCAGTCACTAAAACTCGCATGAATACCTCACTCACAACAGCCTAATGCCAATTGATGGCATTACGACTATTATTATATTATGCGTGGAGTCATTATGGCAGGAGGTTCAGGTTCACGCCTTTCGCCTCTTACTAAATCGGTGAATAAACAATTGCTACCGGTTTACGATAAACCATTGATCTACTATCCACTGTCGACGCTCATGCTTGCAGGTGTTAGAGAATTTATGTTGATTTCAAGTCCAAACGAAATCGATAACTTTCAGAAACTACTTGGAAATGGTGGACAGTTTGGCATTTCAATTGTTTACGGTGCCCAGGCAGAACCAAAAGGCATAGCCCAAGGGTTTTTGATCGCCGAGGAGTTTATAGCCGGTCATAAAGTTGGGTTTATCCTTGGTGACAATCTGTTTCATGGTTATGGATTGGGTCGACAACTTGCTGAAAATAACAACATTAACGGTGCGCAAATTTTTGCATACGCAGTGGCCGACCCCAAGAGTTATGGGGTTGTCGAGATTGATGACGCAGGAAAAATCATGGGAATTGAAGAAAAACCCCAAAATCCAAAGAGCAACTTAGCCGTCACGGGACTTTATTTTTATGACGAAGAGGTAGTTTCTATTGCTAAGTCACTGAATCCAAGCTCGCGAGGTGAACTTGAAATCACAGATGTAAATAGAGTCTATCTTGAGCGCGACAAACTGAGTGTGAGCGTTTTGTCGCGCGGAACGGCTTGGCTAGACACAGGCACGTTCGAAGGACTGCACGATGCCTCTTCCTACATAAAAATTGTTCAGGAACGACAAAGTGCAAGTATTGGAAATCCTTATGACGTTGCAAAGGCACAAGGTTGGATCTAATGACGACCTTGAAAATACTTCAAGAAATTCAATTGACTAGTAAGGCTGATGCTAGGGGGATTCTAGATATCGCAGAATTTCAAGGATTCGGAAAATTCGAAACTAGTAGGGTTTATTACATTTCCAATGTTCCCGAAAGCAGCACACGTGGAGCACATGCCCACAAGAGGCTCAATCAAGTTTTCTTTGCTTTATCTGGAAATTTTGAAATGACTGTCACAGATGGTTTAGTGACAGAAACAGTAGAATTAAAAGCCCACGAAAACGGGTATTTCTTGCCAGCCGGATACTGGCGAGAACTAAAGAATTTTACTAGTGATGCCATATGCCTTGTTTTGGCATCAGAACACTATGACGAAAACGATTACATCCACCTTTACGATGACTTTCTGGATTGGAGGAGAAATGGATAAAGTTGAGTTTTTTACTTTTAAAAGTGCACCCAACGAACTGCGCGAAGAGTGGCGTGCATCAATCTCGGAAGTAGTCGACTCTGGACAGTTCATCGGCGGTCCAATTGTGAACAAATTCGAAAACGAATGGGCCGAGTATCTCGATGTTAATCACGCTATAGGGGTTGGAAATGGATATGACGCCATTGTTGTTGCCCTAAAAGTATTAGGAATTGGCCCAGGCGATTTTGTTGCAGTCCCAAGCCATACCTTCGTCGCAACTTGGCTTGCAGTAGGGGCGGTCGGGGCAACCCCAGTTGGGATTGATTGTGACTCTCACGGATTGATAGATTTGGATTTGCTAGAGAATTTGAATTTATCTTTAACTGCTGTAATACCCGTACATATGCATGGACAGTGCGTAGACATGCCGCGATTGGTGACTTGGTCGGGCCGAAATAACATAAAAGTAATTGAAGATTGTGCACAAGCGCATGGAGCGAAAATAGGGGGAAAGTTTGTCGGCAGCTGGGGAGATTTTGGTGCTTTTTCATTCTATCCATCAAAGAATCTTGGAGCTCTCGGCGATGGTGGTGCTCTTGTAACAGATAATGACGCGTGGGCGTCTAAGGCTAGAAGTTACGTGAACTATGGATCAATCGTGGGAAATAAGTACAGCTATCAAATGAATGGAATCAACTCAAGGCTTGATCCTGTTCAGGCTGCAGTGTTGAGTGTGAATCTAAGGTACTTGGATACCTGGAATTCGCGTAGAAAGCAAATTGCCAAACGCTATAACGACTTTTTCTCAGATACTGGTATTCCAAATTTTCGGGTGTCAGATGATTCAGTATTTCACCATTTCATTGCCCTATCGGATAACCGTGAAGAAACTCGAGATGTACTTTTATCTCATGGAATAAAGACAGAGATACACTATCCTGAATGTGCCCGTAATAGTTTTGCAGAGTTCAACAAGGACTCACATGCGTCAACTTCTCAAAATGCAGAGAAAATGGCCTCACAAACCCTCAGTCTACCGATTTCGCAGTGGATGGCCGAGAAGGAAGTGGATTATGTTCTCGACGTTCTAAATTTAGAGAGTTCGCGTTTTAATTTCCGTGGTGGTATCCAGTAGTCAGAATGCATTCTGCGTAGATACTTTAGTCCGAAGTAATTTGGAACTCCGTTGATTTCCTTGTATTCAAGTCCTAAACCGATAGCGAGAGATTGCCAAAGATTCAATTTGCGGTTCCGCCATGACTTTAAGATTAAGACTTTTGTCCCGGGTTTCATAAAGAGAATGTTGGCTACTGATGCGCCTCCAGGAATAATTGTAAGAATTGCCTGATGGAACGCGGGGATTTGGAATTTAAAGAAATTTGCGTCTGACTCCAGCGTGTCGATTCCTAGCTCACTCACAACTGCTTCAACCGATTCAGCATTCAAGATTCCGCGTAAAACCGAATTACGCTTAAGGTAGAAAGCGTCCGGTCCAGAGTAGCCGGTATCTGGTTTTTGACACTCAATTACCCTATCTCTCAATTTCTTGAGAGCAGCAACAGGCAGGTGAACAAGCTCAACATTAACTGGAACTTTGGAGTCAAAGACAGATGATCTTGAGGACACAAAATAGAGCAAATCAACCCTCAAAATTGAATCTGGATCTATTTCGATGATTCTCCTTGTTACCAATGTCCGTATCAAATCTTTTGAGGTTCTTGGTATATCTGAACGGATAAGAAGAGGAACATTTAGAGGAATTTTGTGAAATGCTTCTAAACGAGGAAGAGTGTCAATTAAGAAGTGGTACCAATTCTCATCACACCTACCACAAAGAAATATTGCTTTAGGAATAACCCTAGATGCAGATCGAGGTTTTCGAATTAGTACCTCGTCACTCATCCCAGGAACTCTTTCAACAAATTGCCATTGACCAGCTACGAACTTCATTCGTGGATCTGTCGTAGAATCGATTATCTTCCATTTTGAATCTTTCACTAAAAAACGTTGATGCCATATCTCTACTTTTTCAAGCATCTCAAAATGTCTCTGGGTAGAATTGTCTAGCTTTACATCGAGGCATTGATTTGCGTCAAGATGAACGTCTAAAGAAACCACGCTTTTACTCGATATCTCAGACCAAAGAGAAGGGTACATTCTTAATAAATAACTTTGAAAACGATCACACAAATCATATTGGTAAACGAGTCGAACGAAATACTGTGGGTTGAGCCCAATAAGACGGTGAACAAGTTGATCAGTTCCACCTTTTTTGATTTTGTTGACATACCTGACTTTAGTTACGGACCTACCTCTAGTTTCAAATCCCCAAAGACTTTTTAAATCATCAGTCATATCAAATTTAGTAGCATGATAATCAATTCTCGTAAGAAAATTGTAATCCTTAATTTTGAAGTCAGGCAAGAACTCTAGCGATAAATTAAACAATATATTTCTTTTTAATAGTTCCTTATTCTGCCATAAGTACTTGAGCAACTCAGCTCTAGACATTTCGCGTGAAGAAGCAAAAGGCAATCGGACCGAACTTGGAAATATTGTGATTAGCATCCTTGTGAGCCCACGAGTATTAAATATTTCCCAAAGCAGACGAATTTGTTTTGAAACTGAATGATGTTGCTTGATTCTTGTTTCAACAAGTCGTTGAGTTAGGATTATCTTCTGAGGATCCGAGCTCGAGGATACTGAGATTGCCTCCAACATCCCCCGAACCAGAGAATCTTCCTGTTTCTTAAGAAGTGTCGATCCAAAATGGCTTAAAGCGAAAATTTGAATTCGATTCAAAAAATTCATTTTTTAAACCACCGAAAACTTTCAATGTACCCTTTTCGGTATGAGTCCCAAACACTATAATGTAAATGACGTCCCCAGCGAAAGATCAGAAACAGCCCCAGCAACCGATATAAAACATTCTTGTTCATGTAACAGGGAAGAGCCGACACATAGCCCAACGAAAAGGCATAATGTGAATTTCTGCTAGCGCTCGTGGTACTTGCAGCGTGCTTTCTGTAAAGCACCGTCCCTAGCGTATTGTTCTTGAAGTCGCATTCCTCAACACTCTGCCACCAAAGCCAGTAGTCTTCAATAAGAATTGATGGAATCTTGTCTTTAGTTAGAGTGTTTGAAACGAATTCCCACGGCAGCAGCGCTCCTGCAGTATTTCCAGGGTTGCCTATTGTGAGACGACGCTTGTTCGCATAGATCGTTGAAGACCACTTAGGAATGCGCATACTTAACGGATTCAAACGATCATCACAGATTATGTGTTGAAAATTAACGATTGTGGGTTTATTGTAAACTTGCGCTAATTCAAATCTTACTTGATCCCCATAATTTTCACCAAGCAAATCATCGGCGGACAAAAGAATTGCATGCTTTTGACTGTAAATCTTTGACAGCTTTAAAACGGCAATCAAAGTTGAAGTTTTCTCAAGTTTTAAGTAATCAATTTTAATCTGATTCTTAGCTGCAAATTCAGATGCAATCAGTTTTGTGGATTCAGTATCACCTGTTTCGACAAGAACCCATTGAAAATCTCTTCCGAGCTCACGTAGACAGGAGTCAAGGCACTCCTGCAAAAAATTAGCGTAATCATAGCTAAAGACAAACAGTACCAGTCTGCCATCGCGACTATTGGTTTCCATTTTATTTGTGACCGTAATTCACATAGATAGGTTGCGTGTCCATGAGAGGAGTCTACATCTAACGATGATTAAATCGACGTTTGTTACTGGGTAAAGACTTTCCGATAAACATCACGAAAGGAAGTGAGTCTCTCTAAATCTTGATTCTTATCAAGTACCAGTGAGTCATCGATTGATGCAATTTCTAAAACCTGGAAACCCCATCTGGCCCTTGAAAGAGAATAGTGTTCAGCGAATCGTGCGAACAAACTGATAGACATATTCTCTAGCACTAACTCGTTTAAAGAGTTCAGAGCTTTTGAAAAATCATCCAAACTTCGAAAATAAAGTTGATTTAATCCGAATATGTCTTTCAAGTTAAGCGTTGCCTCTGGATGTTCATCGTGGTATACCATTGCAGGAATTGCACAAGCCATAACTTCGAGCGAGGTATTTAAGCTAGGAATTTCTGAAGTACTCACAAAGAGATGTACTTTTCGACGCAGCAAATCCTCTTGAAAATCTAACTGAAATGGCAAAAAGAAGACCCTACGTGGATCTATCGACAAATTTAACAAATGTTCCCGAACTTCTGAGATTGTTTCTTCGCTGACTGGACCATAGTGAAAATGGAATCCCTCTGATCGTTGAAGTAATTGTCCAATTACTTCAACGAATAACTTAAAATTCTTCCCTTCAATTTTATAGGGACGTGCTGCAGCAGTAGCTGAGTTAATTCTCTTATCGGAAAAGGAATGAAGTGGAATTCTTTGGTTCTTCGTAAACACAGAGGGCGAAACAAGCGAATAGCTTTTTTCTATTCCAGTCGACTTGAGTGCGATAATCTGACTCTCAAATCTTGTCAAGATTAGATCAACAGATGAATTCGTTACGCCAAGGGTAGAAATTTGATCGTAAACAAAATAGATAATCAAGATCCTTGTTAATCTTGGCTGTAAGACTGCATTAGTGACAACATCATGGTGCGAGATCAGTGCATAAACTCTTTCGGGCTTGGCACTTGTTAGGATCTGAAAGATCTTCTTCAGTTTTAAATGGAGGTCTATTTCAGCAACTCTATAAACGGTGCAGTATTCTGGTTCTAGTTCCGCAGGTGGTTCAAGTATCAACTCTTCGGACATTTGTGAGGAAATCAAAATTACTTTATAGCCAAGGCCGTTATGAATCCTAATTAAGTTTAGGACCTCTTTAAAAATACCACCGCCAGTTTGCCTAAATCCAGAAACAAGAATTGCAACGCAAGGGACTGGATATGGGTCACTCTTTTTGGGATCTTCTTGTTGCAAGTCTTGTAAGACTGTAGAACCAATAGCTTTCGAAATACCATCAATGCTCCATGAAACATTAACAGAATCGGATAATTCAACACTAACCTCTGGCAAATAGACCTGACCAGCAAACTTCGTTAAATTTGACAGTAAATCGCTTATTGGGATTAGTGGAGCACTCTGAAATCCGCCCTCACCCAAGATGGCTACTTCAATTACTTTTTTCTCCAACCATTCATGTTCAATGCAATCAACATCCCGAACAATGTGAGTTTGAAGGTCGAGAAAAAGTTGTCTGGTTAGTTCCATTTTTGAAAGGGGAGACATCTTTGACCATATTCCTCTCGCATGAATACGATAAACGCTCATCAATTGGGGAAAATAATGCACACCTCCCTTCAAGGTATAAACGTGATAGTAAAGAAACGCTGAATCTCCTCGCAACGACTCTACATTCGCAAAACAGTCGGGTAAGTTGGTATCTAGTTTTCTAATCATTAAAGAAGAGGTATGAAAGTACACTTCAAACTTAATTATGTTTTGATATGTGTAAGTCATTTCTTCAGATTCATGATTAATCACACTCGCAGTATCTTCGAAGAAAGTGAGAGTGTTATGTGCTACAGCAGAAACATGAAGGTTGGCGTCGAGAAAATCTACTTGCTTCTGGAATTTGTTTGTGTCAATTAGATAATCATCTGCGTCAAGGATTTGTATGTATTTACCTTGAGCTATGGAGTATGCTGTGCGTATTGCATGCCCTTTTCCAAGGTTTTCTTGTAGCGACACAACCGTACAAAATGGTTTATCTTCAAGAAGTGAGGACAAGATTTCTGATGTTGAGTCGGTCGAGCCGTCGTTAACCACTATTAATTCATATTCAAAATTAGTGACTTGATCGAGAATGGATACAATGGCATCCTCAACGGTATCTTCTGCATTAAAAGCAGCTACAATTACGCTCAGCGCATAGTTTCTTTCTGAAGATTTCAGGCGATTTCTCCAACTTCTTCGATTAGCAATGACTGAATGCCTTATCTTGTGTCACAGTGATTCTATCTCCGTAGTAGCGACTTAAACATGATTCCAGGGTCCAATCATTAATAGTTCAAATAGATTTAATGCAAATAGGAGTATTGAGTAAGTGGCTTGGGCCGGGATCGAACCGGCGACCTAACGATTTTCAGTCGTTCGCTCGTACCAACTGAGCTACCAAGCCAACAAAGATCTTGCTAGTAGTTGCCCACCAGTACGTATGGC
>Ga0164292_10001715_pt1 | contig 17784 bp, 21 predicted proteins | sample GEODES117metaG_FD_111486 | JGI IMG/M metagenome (GOLD analysis project Ga0164292, IMG submission 111486) | Eutrophic lake water microbial communities from Lake Mendota, Wisconsin, USA - GEODES117 metaG | ecosystem: Environmental > Aquatic > Freshwater > Lake | place: USA: Lake Mendota...
GTCTCTATATTTGATCCCATTTTATACTGTTAAGGTTAGTAGATTAAAACGGATTCGTTTTACACAGCACACTAATTGACATACATAGTATACAAGATGAGCGTAACGATTGCTCAAATCTATTCGGTTCGGTTCAATCCGAAGCTCGCTCTTCCCAAGATCATCCAAGATAATATCGCAAAGCTTCGTATTTCTCCTGCTACATACAGGCCAGCTCGTCCTATTCAGCGTCAACACAATAATTATCGGCCCAAGCAGCCATCTGAAAGCGAAAACTGGAGAGAGAAGGCTCTAGTTGATATCGTTCGTCGTGTAAAAGAACGTGAAGACCCAGAATACTCTGATATATTCAGTATCTTCAATAAAGTTGCAGTTGCGACATTGGAGAAGCTATCAAAAGATGCAGTGGAAAAGATTAAGGCGCGCGATGAAACCTTCAGACTTCGGATTGCTACACTTCTGTTTGATAAGGCAATCACTCAACACGCATATGCTTTCTTGATGGCTGACATGGCTCTTCGGATCGCAACTGTTATTCCCGAAATGAAGGAAGATATTCAAGCTCAAATTTCAATGTTTCCGAAGCTATATAATCTCACAGAGACGTTGACATATCCGCATGGCTTAGACTCAGATTTTGATAACAAGGTTATTGAATGGATGAAGCAGAAAGAGAAGCGAAAGGGTTACGCAAAATTTATGGTGGAGTTATCTCTTCGTGGCCTTGTTACCGAGGAATGTGTGAAGACAGGACTGCAAAATGTAGTTTCACAGCTAAAGCAGCTTATCGCTCAACCAAAAACTGATCAAATCGATGAAAATGTTGGTCAGTTTTCTGTATTTCTATATGAGACGGCTAAATTGACAAAGTCTCATATTCTTAAAGCATACCTGTCCGAGACACTTAAAGAAATTCTAGAAAGTCCTCGTGAATGGACACCTGGACTTTCAGCTCGCTGTCGATTCAAGATGGAAGATGCGTTCAAACTCGTTCAATAAGAGAATAAGATAAAGTAAATGGCCCTACCATCAGCAGGTGTTCTCCTCCGCGCTGCCCAGCTTTCTATTGAAAAGGACACCCCTATATACTTAGATTATTACACCGATAGCCTCGAGAAGAAGTGCTGTATCGGGGTTCAGGATGCAACAAAGTTTTTGGTGAAGTCTGACTCGGAATATACATCAACGATCCAGGGAGTTTTTAAGTGCGAATCGTGCTATATTATTGAAACCGAAAACAGCCTTTACGTTGTTTCGGCAGATATCCCCATTAAGAAGATTATTCCGTCTACACAGTCATAAATATTAAAGCTAATGGATCTTGCATATCCTCCTCCGCATTATCTTTTGTTTGAACCGTTAAACGACGTTGAAACAAGAAAGGTATGGAATGCGTATAAAGTAAAACATAAGGTAACATGTGAATTCTCAGAAATCGATGCTGCTGAAGTTAATTCAGTAGATACATTTGCGCCTTGGTTTGAAAATTGGATTTCACAAGTTCCAGAAAGACAGGCTACACGGCTGCGAATTCTTCTAATTTTTCATTCTGAATTCTTGACATATTCATGTCAACAAATGTTGAGACGATCTTTAGAACAGAGGTCTTTTAAATGCAGAGTATGGTTTCATGTAGAAGATCCCACAACAGTTCAACCTGCAATTCAGAGTCGATGTATTATAAAACGAATGCCAGTTTACTTACATTCTCCCCAAGTAATAGAACATGAAGATTAGAGCATTTACCGACGGAGCATGTTCATCGAACGGCAAGAAGAATGCTCGTGCGTCATATGCGTTCTGGTTTCCAGAACACAAAGACTTGTCAAATGCCGATGTAGTTCCAGCAGATCACCCCCAAACTAATAATCGTGGAGAGCTTCTTGCTATTTTGGAATGTGTAAAGAAAGCTGAAGAATCGTTTCCAGCGTCTGATATCGATCTTCAAATTTATACCGACTCTACTTACTCCAAAAACTGCCTGACAACTTGGATATCTGGATGGATTCAGCGAGGTTGGAAAACATCGGACGGTAAGGATGTTGCAAATCGGGACTTGATTGAAGAAACTACAATTCGCCTTGCCAAATTTAAAAGTTATATCATTTCATACGTTGCTGCGCATACTGGTAAAGACGACGATCTGAGTCGCAATAATGATATTGTGGATAAGATGGCAGTGCGAGTTTTGAATCCTTCAGAGGAGGTTAAAGTTATTACAACAAATACAGAAGAAGTATTTCCACAGTTTCCACTTCAACTAATGGGTCCAGCTGTTTCAGAGAGAACGATGATCGATTGGTGCCTTGACAATATTGGTAAGCTAGATAGATCCACATATGAGTCTGCTCTTCTTACCGTTCTTACAAAAACAATTAAGAAGAGAGGCTTCAATCTTGAAAAACAGAAGTTGCATAGGACAAACATGTATAAGCTAACATCAGCTAACCATTTAATCACTGAATCGACAAAGATAGAAAAGGAAGAATGAGTGTCGTAGCCTATCACTTCTGGTCACCGACGTGCCCTCCTTGCAAGCGTATCAAGCCTGCGGTCGAAGAACTAAAGGAAGATTTCTCACAATACACCTGGATTACTGTAAATACCCACAATGATGTGGAAGGATATACTCGTAAGTTTGGAGTCAGTGTTGTGCCAACACTCGTTATTGTAACAACAGGTTCAGACGGCAATGTAATAGCTCGTAAGCCATACAATACACCTCTTCCTTATACAGATAAATATAGTGGTGCAGAAATCGGAGAATGGACAAAACTACTCCGAAATGCAACTAAGTAGATATAGATGTAGTAACTAATTCACCATTTTTATATGCTTCGCAGACCAGCTGGTCATCATCGTTGGGGGCTGAACAGGTTCCAACGCTAGAAGAAGCTTTTTCAGGACTCAATGGATATCTGTGGGCAGGTGTAGGTGTAGAACTATTATTGTTAGCAGTAGGAAGCCGGCCAGGAGAAACTGCTTTAACGACTCCCCAACCAATACTTCCAGTAATTCCACCGAACAATAGAGACATCATAATTGTGGCAAACGAGTTATTCCAATAATATCTGGTAAGACATCCTGAGAACCCCATGACAATTAGCTGTAGTAGTAAGAATCCAATAAATGTAGCAGCAACTCCTATGTTTTGACTAGCCGAGCGATTTAATCCAAAATCAATGAAGAAATATGTAAAAATAGAGGCAGGTAAAACGATACCTTGAGCAGCAAATACTGATTCAAACGCTTCAAATCCAGGAACTGTACATCCTGCTCCAACTTCAAATACAGACGCGGGAGCATTAACAACAAGCTTTAATAGTCTACCAAGTAAGCTGTTAACGAATACAGATGAAATGCCAATTAAACTTGCAATAGAATACCTGAAATCTTGTTGAATCGCGTCAGCTAAAAACCCGAATAAAACTAGGGAAGTGGGCAAGTATAAGAAAAGCTTAAATATAAAGTCTCTAGCAACACCAAAACTAAATTTTGCACGAGTAGTAACTGCTTCGGTTACTGCAGTAACAGTCGTGCTCGCATCAGCAGCTGGGGGTGTTACCGGTTTATCTGAAAAGGGGTTTGTTTCATCCATATTGCTTATTCTTCAGATACAAAATACTGACAAACTACAAATGAGTATCTATAGCTCTGCTACTTCATGGGGAGGAGCGTGTTCTGCAACTGCCCAAAGCCCTATAAACCTGTCACAGTCATTTGCCAAACCTTGCGATCTACTTTGCGACTTGGTGTTCGATGATGCAATGATTCCTCAGGCAAATGTTATGATTTCTGATGAGGGAATGATTCTTCAGAGCACAACAAGCTTAGGATCTTGTAAGTTTAATGGGGAAGGATACATGTGTAATCAGCTTCTATTAACTCATCCAAGCCATCATACGATTGAAAATATCCAGGCAGATGCGGAAGTTGTTGCTATTTTTACCAATCCTACAGGTCAGGTTCTCTGTGTGAGTTCGTTAATTCGCGTGAACCCTGCTGAAACATCTTCCACTCACTTTTTTAATTCGTTTATTCCCTATGCAAACCCGTCTGAAAAATACACAGCTGTTAATCTAGGAGATAATTGGGGTCTTTTTATGATGGTGCCTCCAACAGGATCCTACTTTGTATATGATGGCTCAATGGTAATCCCACCTTGCCAGAGCGTCAAGTGGGTCGTATTCAAGGCAATGATCAATATGGATTCTAACAATTTTGCGATACTAACCAAAAATGTATCGCCAGGCTCGCTTCCTGTCCAGCCACTCGGCGACCGAGAAGTCTTTTTCAACGACGTCCAGCAGCTTCCAGGAGGTCCTATGCCTCACGATAATAAGACATATATGCGTTGCCGCCGAACCGGAAAGAAATCTGAAGTAAAGCCAGTTGAGCGTTCAGACTTAACTGGTGCGAAGAAAAAGGCATCTCCCCCTTCTGGTATTTCAAAATGGGCAGGTGACCAGATAAGCAAAAACGGTATCCTGGCGTTGTTGGATGTCGTTCTTCTTTTATGTGCTTTTGGATTTGGTATATACTACGGATGGCTATCTAGCAGGAATGTAACTGGGCTTTACATTGCGATTTATGCCCAGAAAATGGCTGCCTGGATTCGTGGATTTTTTATTAAGGCGGTGCCAACAGTTTACACTAGTGCAGATTAAGTGCGACGCTCATCCCAGTAAGTTTCGTGCTCCTTAGGCTGTTCATCACTCCACATCGAGTCTTTATCTGCGCTGTTTTCAGCAGGGATATTCTCCTGCAAGTCATCCTCTACACGAGGCTTGACAGGCCGAATCTTTTTCTGGATTGTGTTCCATTCATCATCCCCAGTTGTTAGTGGACGCGTATCGTCATCTTCGTATGTGTTGTGAACATCTTCAGTTACCTGTCGAGTTCTGTAGAACATAGGTGCGTGAACTCTAGTTCGGATTTCACGCAACTTCTCACGCTCTGCTTCCTCCTTTTGCTCCTCGCTCAAAACACTCCATTCAGCTGCCATGGTAGCAAAGCTCTTTGCTCCGCCCCACGTATTTGGCTTTGAAGTTGCCGAACCAAGCGCAGGAAAGTTCTGATCGGTGTTTGCAACCTCACGCTCGCGAGCTTTCTCGACACGCTCTTCCTCGATCTTCCACTTCGGCTTGCGCATGTGTGGGGGCTTATAACTTGACATTTTGTTACTACTCGTTGTTTAAAACAACATAAATCCGTTTTCATAACCGCAAAACGAAATATACAATGGCTACAAAAGTATCACTAAAAATGGTATCAAGCGTATCTATTTCGACAAATGGCCAGATTAACGAAGTTCAAATCCCGGCAAAGACTGCAGATGTCCTTGAATGGATTCGTAAGAAGTATAAGAATACTGATATTCAGTTCCAAGGGAAGATCCAAGATCCTTTGAAAGATACCCGTTGGCTAAGCGTGTTTGCCTCAATGACAGGCGATGATGGTCAGGAAAATCAACATATGCTTCCATCTCCTTTTGACGAAGAAGAGTTCTTTGGCAATATTGTAATTTTGGCATCTATGGTTGAAGAACAGGATGAATATGACGCACCCGCATCAGCGTATGTAAACTTAAAACCCGATGACTATGAAACTCTTTACTCAGAATGGTCCTTTGTTATTGATGAGGATTCTGTTCCAAATGCTGGAGATGAAGACGAAGACGGAGAAGTAGCTCTGCCTGACGATTTATCTGTAGAAGAGGAAGATACTGGTCCAGCTCGCGATGTTGTGTATATTGCAAAGGCTATCGGAACTCGATCAAAGAATGTATTCGTAGAGTGTGCGATTCGTGACAAAGTAATCGAAAATTTTACTGAAGTTATTGGCGACGAAGAGATTGCAACACAACTAGAAGAGTCTATGCTTCATGTTGTCAGTGACCAGGCGATCAAAGAAAACATGGAAGTAGATTGGAGCAATCGAGTATTTTGGAATATGTATCGCAGCAGAGCTATGTCGATATACGAAAATTTGAAGGGTCTTGAAAGCTATGTTCAGAACAGCGAGGATTGGGTTGGAAAGTTAAAACAAGGAGATATTTCTGTTCGTGCATTTGCTGAGATGTCATCCGTTGATTTGTGCCCAGCAAGATGGAAATCTGCTATTGAGAAGATTATTGAAAGCGAGAAGAAACTGTATTCTAAGAATGAGAATGCCTCTATCTTCATGTGGTGTTCTGGATGCAAGAAGAAGACGAAGTGCGATTACTATCAGATGCAAACCCGTTCGGCAGATGAGCCTATGACTACGTTTGTAAACTGTCTAGAGTGCGACCGCCGCTGGAAGTTTTAGCAATAGTCGGAATATTAACCGGTGAGCGTGCGGTAGCAACTAGTTTTGGGATTATCAGTTGAGCCCCCAAACTTTCAGTTTCTCCATTCTCAACAAAAACAGAAATTGGATCAAGACCATTTGTAATTTCAGGCTTGCTCACACCTGGAGTTGTTTCTCCAAATTTAGACTTAAACATGTTTATAACTGAATCGGGAATCGCCGGACTTGTTTCTTCAAGTCGGTCTAGTTGATCTCTTACAGTTTTTAACATATCTTTAGCAGCCATTCGTTCTTTGCGTGGCAGTGATAACTCTATCAAGATAAATCTGTGAATTTTTGAATATGTCATCGCCGAAATACGGTGACCTTCTGATCGCTTTGCCCATCCAAAAAAACTAGACACCGTGTTTAGGACTCCTACTGTGATACTAACTGTACCGACTACATAATTTGATAAGTCAATGTTATTCTGGAATAATGTTTGTGAGCCAATAGACGCTGTTCCGGCAAGTGTAGACATAATGATTGTTGGAAGTGTTATGTATATGTTCAGTCCAGTATAGCGCTTATGTGACTGGTTGTGTAGCCATGAAAAACAAAGTGCCCTCTCTCCTTCTTCTGATAATATGCGCTCTAGCTGTGAATTCCACTGTATATCTCTCGATCCCTCATTTTCCATCTTTGAGCCTTTATTAGTAGAAGCCATCTATTTACAAATATGAAAAAATCTATCATTTTTTGAACGCATACAATAATGGTGTGGGTTTATAGTCGACCCGTTAGAGATAAGCGATTAAATAAAATACGCAAGTATCTTGCAGCTAAGGCTGGAAATACTAAAACTGCCGATCGAGTCGTAAAAGCCTTAAGTTTGAATGATTACATACGACAGCGCAAATGGGAAAACCCGTCGGAAATACGAACATCTGTATTTCACGATTCTGATAGAAAGCATCCAATTTTTAGCGAACAGCAGTCAAAGCTTATCTTTCGAATGCTGAAGCAGAGTGGAGGAACATCAGATGAAGCGCTTGTGTTCGATAGAGGCATTCGAGCCTTGATGGGATACTTGCGAGACAATGTTCCAGAACCTGTAACATCTACGGCTGAATTCGTATACCCGTATGTAACACTGTTAAAATCGGCTCAAGAAAATCCTACATTTGGGCCCATGATTGAAATTGCGAAGGAAATTGCTGTTCAAGCAGGAACCACTGGAATTGTAGCGACAAATACCATTGCAGCAGAAGCTGGGTCCTGTAGGAGTAGCTGTAGTAGCTATACCTGCAGCTATTGCAGGGTTAATGATTGTGTTAACGCACGTGCTGGAGGATGAATTGGGCGAAGCGTTGTTAGCATCATTCTTGATTCTTCCTTTTGTGGGACCAATTTTATACAAGTCTGCTATTTCAACAGGAAAAATTGCAAACAAAATTTCACAAAGTTATCCTGAGCTTATGCCATTTGGAGGAAAGAGGTTTTCAACACAGCGACGTAAGGATACTAAATGGCTGACGAAGACTCGACGAACAAAGTCCGCGCGTCTCTAAAAGAGTGGGTCTCTCTAGATGATCAGGAGCGTCAACTTAAAAAGCAGATTAAAGAGATTCGCGAACAGAAAACCCGCAATTCCCAGGATATTTTGGGATTCATGCGAAATAATGAAGTTGATAACTTTACTCTAGAAGGCGCTGGACTTGGTAATGTATCTCGCACTGTTCGAACTTCTCGCCCTCCGCTTCGCCGCGACTTTATTCGCACACAGCTATTGCTCCAGTTTGCAGATCAGCCTCAGCGTGTAGCTGAAGTTTTGAGATCTATTGAAGGTATTCCGGAAGGCGCTGAAGACATGTCAGTTGGAGGAACTCAGCGTGAGCTTCTAGTTCGCCGAATTCCTAAAGATAAAAAGAGCATGACGCTTGGTTAAGCATTCATGTTTTTCAGAGCTGCTTGGGCTGACAACTGTTCAGCCTGTTTCTTAGTAGAAGCAGTTCCAACTCCAATGTGAATTCCATTCCCATCCACTGCAGCCATCGTATATGAGTTCGTAGATGAATGTAGCATAATATACGTCGGTGTATGGTGAAATTTAGATTGATAGAACTTTTGTAGCTGTTCCTTGTAATTCCGATTGTTCAAAAGAAGTCTCGGGATGTCAATATACATTTCAATCAATGAAATTACAAACGCGGATACTGTAGAATAATCATTCTGCGTATCTGTCCACAAAGCTCCAATAAATGCTTCTAGAATATCACCCAGTTTCTTTAAGTTTACTCTGCCACCACAGGACTCTTCATTATGTCTCGAAATTACATAAAACTTATCGAGACCTAACTTTTGACTTAACTGACCTAGCATTTCGTTACATACAATTTCCTTCTTCAAATCTGTAAGAAATCCCTCGTTTTCGGAAGGAAATCGAAGTGTCAAATACGTTGACACAATTGCACCCAAGATTGAGTCTCCCAAGTGCTCAAGTCGTTCATACGATTCATCAAAGAGTTCAAGACAATTTTCGGGCCGAGTCGCAAGAGTGGTTACTTCTCCGGTTGGCGTAGTGTATTCAGCCCTCTTGACATACGATGAATGAATCATTGCTGTCTGGTAAATAGATATGTCCTTAACAGTGGTAGAACATCTATGTTTTTGAAGAATCGCTTGCACATTCGTCTGAGTAAACAAGCGATTCTTTGGGTTATACGGATTATACATTTTATTTACGTTTATTAGCTTTTCGCTTTAAAGTCCGTTTTCTACGTCCGGCAGAAACTGCGAGTTCTCGCTGAACTGCACTATCTAGTCTCTTCCAGTTCTGTAGAAAAAGCTGGGCTTCTGCAGGGTGTTGAGTCTTCATAGTTTGCAAAGCACTAACAAGTCCAGCTTCAATTTGAGGTTCCGATTTCTCGATGAGGAGCGGAAGCTGAGATTTTATAGTTCCGAGAATAAAGCTAGCCATTATAAATACCTGCGATTTTTCCGCGATCGTCGTTTAAATTTACCTCCCTTTGTTGTCTTGCGACGCTTAGATGTTTCCAGTTCTTTTTCGGTTTCTGAAGTTTTTTTCAGCTCTTCTAGAAACTTACTGCTGAGCTTAGAACTATCTACGCAATTTCCAAGCCCAATCAGAATCATAGTTCCACCCATGCCTTTCGTAGCGATGTAGTCTAAAATTGATTTAATCTTTTGATCGCGTATATACTTAGTTCGTGTTTCAGTCCATTTATCTACATCATCTATCTGCGACTGTATTACTTCAATTCCTTTGAAAAGAACAGTCTCTGATATTTTTGTGAGCAGTTCTTTAGTGTATTTAGAATTAAAATCCCATGAAGGTTGATGAGTTTTTTTGTTAATTTTTGTAACTAAGAATGAATCGTCGCTTTTTATTAGATTACAACACTCATGTGCCCATGAATATTCTTTCACAAGAATGGCTTTCTGCGCAGGCGTCAGCTTCCCCTTATCGGTCGGACGATACAAATCAAGAAAAAAAATTGCTTGAATAATTGGCAGTATATGTTCGCATGTTGGCTCCACTCCTTGACGCACATCTTCATCAGGGTATTCGGCTACTAATTCAGGATCATCTTTACTTTCATAAAATCCAAATCCACAAATATAGCAAACATCTGTTGAACGATTCACCTTTTCAATAGTATTATTGCATTGGGCTTCAACACTTCCGTGCTCGTAAATATCGCGACACCTCTTCTTGAGTGTTTTTGTCCACGTTTCTACTGCTGTTACTGGAAACAGGGCTTTCATAAATGCAGACGCAGCGTTGGGTTTGCAAACATCGAGCTGCTTAAGGAAAGGGTCTAGTTTGTCGTATGATTCTGGAATTTCAATTGCCCTTTTTCCAATCAGAGAAGTGCGTCTAGCAGCTTCTTTCTCTGCCGCAATACGCGGGGCATCCTTTGCAGCCTTAAGGGCTTCTTTTGTTTCTTGTATTGCTCGGAGACGAACACTCGGCAGAACTGCGCGTTTTTCTCTGACAACCGGGATAACTACTGGTGTAACAACATCTTCTACAACTTCAACTGGAGGGATAATGCCATACTCTGCAAGGTTCTCCGCATTTTCCTGGACAGTCTCTAAAGGAGTTCGTTGAAAAAGCTCATTGAGCTCTTCTTTTGATGTTGTTAATTCTAGTTTATTGAGATCTAAAATAGTTAAAGCAGCCGCCTCCATTTCATCTATTCTTTGCTGACTCAGTTCTATCAGAGCCTCTGCGGCTAACTGTTCGTCGTCGTCCATTATTTAGTATCTAGGTATCTTCTTCTGCTACAATCCGAGTGAATGCAAACTCGGTAGCAACCAGTTTTGCCTTTCGATCATTGCAGATATAATCGTAGCAAGACTGTGCATTTGGCATAGCTGTAGATGCGAAATACGAACCAAGAATAGTCTGGAGATCCTTCTTCGATAGATTCCACGGTTTCGAGTATGTCTCCGGTTTTTGGATCTTGATTGTAGATCCATCATCTTCAATTTTTAGTTTGTCGTATCCTGCAAACTCGGGAAGTTTCACTAGATCACAGAGCTCCATCTCAACGATCTTACGAGCCTCGCGTTTCTCGTAAACCATCTTGTTTAGGACACGAATCTCATTATCCGCATCCCGATACTGCTTAATGCAACGCTTTAGATCAACAATTGCTTCTGACATTTTATGTTAACAATCATCTCTTAGAAAGAACATAATCCGTTTTGTAAGACAAGGGATGTCATTTGACGAGAAGGAAATAGAAAACCTTCGGAAAGTTTACAACCAAGAACACTCATCTGAACCACCGATTCCAGCAGGAACTATGAAATCAGTATGGGCAGCTATTCGGAAGAGATTTCATGCAAGATGTAAAGCGTCAACAGAATGTATTATTCAGTCAATGATTGGGAAACCAAAGGCGCCTGATACATGGATGCAAAATACACATGAGTGGCTTTCTTCACTGGAAATTGATCAGTTAGAAAGTGAATATATGAAAGTATTTTCGGATTATTACTATGTTGGGTCGATTCCAATTGATTTCGATAAGAAGTCTTTGACAGGAGCATGCTTAGTAAGTTCGTTGTGTTCGATGGATATTTTGAAACTTTACAAGAAAGGTTACACACAAATTGGAATTGTGTTCAATACCGATAAAAGCACAGGACCTGGAAAGCATTGGGTGGCTGTATTTTGCGATATTGATCCGACACTAGAATATCCTCGTATCACCTATTTTGATTCTTATGCAAATAAACCTGAACCAGAAATTCAAAAACTTATGAAACGATGGAAAGATCAGTGGGATTCTACTGGAATTCATAGCAAGGGTATGGTTACAAGTTACAATAAAACTCGTCATCAGTATCAAGAATCTGAATGTGGAATGTATACTGTATACTTTCACTACTGCTGCCTAATGGGAATTCCTATGGAAAACCGTATTCCCGATGAAGTTGTTCGTGGAATGCGAGGACTGTTATTTCGTGTCGGTAAGAAGTAATGGAAAGTCTCGGGGAGAATTTTGTTAGTTTTCCTTGGGTCCAGTATACCCTTCTCGCTATTCTAATTGTTGGAATTGGTTACCTGATTTGGAAATCAGTTGAACCATCTGAATCAAAAGCTCTTGCAAAAGCACAACCTACATTCAAAGCATACCAGCAGGTAACGAAGGTTGCTCCTTTAGGATGCCCACAGCCCTACCGCTTATGTGATTACTACACCGCGTCATCTTCTTATTCTGTTTTCCCAGGTTCTGAAATATACGATTATGTTTCTGACTCTATCCTGCCTTTAGTTGTAAAAGCAGGTGCCCTGTAGTTGAACTAGATGTATACTCTGACGATCAAGACAAGCCTGTTGTTGGATTAAAAAACCAGAAGTTAGGAGTTGATTACGCATACAATACAGTTCCATTCTCTGCCTGCTGTGTTTCGCTCGCGAATACTGCCTTTAACTCTATAACTGGCCCAGCATCGAGTGATCCGTTTATTTTGAGTCTGGTCTTTCATACCGATAAAACACACGTGATTAATGCATGTGCTGAAATATTGAAAACAACATGCCATGCATTTTTGCTGAGCTCGGAATACAGCTATACACGAAAGAACCTAGCGGTCGAGCCAGTGTGTAATCTTCAAAACAAGTTAGTGATTGTTTCCGGAGACGCGATGAAGGGAACTTTGATGGAAGAGTTGGTAAATATGTCTTGGAATACCTCTCACTTGCGTCGCCTAACATACACACAGGCATCACAAACTCACGATCACGAAGAGCTGATAAACTTCAATCGCAGCCATATCACGATGGTAGTTCCTGATGTCGGCGATGATTTGAAAAATATGAATCCCCAAATACTGTTCACATACGGTTGCCAGTGGAACTTGATGAACTATGGATCGGTTGATTCAATGATGGAACTGTATATTTCTGAATTTCAGGAAAATAGTTATGTATTAAAGCCAGCTCCACTTCGTCCTTTGAAGCCAAAGAAATATAAGAAACCTGCGTTGCCAGACCCGAGTGTTTCGTTCCAACCCATGCAAAAAACGTCTCCTATCTACAACGTGGTTGTATAAATTCTGCGTTAAAGTAAAATGGCGAATCCTTGGCTAACGCACGTGAAGAAGACGATGGCGACGATGAAGAGTGCCGGGACTTACAAGAAGGGTGACGGCCTTAAGAAGGTTATCCTAGCGGCCAGAAAGACGTATAAGAAGTCGGTAGCCACGAAGTCATCGGGCAAGAAGACGCGCAAGCAGCGCCGTGGATTTCTATTTGGCGGTGAAGAAAACACTGTCGCCATGTCTCCTGCCCCTGTCCCTGCCCCTGCCCCTGAGCCAGTAGCTAAGGAAGAAGAGGGTGGTAGTCGCAAGCGCCGGGGAGGAAAAGCCAAGAAGACGCGTCGTGCCAGCCGCAAGTAAAAAAATGATTATGTGTAACATATAAAGACAAATGGGTGGTGGATTACTACAACTCGTTGCATACGGTGCTCAAGACGCATACCTTTCCGGAAATCCTCAAATTACGTTTTGGAAAGGGCTGTTCAAGCGCCACACGAATTTTGCGATGGAGCCTTTTCGTGCCAATCTAACTGGCCAGGCTAACTGGGGTGTCAAGCACTCCGTCACGCTCCCTCGCCACGCCGATTTACTTTACTCCACTTATCTTGAGGTTGTTATGCCCCCGGGTGCAGTGGTGAACTGCGATCGTGGTCGTCTTGGATACAACTTGATTAAGTATGTTGAGCTGGATATTGGCGGACAGCAGATCGATCGCTTATACGGCGAGTGGCTGTATCTATGGGACGCTCTGACGTCCGATTACCTCGCATCTGTAAAATTATGGAACATGGTAAATGCCAGATTGGGGGGAGGAGGTGAAACTATTGCTGCTGCCGCTCAATGCAATGTTGGGAGCGGGCGTCCTTCGTTGCCTACAACTCTGTATATTCCTCTAACATTCTTCTATACCCGCAACCCAGGCGCTGCCCTTCCTCTGATTGCTCTCCAGTATCATGAAGTAAAAATCAATATTCAGTGGCAATCAGTTGAGTTCATTAAGGGAGATTTTACCAGTGGCGCTCTTCCACCACCAGTTCAGGCTGCGGTCTACGTCGACTACATCTATCTCGACACAGAAGAGCGTCGTCGTATGGCCCAAGAGTCTCACGAATACCTGATTGAGCAGACCCAGTATAATGAAGATAAGGGGATTTCTTCTTATAATAATCGCATTGACCTAACGTTTAATCACCCTGTGAAGGAACTTGTGTGGGTTGTCCAGCCTACATCATACACCAACTGTGCAATTTCCAGGAGTTTTAGTAATACTCGTCTGCAGCCATTCACTTATGATGTAAATGCTGTATACAAGCAGCGCCTACAGATCAACGGACAGGATCGTTTGGAGGAGCGGTTTGGAGATTATTTCAACAAGGTGCAGCCTTACCAGCATCATACTGGAACAACAAATACTTATGGAATTAATTATCCTGAAGCACAGCCTGGAATTTATATGTATTCCTTTGCGCTGCGCCCCGAGGAGCATCAGCCATCGGGAACTTGCAACTTTAGCCGTATTGACACTGCCACGCTCGTGATGGAACTAGCAGGTAATGTAGATATTAATCCCGATCAAGACAAGACTTTTGATGTTCGCGTCTACGCCGTCAACTACAACATTCTGCGTGTGATGAGTGGAATGGCGGGTCTCGCTTACTCAAACTAAATAACATGAAGTAAATAATGGAAGTGGATAAGCTTTTAATCGTAGCTCATCCAGACGATGAAGTCCTTTGGGGCGGTATAAATCTTCTTCTTGAACCAGGATGGTTTGTAGTATGTTCTACGAATGCAAGCAATCCTGTGAGATCCAAAGAGTTTTACAAAACAATGTCATGGTGTAATGTGACTCGATATATTATGTATGATGTCAGCGATGAATATACTGAACTCCAAAGTCAAGCTGATAAACTATACGACGGTTCGTTGTTTGAAAAGGCGCTAAAAGACCTTTCCAAGCATCCTTGGAAATTAGTATTAACTCACAACGATATGGGGGAGTATGGGCACCAGCATCACTTAAAAGTTCACAGAATGGTGAAATCATATTTTTCAAATCCAAAGTTTTTCAAGGTAGGTCCAAAATTAGCACCTGCGCTAATAGAACGCAAACGTGAAACATTGATGTATTATCGCGAAACGCAAACGATATGTCGAACAATATTTGAGAAGAATAGCTTATCGTTGAAAGTATCAGAACGTGAACATTTTTTTGACGAAACAATTTATGTAACTCCCAAAAAAACAATTCCAAATCTCATTCATCAAATTTGGTTCGGCAAACCACTAGCCACCTCAACCGTCCGTTACAACCTGATGCGGGGTGTAGAAAAGGTCGCTTTGCAAAGTGGTTTTGCGTATAAGCTTTGGACTAATGAAGATATGAATCCTGAGATGTTTCCTATTACCTGGGAATACATGCAACTAGCTCTAAAATATGGTGAGGAATTAGGACAGTCTCGATTTGCTCAAGTTGCGGATTTAGCAAGATATGAATTGCTTCACAGATTCGGAGGTATTTATCTAGATTCATTGTTTGAAATTGGAAAGCCATTTTTGAATTATATCCAAAAACATTCATCATTAGAAATGGTTGTTGCAAACGAAGATCCTTGCGGATTAAAGTGCCAAGCAGGAGATGATGATTCGCGAAAGTATATGTCGAATGGATTCTTTGCATGTGTTCCCGGATGTATTATTCTGAAACGCCTGCTCCACCCTGAAACATTGAAATATATTGATTTTGAAAATGTCCGGATTAATCAGGAAACGGGTCCTTACTTTTTCAGATTAGGCATGAAACCTCGTGATAAGATTCATGTGATTCCAACTGAAAAGATATATCCTTTTATGGTCAATGATTCAGAATACCGTAAAGGCGAGCCGAATCAATGCATTGCAGCCGATGAAAAATTGTTACACGACTGTTTAACTAAAAAGTATCCTAAATCTTTAACTGTTTATCACTCTGGGTTTGGAGGCTCTTGGAGTTGGTAATTACCACGCCATCATAATATCTTCCATTCTGCAAGCACCCTGAGCATCATCTTTCTGCTGTTCTTGTTCCACATGGGCATTTGCAGCCGCTAGATCAGCGCTGAATGCCGAACTCTCTTCTTCATTCCCTTCTGGGAGCTTCGACTCATCGATCAGAATATCCACAAATCCAGTTCCACATGGAGGCTTCTGTCCGAACATGATGTTCGCAGAGACGCCTCGCATATTATCGAAGTCTGCTGAGATCGCAGCATTAAAGAGAACCTTTGATGTCTCCTCAAAAGATGACTTTGCAAGAACTCCATTTTCGTTCTTGCTCATACCGAATCTGTCTACCGATACAATATACCCTGGGAAAGTCATCGTATCAATCAGCATAATCATGTGGTGATAGTTCACATACTCTGCAGTGAATACCTCCATAAACTCCTGGAACAGAGCTACGCGCGCTGTCTCGATTCCAAATACTTCCATGATTTCGTGAACGTCATTTGAGAATGAACGATACGGGTCAACATTTGGAATAACAGATAGATCGAGCAGATTTGTGCCCTCCACGTCTAGAACATACTGCTTCGTAGAGACATATCCCCCCACCTTCTCGTCATAAAGCATCTCCTTGTTCAGCTCACGGGGATACACTCGGCCAATACCATCTACACCTGTCAGCACCGTGTCTAGCAACTTGTCTTCGATGAATCGAAGAGACAGAGCATTCTTCACTGTGTCTGTGCCGAATGTGATACGCATCACGATCTTGTCTGGGGTATTCGTGTCCGAGTGCACACAGTCAAATACACGTAGAACCTTGTTGTTTTGAATGCGAGTTTGAATCATTGGAATATCGATCACTTCGCGGGCAGCAAGCTCCATACGGTCTAGTTCGAGACGCATGATCCAGGGAGATGCGCAGGTGTTTCCCTGTGTAACAGAGAACTTCTCGTAAGTGAGCAAGATATCCCGATCTTCCTGAACTACGGTGTCCGATGACATTGGGTTCGGGTCATAGTAAATTCGAACTGACTTTGTGATATCGCGGATTGTCGTCTTCTGGATTTCCTTCATCTTTGCAATTGCCGCATCTTGGCTTCCCGAGATAGATGGGTGGAGATACACTACATTGCCAGGATTCTTGGGATTATGTGAAACGCTTAGAAGCTCTACAATGCGAGGCACACCCTGAGTCGCATTAGCCTTTACAGTTCCTGCTGAGTGGAATGTATTCAGAGTTAGCTGGGTAGTAGGTTCTCCGATAGACTGAGCCCCTAGTGTCCCAACCATCTCACCTGCATGAACCTGGGCCTTTACATACTTGAACCGGATATCGCGAAGCAACTCATCGAACATATCTTTTGACAGACGCAAGTCAATGATAGACTTCTTGGGTGCGAGGTAAAATCGCATCAGGATATGGAATAGGTGATTGTGCTTCACCAATGGCTCTTCGCAGAATTTACTGATCTCTGCAACAACGTATTCTGGGGTTAAACTTGTTTTCGTGGCAAACGCATTACGATACTTCTCGATAAGACGCTTCATGTGAACTGGGGCATATACTTCTGATTTCTTGTTGTAGCGGAAAATGTCCTTCACTAGCATCTCACGGTCCTTTAGTAGCTGTTCAACTAGGTCAGGAGGATTCTCACCAACATCCTCCGACACGACTCCTGCAAAATCAGCCTTTGAAGCTGCAAAATCTCGATAAATATGTTCCATCGTCATGATACCAAGCTCTAGTGGCTGAACTTCAATGCATACACTATCAATTCCATCTCCACCATACTTGAACTGAATGATTGACCCATTGACATTACGGACCGTTCCATCATATTCTACATGCAAATCCTCCATCGTCTTCACGAGCTTACGCTGAATATATCCCGAGTCAGATGTCTTCACGGCAGTATCAATAAGACCCTCACGACCACCCATAGCGTGAAA
>Ga0164292_10001717_pt1 | contig 17780 bp, 14 predicted proteins | sample GEODES117metaG_FD_111486 | JGI IMG/M metagenome (GOLD analysis project Ga0164292, IMG submission 111486) | Eutrophic lake water microbial communities from Lake Mendota, Wisconsin, USA - GEODES117 metaG | ecosystem: Environmental > Aquatic > Freshwater > Lake | place: USA: Lake Mendota...
AAAAACGGAAAAATACTCGATGGCACAGGCAATTCCTGGTTCATCGGGGATATTGCCATCGCACAAGGAAAGATTGTAAAAATGGGCAACCTGAGTAAATGGCAGGCTGCTAAAACCATTGATGCTACTGGATTAATCGTTGCCCCTGGATTTATAGATGTGCATACCCATATTGAAGGAGATGAAAAAAACAATCCACTAGCCTCTAATTTTATATACGACGGAGTTACTTCTGTTGTAACCGGAAACTGTGGTGGATCTAAAGTAAATCTCACTACTTATTTCAATATGCTCGATAGTTTACAATTATCGATTAATGTAGCTACGTTGATTGGGCACAACGATGTTCGCAAAGCAGCAATGGGTTCTGCCAATCGCGATCCTTCCGAAGCCGAAATGCGAAAAATGGAAGCCATTGTAGAAAAGGCAATGAAAGAAGGTGCTGTTGGCCTTTCAACAGGCCTGATCTATATTCCTGGCACTTATTCTAAAACAGAAGAAATTGTTCGTTTGGCTAAAGTTGCAGCAAAATACAATGGCGTATATGCCAGCCATATGCGCGATGAAGGAGACAGTGTTACTCAGGCAATTGAAGAAGCAATTAGTATTGGCAGACAGGCCAATATTCCTGTGGAGATTTCTCATTTCAAACTAAGTGGTCAGCAAAATTGGGGTAGAAGCAAAGAAACCATTTCAATGATCATTAAAGCGCGTGAGGAAGGATTGGATGTAACCATCGATCAATATCCCTACACAGCAAGCAGTACCAATTTAGGCACTTTATTTCCTGACTGGGTTTTGGCTGATGGGCAAGATTCTATAAAAGCAAGATTGGCCAATCCTTCAATCAGAAAAGAAGTGGTTGCGTATATGCTAAAAAGATTAAAGAAAAGAAAGCTAAAACATTTTAGTTATCCTGTTGTGGCCACATTTAAAGCAGATACTTCATATAACGGAAAAAGTATTGAAGAAGTGAATCTGATGAAAGGCAATAAACACAAGGCAGCTGCAGAAGCAGAAACTGTTATTCAAATGATGGAGAAGGGCGGGGCCAGTATGGTTTTTCATGGCATGGGCGATGCCGATGTAAATGCGATCATGCGTTATCCATTCAATATGTTTGCCAGTGATGCAGGTATCAGGGTGTACAAACAAGGAGCACCTCATCCACGTGGCTATGGAACCAATGCCCGTGTATTGGGCAAATATGTTAGGGAGCAAAAAATCATTTCTTTGGAAGAAGCCATTCGCAGAATGACCTCATTGCCTGCTCAAAAATTCAAAATAACAGATAGAGGTTTGCTGCGAGAAGGATTTGCGGCAGACATTGTTTTGTTTGATGAAAAAACAGTCAATGATTTATCTACTTATGATCAACCGCATCAATACAGTGTTGGGTTTAAATATGTATTGGTAAATGGCCAGATCGAAGTAGAAAATGGTGTTCAAAATTCAATAAGAAGTGGGAAAGCTTTAAGGGCCAATCAATAAAAATAAAATGAAAAAAATAATTCTTTTTGTCAGCTGTTTATTCTCAGGCATTTTTTACAGCCAAGCACAAAATATAGAGTCCATTGTAGATTCTTTTGTTAAAGCAGATCAATTTAGTGGAGTGGTTTTATTTGCCGATAAAGGGAGCGTCGTTTTTGAAAAAGCATATGGCTACCGAGATTTCGCCGATAAAATACCAATGAAAAAATCGGATATTTTTGAATTGGCCTCTGTTAGTAAACAGTTTACTGCCATGGTGATTATGATCTTGCAAGAGAAAGGAAAATTATCTTTTGATGATTCCGTTTCGCAGTACATCAATATTCCTTACAAAGGAATTACTATACGCCACTTATTGAATCACACAAGTGGTTTACCCGATTACCAATCCATCATGGATCAATATTGGAATAAAAGCAAAGTAGCCGGAAATGCAGACATTCTGGCCTATTTAAACAAATACCAACCTCCTGTTTTATTTGAACCAGGTAGTAAAAACGATTACAGCAATACAGGTTATGTATTGCTAGCCAGTATTGCAGAAAAAGCAAGTGGTATTGATTTTATTGAATTTTGCCGAAAGGAAATTTTTAAAAAAATCGGCATGAAAGACGCCGATATCCGAACACTAGAAGAAAAGCAATCAACAAAAAATTTTGCAATTGGTCATATCTATGTTCCAACGAAATCTGCATTTATTCGTGCAGATTCTTTTCCATCTTCTAACTATACCATTTGGTTAGGCAATAGAAAAGGCCCAGGCAGAATCAGTTCTACTGCAGCGGATTTATTAAAATGGGATCAGGCATTGTATACGCAACAACTCATCAAGCAATCTACTTTAGATCAGGCTTTTTCTCCAGCGGAATTAAACAATGGAACCCTATCCAATTATGGCTTTGGCTGGGATATTAATACAGATGGAATAGGCAATAAATATGTATCACACAATGGAGATAACCCTGGCTACAAAACGCAAATTGTTCGATTCATCCACAGCAAAAAAACATTGATCATACTATGCAATAATGCCATTCCCAATTTTGCAGCAATGAGTAAACAATTAGAAAATGCAATGATGGATTAAATCCTTCCCCGCTTAATTTCTTCTACCACACCAGGATCGAGCAAAGTAGAAGTATCTCCTAGATTTTCTGTTTCACCCTCGGCTATTTTGCGCAAAATTCTGCGCATGATTTTTCCACTCCTGGTTTTAGGCAACCCACTAACAAACTGAATTTTATCTGGTTTGGCAATGGCCCCTATCATCCTAGTTACTGTTTGCAAAATATCCCTTCGCACCATATCTCCTGTGCCATGCGTATCAGCTGCATGTGAACCTTGATAAATTACATAGGCATAAATCCCTTGACCTTTAACATCATGCGGATATCCAACCACAGCACTTTCTACCACTCCAGCATGCATATTCAAAGCATTTTCTACTTCCGCCGTTCCAATTCTATGTCCACTTACATTTAGTACATCATCTACTCTTCCTGTAATTCTATAATTGCCATCTTTGTCTCTCAATGCACCATCTCCTGTAAAATACAAATTGTCGTATGTAGCAAAATAATTGGTTCTACAACGTTCATGATCACCCCAAGTTGTTCTTAATATTCCAGGCCAAGGTGCTTTGATACATAAATTACCAGACACCGTTTGACCATCTTCTCCAATTACTTCTTTTCCATGCTCATCTACCAATTGCATTTGTACACCAGGCATAGGTAATGTAGCCCAACTGGGTTTAGACGGTGTAATACCTGCCAAATTACTAATCAAACAAGCACCCGTTTCAGTTTGCCACCAAGTATCTACAATAGGACATTTTTTCTTTCCAACATATTCATCGTACCAATGCCAAGCTTCTTCATTAATGGGCTCTCCTACTGTACCCAATACTTTTAAAGATGATAAATCTTTCCCTTGCAGCGGCCCCAAACCAAAGCCCATCAAGCTTCTAATAGCTGTTGGAGCAGTATATAAAATATTCACTTTGAATTTATCTACAATATCCCAAAATCTACCAGCATCCGGAAAAGTGGGTACGCCCTCAAATAATAATGAAGTGGCTCCTGCACTCAACGGACCATATACAACATAACTATGGCCTGTGATCCAACCAATATCAGCTGTGCAAAAATGAATTTGACCAGGTTGGTATTGAAACACATTTACAAAAGTATAGTTGGCATAAATCATATACCCGCCGCAAGTATGCACTACCCCTTTTGGTTTACCTGTACTGCCGGAAGTATATAATATGAATAATGGATCTTCTGCATCCATTTCTTCTGCTTCAATAAAATGGAGTCCTTGATCTTCTACCTGTTGCATTTCATCTTCCCACCAAACATCTCTTCCTTTAATCATCGAAACTGCAGTTCTTGTTCTCGTACAAACAATTACGCGTTTGATTTTTTTATTACCAATCAATGCATCATCAATCACCCCTTTTAAAGGAATGTCTTTAGCACCTCTATATGCTCCATCACAAGTAATAATAAATTCCGCCTGGGCGTCTTCTAATCTATCTGCAATACTTTGTGCCGAAAAACCTCCAAAAATCACACTGTGTATGGCTCCTATTCTAGCACAAGCCAACACTGCTATTGCCAATTGAGGAATCATTCCCATATAAATACAAACCCTATCTCCTTTTTTTACCCCATTGTTTTTAAGAACATGGGCAAACTGACATACTTTTTCGTGTAATTTTTTATACGTTAAAATTCTGCTTTGTTCATCTGGGGCATTGGGTTCCCAAATAATAGCGGGCTGATTTCCTCTTTCTATCAAATGCCTATCCAAACAATTTTCGGTGATATTTAATGTAGCACCTTTAAACCATTCTACTTTGGGTTCGGTAAAATTCCAATGCAAAACATCCGACCTATTATTCCATTTTTTCTTCCAGGTAAAATGCTCAGCAATGCTTTCCCAAAAGGCAGCAGGATCATCAATACTTCTTTGGTATGCCGATTTGTATTCTTCAAAACTCTTGATCTGGTAAGGATAACTCATAGCTAACAAATTTCGGGCATAAATATACGGCAATACTTGCTTGGCAATTTGCCAATATTGGCGTAAGTTGACCTTTTATTGAACAATATGAACGAAACCAAAACGCTGCGAAAAGTAATTACCGCTTCTTCGCTAGGAACGCTAATTGAATGGTATGATTTTTATATTTTCGGAAGCCTTGCTACCGTTATTGCTAGTCAATTCTTTCCAAAAACAAATCCCACAGCTGCATTGCTTTCTACATTGGCCACTTTTGCTGCAGGTTTTATTGTGAGACCTTTTGGAGCCTTGGTGTTTGGTCGTTTAGGCGATTTAATAGGTAGAAAACATACATTTTTACTCACCCTTGTAATTATGGGTGGGTCCACATTTGCGATTGGATTGATTCCGGGTTTTGACAGTATTGGATATGCAGCGCCTATTTTGGTTTTATTGTTGCGATTGTTACAAGGATTGGCATTAGGAGGAGAATATGGAGGAGCCGCCACTTATGTAGCGGAACATGCTCCTGAACACAAAAGGGGATATTATACTTCTTGGATTCAAACAACAGCTACATTGGGATTATTTGTTTCCCTGGGAGTGATTCTTTTAACGCGTCATTCATTGGATGCCAATGCTGCAAAATCAATTGCCAAATTCAACGATTGGGGCTGGCGGATTCCATTTTTAGTATCAATCCTATTAGTGATCGTATCGATTTACATTCGACTCAAAATGAAAGAGTCGCCACTTTTTACCGAACTCAAAGCAAGTGGTAAAACTTCTGTTAATCCTATTAAAGAAAGCTTTGGCCACAAAACCAATTTGAAAATGGTTTTATTGGCATTGTTTGGTGCCACTATGGGGCAAGGAGTGGTTTGGTATACTGGGCAATTTTATGCGCAATCATTTATTGAAAATGTATGTAAAATAGATTTCGATCAATCTCGCACTTTAATCATTTGGGCAATTTTATTAGGTACTCCATTCTTTGTAGTGTTTGGTGCATGGAGCGATAGAGTAGGCAGAAAATGGATTATGCTGGGAGGCATGTTTTTAGCAATCATTTCTTATCAATATTTATTTGGTCAATTATTAAAAATTGCGGATCCTACAAACAAAGTTGAATTGGTTGAACAAAAAACAGTACAGCATGAGCGAAGCATTTTAAAAAGCAATGACACATTGGTTTCGCATACAACCATTCACCAATTTGAGAATGGGATGCAATTAACAGAAAATACAAAAGATACTTTGTATTCAAGTGGTAAACATTCCATTCAATCATCCACTCCCATCATCACTAAAAAATTGGGTGATACCGATTATTGGAAAATGGTAGGAATTGTTTTTATTATGATCATTTATGTTACCATGGTTTATGGGCCAATTGCAGCTTTTTTAGTAGAATTATTTCCCACTAAAATCAGGTACACATCTATGTCTTTGCCTTATCATATTGGGAATGGCGTTTTTGGAGGCCTAACTCCTTTTATTGCAACTTTATTAACCACCATTTATACCAACGATAAGCTAGCAGGTTTAATGTATCCCATTATTGTTGCAGCCATTTGTCTGGTGATTGGTGCATTGTATATTCAAAACAAAATTGACCCTCCAATAGAAGTTTAAAATAAATTACATGAATCAACTAAAAAAATATGCAGGAATTATTTGGATATTATTGGGGCCTCTAGCTATGTATTATTTAATACAAACCGCAGCTTCGCAAATTTTATCTAAACCTGGAATAGATACCAAAATTCAATGGGCTGTTTTTTGCATTGTCTTTCTTCCCATTGCCATTGGCTTAATGATTTTTGGATATTATGCGTTAAAGGGAGAATACGATAAAGTGTAATTAACAAATGAGGAAGCGTAATTTGATTATTTTTGTATCAAAGGAAATCTATGTCGATTGAGGTAGTTGGTTTAAGCAAATTATATGGTCAACAAAAAGCCGTAAACCATATTTCTTTTTCTATCGGCAAAGGAGAAATTGTGGGGTTTTTAGGGCCCAATGGAGCTGGTAAAAGCACTACTTTAAAAATGATTACCGGATACCTTCAACCCAATAAGGGGAAAGTATTGATTGCCGGACAAGACATTGCAGAACACCCAATTGCTTGCAAACAAAAAATCGGTTACTTGCCCGAGGCCAATCCCTTGTATGTAGAAATGTATGTAAAAGAATACCTTTCTTTTATTGCTGGAGTGCATCAAATAAAAGATGCAACAGCCATTTCAACAATAATTCAAAAAGTAGGGCTTACCCTTGAGCAAAACAAGAAAATCAGTCAATTATCTAAAGGCTATAAACAAAGAGTGGGGTTAGCAGCAGCGCTCATTCATCAACCCGAAGTATTGATTTTGGATGAACCAACCAGTGGTTTGGACCCCAATCAAATTATAGAGATTAGAAACTTAATAAAAGCAGAAGGAGCTAATAAAACAGTATTGTTTTCGAGCCATATTTTACAGGAAGTAGAAGCCATATGCGATCGGGTAATAATTATCCATAAAGGAACTATTGTAGCAGATGAGAATTTATCCAAACTCAAATCCAGTAAGCCTTTGGAGGTGATTTTTGCAGACTTAACAACTGGCTTAAGTGTATAAACTACATATTACTTATCTTTATCCCAGAAACGAGGAAGAATTAAGAAATAACGAATAACCTAATAACTTAAAATATGAGCTACATTATTGAAGTACATGCCAGACAAATTTTAGACAGTCGCGGAAACCCAACCGTAGAAGTAGAAGTTTTAACCGATGATGGTGCCATGGGAAGAGCAGCAGTTCCTAGTGGAGCAAGTACTGGCATTCATGAAGCAGTAGAATTGCGTGATAACGATAAGAAAAAATATGTGGGCAAGGGAGTGTTAAAAGCAGTTAAAAATGTAAATGATATCATTTCAGAGGCAATTGTTGGATATGATATTACCCAACAAGCCGCCATCGATCAAGCAATGATTGATTTAGACGGCACCCATAATAAAGGAAAATTAGGCGCTAATGCAATTTTAGCGGTGAGTATGGCAGTAGCTAAAGCAGCAGCAGAAGAAGCAGGGTTGCCTTTATACAGATATATCGGCGGTACCAATGCCAAAACATTGCCGATGCCCATGATGAATATTGTAAATGGTGGTGCGCATGCCGATAATAAAATCGATTTTCAAGAATTTATGATTATGCCAGTAGGTGCGCCTTCTTTTAGTGAAGGATTGCGTTGGGGAGTAGAAATATTTCACGCGTTGAAATCAGTACTAAAGAAAAAGGGCTTTAGCACCAATGTTGGAGATGAAGGTGGATTTGCACCCAATATTCAAAGCAATGAAGAAGCCATTGAAACAGTACTAGAATCTATACAAGCTGCGGGATATAAAACAGGTTCACAAATTGTAATTGCGATGGATGCAGCAAACAGCGAGCTATGGGATGCCAAGAAGAAAAAATATGTTTTTCATAAGAGCAGCGGCAAGGTATTGAGTAGCGATGAATTGGTTAAATTCTGGGAAAAATGGGTGAAGCAATACCCAATTGTTTCTATTGAAGATGGAATGGCAGAAGATGACTGGAATGGCTGGAAAGCACTCACACAGGCGGTTGGCAGCAAATGTCAATTGGTGGGAGATGATTTATTTGTAACCAATGTAGATCGCATTCAACAAGGATTGGATAAAAATATTGCCAATGCTTTATTGGTTAAAGTAAACCAAATTGGAACCATTACAGAAACCATCAATGCGGTTTCATTGGCGCAAAACAATGGCTACAACACCATCATGAGTCATAGAAGTGGAGAAACAGAAGATACTACTATTGCCGATTTAGCTGTAGCATTGAATTGCGGACAAATTAAAACCGGCTCGGCATCTCGTACCGATCGCATTGCCAAATACAATCAATTGATTCGTATCGAAGAAATGCTCGGCAGTACAGGTATTTATCCAAAAGGGAAAATTAAATTCGGCAAATAAGCAAGTAACCACAGTTGTGAATTAAATATCCATTGGCAGTTAAAGGTTTCTAATTACTTTTATCTGCCAATTTTTTTTAGCATGAAAAAAATCATCCCCATTGTAACCAATAAGTTTCTGCTTGCAGGCGTATTTTTTATTATATGGATGTTATTCATCGATCAAAGAGATTATTTTCAGCAAAAAGAACGCAGAGACGAATTGCAAAAATTAGAACAAAAAAAAGCCTACTACCAAAAAGAAATCGATAAAACCCGCAAAGAATTGGGCGATTTGCAAAACAGCCCAGCTGCACTTGAAAAATACGCTCGAGAGCGGTATTTGATGAAAAAAGATGGGGAAGATATTTATATTTTTGAGGATTCTACTACTGATAAAAAATAAAATAGTTCAAAGAACGTTGGGCAGTTTTTAACCACAGAAAAGCCATTTAATTACAATATTATTTCAGCCCCTACGTTTATAGTAAGCGCCGTATCCTCTTATTCACGCAGATCACTGCTTATGAAAAAAATTAAAGAAGAGGAACTGATTATGCATATATACAAGGATTGCACACCTGAATTAAACGCCGCTATCAATCAAGCCATTGAAGAAGATACTTCTTTGAAAAATCATTTAGAACTATTGCAACGTTCAGTAGATCAATTAGATAAACTGAGGCTTCAATCTCCATCTAAGCAATCAATTAACGCCATTTTGCAATATGCCAAGAATGCGCTGAAGGATTAATGCATACTTGTTTCAACAGTACTATTGAATATTGTCTTTAACTGCTAAATTTGCGCATGACCAAAAAGGAACGATATGAGCAGGTAATCCATTATTTTTTAGAAACTACTCCTATAGCAGAAACCGAATTGGTATACGATAATCCTTTTCAATTATTGGTGGCAGTGATTCTTTCTGCTCAGTGTACCGATAAGCGAGTGAATTTAACAACACCAACTATTTTTAAAAAATATCCCAGCCCACAAAAAATGTCGAAAGCAAGTTTCGACGATTTATTTCCATTAATCAAAAGCATTTCTTATCCGAATAATAAAACCAAACATTTAATTGGTATGGCCAATATGTTATTGGAACAATTTAGCGGAGAAGTTCCTATGACGGTAGATGAATTGGTGCAATTGCCAGGAGTGGGCAGAAAAACAGCCAATGTAATAACCAGTGTAATTGATGAACAACCCAATATGGCAGTGGATACACATGTGTTCAGGGTAAGTCATCGATTGGGCTTGGTGAGTACCAAAGCAACCACCCCTTTAGCAGTAGAAAAAGAATTGATCAAACATATTCCTCCAGAACATGTGCATCGCGCACATCATTGGCTGATATTACATGGGCGTTATACTTGTTTAGCCAGAAACCCTAAATGCGCTGAATGTAGGTTGAAGCAATGGTGTAAGGGGTATGGGAAGTTTTAAAAAATTATTTTTTAAAATAAGAACTATCTAAAATTTATTTCAGCCAACTCTTTACCAACTTCCCTCACTCCATCAAGTATTCGTTTAGTTTGTTGTAAAGATGGAACTTTATTGCCATTAATATACTGAGCCAATAAACTTTGATTCATTCCTATTCTTTCTGATAAAGCTTTTGCGTTAAGCACTTTATAAAAAGAGAAAAATTGTGGCAAATCAAGTGTGATTTTTAATTGCTCAATATCAATTGCAGATTTACCAGATTCTTCAAAAAATAAATTGATCGATTCTATCATATTCTTCTTTAATTGTTGAAGTGTTCTTCCAGTTGTAAATACATTATACTTTACAGCGTATGCGGAATAACCCGTCTTAGTTTTTTCAACAATCATTTCAACTTTCATATTACACTATTTTAAACCTGCACTATTCTTTATTTTTTCTCTAGACCCTTACCAACTTCTCTACTACCATGATTAGGAACTACAAGTGTACCTTGCTTTTTCAAATGCTTCATTATCATATGGCTACCAGATTGCCTTACTACAAACCAACCGTCTCTAGTCAAGAATCTTATTAATTCACTACATTTCAAAGGTAATATATTTATTACTTATCAAAAAGGTAAATTAATGAACTTATTTATTTTTATACTAAGTATATACCGCAGAAATACAAGGGGAAATCACTTTCTTGCAACCAACGCATAAGAATCATCAATCATTGATCTCAATTGTTTCGTAGTCAATACCCCATTCACCAAAACGGTGTTCCAATGTTTCTTGTTCATGTGATAAACAGGTAGCACGGTATCAGGAAATTCTTCGCGAAGTTCTATGGCTTTTTCTGGATCGCATTTTACAATGAATTGAACAGGATCATTATCGAAACCGGTGAGCAAAAATAATTTGCCTTTCACTTTAAATGCCAACAGATCAGGACCAAAGGGTTGCGCCTCTTATACTCCTGGCTTACTTAAACAATAGTCCCGAATTTCATCTAAATGCATTAGTTACTCAATAACTGCTTAACGGCAGTAATCAATTCTCCTTTGGTAATAGGAATACCCATGATTTTATTATAACCCTTTGCATCTACGAAATATTCATCACGAATAATTTTAATCAACTGTCCATTATTGATTTCCGGAATCAATACATGGTCAAAATTTTTGATGATATCTCCTAGGTTTTTAGGGAATGGGCGTATATAACGAATATGTGCATGACTTACAGAATGTCCTTCGGCAATCAAATCCAACACAGCGCTTTTGATGGCACCAAATGTAGATCCCCAGCCCAATACCAACACTTTTCCTTTTTCTGCACCACATTCAATTTTTTGCAATGGAATATAATTGGCAATCAAATCTACTTTGGCCTGACGAGTCTTTACCATATGCTGGTGGTTATCGGAATCGTAGCTGATATTTCCTGTAATATCTTGTTTCTCTAATCCTCCTACACGATGTTCTAATCCTGGTGTTCCGGGAATAGCCCATGGTCTGGCTAATTTTTCATTTCTTTTATAAGACATGAATTTTTCTTCGCCCTCATCCAACCCTTTTTTATAAGACACTTCTATGGGCACTAAATCTGCAGACTGTGGAAATTTCCAAGGCTCTGCACCATTGGCAATATAACCATCACTTAATAAAATAACTGGTGTCATATGTTGCACCGCAATTCTTACTGCCTCATACGCTACATCAAAACAATCGCTGGGTGTTGCAGTAGAAATAATCGGCATCGGACATTCTCCATTTCTTCCATGATAAGCTTGCATCAAATCACTTTGCTCGGTTTTGGTAGGCAGCCCAGTTGATGGCCCTCCACGCTGAATATTTACTATAACCAAGGGCAATTCCATCATAACTGCTAAACCCATGGCTTCTGCTTTTAAGGCCATACCTGGACCCGAAGTGGTAGTTACACCCAATGCACCACCATAGCTGGCGCCAATGGCCGATGTGATGGCAGCAATTTCATCTTCTGCTTGAAAAGTACGAACCCCAAATGCTTTGTGCTTACTTAAATCATGTAAAATATCGGAAGCTGGTGTAATTGGATAGGATCCTAAGAACAATGGCAAACCACTTTTTTCACTGGCAGCTATTAATCCCATGGCCAAGGATTGATTACCCATAATACTGCGATAAACACCCGGAGCCATTTTGGCTTTTTCTACTGTATACCTTGCAGAAAAAGTTTCGGTGGTATCTCCATAATTATATCCGGCTTGTAAAACTTTAATATTACTCTGTAGAATATTGTCTTTTTTGCCAAACTTCTCTTTCAAGAAATCAATGGTATTCTCCAAGCTTCTATTGTACATCCAATAGATATAGCCGAGTACAAACATATTTTTTGCACGGTCGCGTTCTTTAACACCCAAGTCAGTAAAGTCTTTCAGCGATTCCCTGGTTAATTTGGTTACATCTATTTTGATTACTTCAAAAGAATCTAAACTACCATCTTCCAAAGGATTTACTCCTTCCGGATAGTTGGCCAAACGCAAATTCTTTGCATCAAAACCATCTATATTGGCAATGATTTTACCACCGGGCTTGATGGCTTTCATATTCACTTTTAAAGCAGCCGCATTCATAGCTACTAGCACATCTGCAATATCACCTGGCGTAAATACTTTATTAGAAGAAAAATGCAACTGGAATCCACTCACTCCCGGAAGGGTTCCTATCGGGGCACGAATCTCTGCTGGGAAATCTGGAAATGTTGCTAAGTCAATTCCCAACATAGCTGTATTATTGGTAAACTGCTGACCTGTCAACTGCATACCATCTCCGCTATCTCCGGCAAACTTAATTACCACATTCTGTAAAACTTCTTCTTTGATGTTCATTGATTCTGGTTGTGTAACGAAGGTAGTATTTCTGAGGCTTATTTATTCTGCCCTTTAGGCTTCTTTTTTTCCTTTTTTTTTGAAATCAGGCCTGTATATGCGCTAGGATTTGAAGCAAAGTTAAATTGCCAATTAAATGAAGCAGCAATTAAGATGGTTTAGTATTTTTAGGTATATTGTTTGGACATATGAAATGCATCCTGCTATAAAGGATTAAAATGGCAAATGAATCGTTAAAATTGCCCGCTCTTTAAACCCAGTAGGTAAATGAAACTTCTTTATCGTAAATTTGTAGACAGATAAATAGAAAAATATGGCAATTTTTAAATCGGGCAACCCAACCCTTACAGAAAAAATGTTTGATAAAAGCTTAGAAATGGATGCCAATTTACAAGGCACCATGACGGTGAGAGGCGCTATCAATAAATTTGGGTTTATGATGCTCATGTTGATTGCTGGAGCAGCTTATAACTGGCATTTGTTTGAGGAGTTGAAGCAAGACACCATGAATCTCTTGATGATGGTAGGTATTTTTGGCGGTTTGATCACAGCAATTGCTATCAGCTTTAAACCAAACTGGGCACCATTTTTAGCTCCATTGTATGCGCTATTAGAAGGATTATTCATAGGCGGTATTTCAGTTATTATGAATGCGGCTTTTGCCAAATCATACCCAGGATTGGTAATGCAAGCTGTTGGCTTAACTTTTGGCGTTGCTATCTCCATGTTTATTTTGTACAATTTCAGAATCATCAAAGCAACAGAACGCTTTAAATCGGTGATTTTTACAGCTACATTAGGAATAGGTATTTTTTACTTACTTACAATGGTCTTGAGATTATTTGGGGTAAATGTAAGTTTCATGTATGATAGCAGCATGCTCAGTATTGGAATTAGCTTATTTGTTGTAGCCATAGCTGCTTTGAATTTGATTTTAGATTTTGATATGATAGAGCAAGGTGCCGAAAGAGGTGCTCCTAAATTCATGGAATGGTATGGTGCATTCGGGTTAATGGTAACCATCGTTTGGTTATATATTGAAATGCTTAAATTATTAAGTAAATTAGGTAGTCGCGACTAATTGAAAGTTGTTTTCTTAAAGCCCTGCCATTGGCGGGGCTTTTTTATTTACAGAATTAAAGATTACCATTAACTTACGCTCGAAAAAAATAGATTGAAATGGAATTTCAAAGACAGTCTTTTTTAAATGAAAAGTTGATTGACTTATATAAAAATTTGTTGCTTCCGAGAATGATCGAAGAGAAAATGTTGGTGCTTTTGCGTCAAGGAAGAATTAGCAAATGGTTCAGTGGCATTGGGCAAGAAGCAATTTCTGTTGGCGCCACTATGGCTTTGGATGCTGATGAGTGGATGATGCCTTTACATAGGAATTTGGGCGTATTTACTGGCCGCAAAATGCCACTGCATCAACTATTCATGCAATGGCAGGGAAATCAGGAGGGATATAGCAAGGGAAGAGAAAGAAGTTTTCATTTTGGTTCTGCAGCGCACCATATCTGCGGAATGATTTCGCATCTAGGCCCACAATTGGCCATTGCAAATGGTGTTGCACTAGCCCATCAATTAAGAAAAGAACAAAAAGTAGCAGTAGCTTTTTCTGGAGATGGTGGAACCAGTGAAGGAGATTTTCATGAAGCATTGAACGTAGCAGCAGTATGGAATTTGCCCGTTATTTTCATTATCGAAAACAATGGTTATGGCTTAAGCACTCCAGTAAATGAACAGTATCGCTGTGAAAGCTTGGTTGATAAAGCCAAAGGTTATGGAATGGAAGGAGTTCGAATTGATGGAAACAATATACTTACTGTATATGAGACCATAAAGGGTGTTAGAGCATTTTGTATTGAAAACCAAAAACCTTATTTGATAGAGTGCATGACTTTTAGAATGCGTGGTCATGAAGAAGCAAGCGGCACCAAGTACGTTCCAAAAGAATTATTTGATGAATGGGGCAGAAAAGATCCAGTAAAAACATACGAGCAATTTTTAATTGCCGAAAATGTTATGAACGAAATGGAAATTGCCGATATCAAAAATGAAACCAAAAAATACATTGAAAATGAATTGGCACTTGCACAAGAAGCAGCTCCAATTGTAGTAAATACTGCCAATGAAATGGCTGATGTGTTTGCACCATCAACTTCTCAAATAAGTAATTTGAAGATTGGTGAAGATCAAAAAGAAGTTCGTTTAGTAGATGCTATATCCGAAGGATTGAGTCAAAGCATGGACCATCATCCCAATTTAATATTAATGGGGCAAGATATTGCAGAATATGGTGGTGCATTTAAAATCACTGAAGGGTTTGTAGAAAAATATGGTAAATCAAGGGTACGCAATACACCACTTTGCGAAAGTGCTATTGTAGGTACTTGTTTAGGATTAAGCTTAGAAGGATTTAAATCGGTGATGGAAATGCAGTTTGCCGATTTTGTTACAGTTGGGTTTAATCAGATTGTAAACAATTTAGCCAAGATGCATTATAGGTGGGGGCAGAATGCCGATGTGGTCATTCGCATGCCAACAGGAGGCGGCGTTGGTGCCGGTCCCTTTCATTCTCAAAGCAATGAAGCATGGTTTACGCATGTGGCAGGTTTAAAAGTAGTGTATCCTTCCAATCCAAGAGATGCAAAGGGATTGCTTATTGCTGCCATTAATGATCCAAATCCGGTTATGTATTTTGAGCACAAAGCTTTGTATAGATCGGTGAATGGATTTTTACCCACCAACTATTATGAAATCGAAATTGGGAAAGCCTCTATTGTAAATGAAGGTGAAGATATTTCAATCATAACTTATGGAGCAGGTGTGCATTGGGCATTGGATTACCAAGCCGCTCATCGGGATATTTCTTTGCATATTATTGATTTAAGAACTTTAGCCCCTTTGGATTATGATGCCATTAAAGCAGCTGTTCAACAAACCGGCAAAGTGTTGATTTTGCATGAAGACAATTTAACGGGAGGCATCGGTGGTGAAATCAGCGCTTGGATTAGCCAACATTGTTTTGAATTTTTAGATGCTCCCGTAATCAGGTGCGCTTCTTTAGATACGCCTATTCCATTTAGTATAGAATTGGAAAAAAATTATATGGCCAAGAGCAGGTTGGATGATTCTGTTCAACAATTAATGCGATATTAATCAACTAAAAAAAATCAATGATGATTTTAAAAAAAATTGTTGCGTTTGCCGTATTGACAAATCTTGCAATTCATTTATTGGCTCAATCCAATCCAAATGCAAGCTATATTCCTCCTGCATTTGCAGATACAAATAGAGCAGCCAAAATAAAAGCATTGGCCCCTGTTATAGAAAAAATGTATGCCGACTTTGCAGAGGCCAATCATTTCCCAGGTTATGCTTTTGGTATTGTGATTGATGGGCAGCTAATTGTTTCTGGAAGCAAAGGGTATTCAGACATCAACAATAAAGTTTCAGCCACTACCAATTCAATGTTTCGTATTGCCTCTATGAGTAAGAGTTTTACGGCTTTGGCAATTTGTAAATTAAGAGATGCAGGAAAATTACAATTAGACGATGCAGTATCTAAATATATTCCAGAATTTAAAAATCAAGGTTTAACCAAAGATGCTCCAGAAATTACCATCCGACAATTACTTACCCATGCTGCAGGATTTCCGGAGGACAATCCTTGGGGTGATCGTCAATTGGCAGATACCGATGAAGAATTGTTGGCCTTAATCAAAAAAGGAATCAGTTTTTCCAATGCAAATGGCATTGCATATGAGTACAGCAATTTAGGTTTTGCCGCTTTAGGATACATCATTAAAAAAGTAACAGGTATTCCTTATAGCGATTATATCCAAAATAATATTTGGAAAAAATTAGGCATGCAAGCTGCATGGGAATATGGTAAAGTACCTGCTAATCAATTAGCAAAGGGTTATAGATGGATCAACAATGATTGGCGAGAAGAAGCATTATTACATGATGGCATTTATGGTGCAATGGGAGGAATGATTACTTCTATCGAATCGTTTTCGAAATACATGGCCTTGCATCAAAATGCTTGGCCAGCAAGAAATGAGCAAGAGACTGCCCTTATCAATAGAAGTACCATCAGAGAAATGCATCAAGCATGGAATTTCAATAGCTTAAGCCCCAACTATACTTATTCGGATGGAAGAAAATGCGCAACCACTTCTGCCTATGGTTATGGCTTAGCAATTCGCAGAGACTGCGACAATCGTTTATTTGTTGGGCATTCAGGTGGCTTACCGGGTTTTGGAAGCAACTGGAATATATTACCGGAATATGGATTAGGTGTAATGCTTTTTGCCAATGTTACTTATGCTCCTACTAGTGCAATCAATATTAGAATGATTGATACATTGGTAAAATTGGCTGGCCTAAAGCCACGTCAATTAACAGCTTCAAACATCTTAAACCAAAGAAAAACAGCAATCTTAGCGCTGCTTCCAAATTATACCAATGCGAAACAATCAGGCATTTTTGCCGACAATTTTTTTGACGATTATTTTACCGACTCTTTAAAGAATGATGCAATAAAAATATTTGACAAAATTGGAAAAATTGTAAGTGTAAAAGAATTGATTCCAGAAAACCAATTGAGGGGATCATTTATAATTGAATGCGAAAAGGGATCAGCAAAAGTTTCTTTCACATTAACACCTGAGAATCCAGGACTAATTCAGGAATACCGATTTAGACTAATGAATTAATTATTGATTGCTCGAATTCGCTTTTTCATCACCCAAAAAAACAATGGCGGAAAATGCGCCAAAATCATCATGCCCGGATAACCTGTTGGCATTTGCGGTGCGTTTTCATGATGTTGCAATATTTGGTATTTTCTACTGGCTAAATAATGATGATCGCTATGTCTGCTCAATTCGAACAACATAAATCTACCCAAAACATGATTGCTGTTCCAGCTATGCATGGGCAATGCCCTTTCGTATTTTTCTCCGTTTAATTTCTTTCTTTGCAAACCATAATGCTCAAT
>Ga0164292_10001719_pt1 | contig 17778 bp, 20 predicted proteins | sample GEODES117metaG_FD_111486 | JGI IMG/M metagenome (GOLD analysis project Ga0164292, IMG submission 111486) | Eutrophic lake water microbial communities from Lake Mendota, Wisconsin, USA - GEODES117 metaG | ecosystem: Environmental > Aquatic > Freshwater > Lake | place: USA: Lake Mendota...
CTTGCACCAGAATATACAGGATTGCTTCAACGAAGCGGGAGTGGAAATCATGTCACCGCACTACACTTCACTTCGAGACGGCAATGATTCTGCTATGAACAGCGACAAGAAAAGGGACGGCAGGGCCTTCAAAATCGAATTGGACAAGCCGAAAATCTAGCTCTTGCTGATCATCGGACGTAGCGACCCTAAGAAATTATTTTTTTGCAGGTCCATATAAAATTTTAAGTACATTACTTCTGGAAACCAGGCCTTGGATTTTTCCAGCATCATCGACAATTATAATTCTGTAAACTGAAGTCTGTAAAAACTTTTTATAAACCTCAGCAAAACTGGCCTCTCTTTTTGAAGTAATAAGTTCATCGACATGCACGAGATCAAGTAAGCACTGACCCACTGACTTTGATAATCCAAAACTGGAGGCGAGTCTTAACAAATCGCCTTCGGTGATCACACTGATCACTTTTTGAGTCGCATCCACAACGGGTGCTCCACGAATTGAGTGATCTAGCAAAAGCTTGATTGAATCATGAATCGTCATCTCAAGGGTGATGCACTGAACGTCTGCTGTCATTATGTCTTCCGCTTTGATTTTTGGGGTATCATTTTTCTGCTCCAAGTAATCTCCGGATGTCTTAAGTTTTAAAAGCTCCTCTTTACTAGGTTAACTCGGATTAAAATGCCTCTTTATGGTTTTCTGGGTAAATCACTAGGTTTGACTTTAAAGCTACAAATCTAAATTTAAGATTTTCCCATTTTAAAACAGTGTATCAAAATGAGCTGAGTTTAGTTTTTTTGAAGCTCGAAATGGTGACCCGCACGAACACCCCTTGCGCTATGTCCCCTGACAAGTCCTTGTTGTGCAAAGAGTTATGCGCCCACATCCCCCTGACGTAGACAAAAAAATAAGTTAGATATTTGGTGATCCCATCATACCCGAGGAAAGGCCCCCCTATGCCATTTAATCCAGCTATTTTATCGACGAAAAATGAATTTCTTCAACGTCACATTGGACCTCGCGAAGCCGACGTTAAATTAATGCTCAAAGAATTAGGTTTCCAAACTTTGGAAGACTTGGCAGCCCATGTGATTCCAAAAAATATTTTATTAAAAAAACCTCTGACTTTGGGTGAAGGACTTTCTGAATTTCAGCTTTTAACTGAACTAAAAAAACGCATGAGCAAAAACAAAGTCATGAAGTCTTTGATTGGCATGGGCTACGCAGGAACGATCACTCCAAGTCCAATATTGCGAAATGTTTTTGAAAATCCAAACTGGTACACGGCCTACACGCCTTACCAACCTGAAATTTCTCAAGGCCGCTTGGAAGCCCTTTTAAATTTTCAAACCATGGTCTCTGACTTAACGGGTATGGAAATTTGTAATGCTTCTTTACTAGATGAAGGCACAGCCACAGCCGAAGCTGTTGCCATGGCCCATGCTTTAGATAAAAAGGGAACTCGTACAAAATTTTTAGTTTCCAGTGATCTCCATCCCCACATTCTAGAGGTTTTAAAAACCAGATCCACGCCTGTGGGCTTTCAAATGGCTGTTAGCTCTACCGCTGAATTTAATTTTTCTGATCCTGTATTTGCTGTGGTTCTTTCTTACCCCTCGACGAATGGAAAAGTAGAAGACTTAAAAGATTTAGTTGATAAGGCCCACGCAAATGGTGCCCTGGTGATCGTTGCCACTGATTTACTTGCATTGACCTTGCTGAAGCCCCCGGGAGAGTGGGGGGCTGACATGGTCGTTGGAAATTCTCAAAGATTTGGTGTGCCTTTTGGTTTTGGTGGACCCCATGCTGCATTCCTTGCGACCAAGGATGCTCACAAAAGATTATTACCAGGTCGCCTTGTGGGCGTTTCTGTGGATGCGCAAGGCAAACGGGCTTTACGACTGACATTACAAACTCGCGAGCAACATATCCGCCGTGAAAAGGCGACTTCCAACATTTGTACAGCTCAAGTCCTGTTGGCAAACATGGCAAGTTTCTATGCTGTTTATCATGGCCCCAAAGGCTTGAAAAAAATGGCAGAGCGAGTTCACGCTTTGACTCAGATTGCAGCTCATCACATCAAACGACTGGGTTTCAGAATCGAAAGTGAAAACTTTTTTGATACTTTGTCAGTGCTCACAGACCGAGCTGAGAATATTATGGACGAGGCTTTAGATCTTGATATCAATTTAAGACTTCATTCAAAAACAAAATTGGGTTTCACAATTGATGAAACCTGTGACCTAAAAACTGTTGAAATGATACTTCAAGCTTTCAACCATGGAAATGCTGTTAAAATTAATTTAGAGGATATAAAATCTGAATACAGTTTTGATGTGTCTTTAATTCGAAAGTCCACATACTTGACTCATCCCACATTTAATTCTCATCACTCTGAAACTGAACTGATGAGGTACATTCAAAACTTGCAATCCAAAGATATCACCCTCACTCATAGTATGATTCCTCTGGGTTCTTGCACAATGAAACTCAACGCAGCAAGCGAACTGATTCCGGTTTCTTGGCCCGAGATCAATCAGCTTCATCCCTTTGCCCCACTAGAACAAGCCATTGGCCTATTGGAATTAATTGATGATTTAGAAAAAAAACTTTGTGACATCACCGGATTTACTGCAATAAGTCTTCAGCCCAACTCTGGCGCACAAGGCGAGTACGCAGGTCTTCTTGTGATTCGTGAATTTCATAAATCAAAAAACCAAGATCACAGAAAAATTTGCCTCATCCCTTCTAATGCGCACGGGACCAATCCTGCATCAGCAGTGATGGTAGGCTACGAAGTTGTTGTCGTGAATTGTGATGAAAATGGAAACATCGATGTCAAAGATTTAAAGGCCAAAGCAGAACTTCACTCAAAAAATTTAGCAGCACTGATGGTAACATACCCTTCCACTCATGGTGTTTTTGAGGAAGCGATCACTGAAATCTGTGACATCATTCACCAGCACGGTGGCCAAGTTTACATGGATGGTGCGAACATGAACGCACTTGTTGCAGTTTGCAAACCCGCAGAATTCGGTCCGGATGTGTCCCACATGAATCTTCATAAAACTTTTGCAATCCCTCATGGAGGTGGTGGTCCTGGCGTGGGTCCCATCGGAGTTCGAGCACACTTAGCTCCGTTTTTACCAAGGCATTCCATGGTGCCAGAAATGGGTTCTAAAACTGGAGTGTCGGCTGTGACCTCCGCTCCTTGGGGAAGTGCTTCTATCTTACCAATTTCTTGGGCGTACATTTCCATGATGGGTGCAGAAGGCTTGAAGCAAGCCACTTTGATTTCAATTTTAAGCGCTAACTACATTGCGAAAAAATTATCTCAGCACTACCCGATTCTTTATAAAGGTAAAGAAGGACTCATTGCCCACGAATGCATTTTAGATCTTCGTCCTTTGAAAAAAGCTTCAGACATAGATGTTACAGATGTGGCCAAACGACTGATGGATTTCGGATTTCACGCACCAACCATGAGCTGGCCTGTGGCAGGCACCTTGATGGTTGAACCGACAGAAAGCGAATCAAAAGCTGAAATGGATCGATTTATTGAAGCTATGATCACGATTCGTCATGAAATCAAGGATATTGAAAGTGGAGCTACAGATAAACAAGATAATGTTTTAAAAAATGCTCCGCACACTTTAGAAGTCCTGACACAAAACCAGTGGAAGCATTCGTATTCAAGGGAAAAAGCAGCTTATCCGTTGCCTTGGCTGAAGAAAAATAAAACTTTTGCCACTGTTTCACGAGTGGATAATGCTTTTGGTGATCGCAATATTGTTTGCTCCTGCCCACCGATGGAAGAGTACGCAAACCCAGCTCCTGTTTAAGCTTATATTTTAGGAAAGGCTGACTTTTTTACTGGGATCAAAAAAGTCAGTGGGAAATTTGACCTTAGAATTGGGAATGGCGACGTGCTCTGTTACAAATTTCGGAATGTAGGATGTGCTCTGAATCTCACCTGCAACCATTTTAAAAATCGGGTTAATCTGGTATTCATCTTTATCCCGTCCTGTGATCTCAACAACCTCTGTGATTTGTCTTTTGCCTTCCAGTGATCTACCTGTTTGCACAATAAAATGAATGGTATTGGCAAGATCAGATTGAATCATTGTCAAAGGCGCTTCAATGCCAGTTCGTAAAACCATAGATTCTAATCTTCGCAAAGCATCCTTGGCTGTGTTGGCATGAACTGTGGTCATACTGCCCTCGTGACCTGTGTTCATGGCCATCAGCATGTCCCAGGCCTCAGCCCCTCTACATTCACCAATAATGATTCGATCCGGTCTCATTCTAAGAGCATTTTTTAAAAGCATATCCATTCCCAAGCCCGGATCAGTTCCAATCGGAGGACGAGTTTCCATACGGACGATGTTTTTGACTTTTAATTGCAGTTCGGCTGTATCTTCGATTGTTACAACTCTTTCCTTTGAGCGAATAAATCCACTTAAGATATTCAGCAAAGTCGTTTTCCCGCTACCGGTTCCACCACTGACAATAATGTTTTGTCTGGCAGCCACAGCTTGGCTTAAAAAATAAATGACTTTGGCATCGAGGTGACCTGCGGCCACTAAATCCTGATAGCTTTTAGCTTGAGTCGAAGGCTTTCGAATCGTAATTGAAGGTCCTTCAAGCGCCACAGGAGGAATCACAATATTCAATCGAAATCCATCATTTAATCTGGCATCTAAACACGGTGATTTTCGATTGAGTTCTTTGCCAGTAAAGACCGCAAGAGACATAACAAAACGAGTGAGTGAATCATCATCTTTAAATTTCACTTGAGTCTCTTCGATGACCCCATTTCTTTCCACAAAAATAGTTTGCCAATTGTTGACCATGATCTCGGACACAGTTGGATCCAGGAACAGTGGACGAAGAGGTCCCGCCTCTGTTCGCCAGTCTTGTGGTGGAATTTGATTGGGTGTCAGCGCCATGTTTTGTTTTCGTCAAATGGTGATAAAAACTTGATTCTTCAGCGAAATGACCGACCAAAGTCCGTGCATAGAGATACTAAACATGATACTCAAAAATTATTATGTTTCGACACTATCAACTGCCCGATTCTTTATTTCCTAGAATTCAAAAAATTTTTTCTGATCATAGGTGGGAATGGTCCCCGCGCAGACTGGCTGATGATGTGCTCAGACTTTCAGATTTTTACATTCAGAATCCCAAAGCACCTACGCCTTGGGATCAGACTTGGGCACAAAAAGCACTTCTTGTTTACTACTGGCCTTTGAACACACTCAGGTTTCAATCCGTTTACCAAGAACTCGAAGAAAATCAATTTTTCAATGGGATCGACCAATTCTATGATTTTGGTGCTGGCCCCGGCACGGCCGCTGCTATCTTGATTAAGAATGAAAAAACTGTGACAGCCATTGAATCCTCAAATATTCCTCAATGTTGGTTTCCAGAAATAAAATGGAGTGAAAAATTTCATCCGCAAAACAATTCTTGTACGGTGCTTTCCTATTCACTCACTGAACTCAGCCAATTGCCTCAAGCCGCACTCCAAAGTGATTCATTGATCATAATTGAACCTGCAACCCAAACAGATGGGCGAAATTTACTTCGGGTACGAGAGCAGCTATTAAACCAAAATTACTTTGCTTGGGCCCCGTGCAGTCATCAAAAGGCTTGTCCTTTATTGACTCATTCAAAAAATGATTGGTGTCACGATCGTATTCATTTTGAAGCCCCGAAGTGGTTTTCAGAAATCGAACAGCATTTACCTATGAAAAATAAAACTCTGACCATGAGTTACTTAGCTGTTAAAAAAGTAGCTCCTCCTGCCAGACAGTGGGCCCGATTGACCAGTGACAAATTGCCTGAAAAAGGAAAAACAAGGCAGCTGGTTTGTCGAGGACCAGCTCGTGAATTTTTATCCTGGATGCACCGTGACGGCGAACCGCCTGAGTTTTTCCTAGGTGAAAAGGTCGTGCTTGAAAAATTTGAAATCAAATCTAATGAACTCAGAGTCAAATCCATCAAAAGATTCTAATTCCACGCTGATTTTTATTGAATTACTTGACTCAATTTAAGAAAATTTAAATCTTAACATCGGAGATCAATTGCGTCCACTTTCGCTCTTTATCTCAATGACTGCCGACGGTAAAGTTGCAAGACTCGACGGACGAACCGATTGGATTCTCACCGATCAAGATTATGGTTTCAATTCTTTTTTTGAAACTGTGGATACCCTTGTGATGGGAAGAAAAACTTTTGAGAAATGTTTAAGTTTGGGGCCTTGGCCTTACGAAGATAAAAAAACCTTTGTTGCCTCGAGCACTCTGAAAAATGATTTTGGATCTTCCGTTGAAATCTTCAATCGTGACCCCTGCATTTTTATTGAAGAGCTCAAAGATGCGAAAGGTGGAAAAATTTGGCTTGTGGGCGGTGTCCAGCTGGCCAGAACCTTGATGGAAGAAAATCTGATTGATGAGGTCATCTTGAATATTCATAAAGAGATGTTGGGTGAAGGCATTGAACTTTTCCCCCTGCCCATTCACTCGATGTTTTGGACCCTGGATGACAATCAAGTTTTTCCCTCTGGGCTGATTCAAGCTCGCTACAAGCTTAAGGTTTAAACCTGCTTTTGTGATTGACGAGGCAAGCGAAAATTTGATTCTCTCTGTTAAATGAAAAAAACTCCATTGCACCAAAATCATCTGAATCACAAAGCTAAAATGGTCGAATTTGCAGGCTGGGAAATGCCCATTCAATATGTGGGTCTTAAAGAAGAACACCTCAATGTCAGAAATCACGTAGGACTTTTTGATGTGTCCCATATGGGTGAAATTCGTGTTCAAGGACCCAGCGCCTTAAAAACTTTGCAGTGGTTAACAACCAACAACGTTGAAATATTAGAAAATGGCCAAGCTCAGTATTCACTGCTGCCCAATGCTGAAGGGGGGCTTGTTGACGACATCATCGTTTATTGTTTAGAAAAAAATCAGGATTACTTGGTTTGCGTGAACGCTTCCAACGAAGAAAAAGACTGGCAGCATTTTCAAAAAAATAATCAGGGTGCATGGCTGACAAATGAAAGTGCTCATTGGGGACAAATCGCTGTTCAAGGCCCTCAAGCTTTTGAGCTGATCCAAAGAGTGACAGGAATCGAAGCTTCTCAGATGAAACCTTTTCAAACAAAATCCATAACATGGCTGGGGGCTCAAATGATTTTTGCCTCCACTGGATACACGGGTGAAAAAGGGGGAGAATTTTTTATCGAAGCGGCTTCAACTGGCAAACTTTGGGAAGCCCTCATTGAAAAAGGGCAAAACTTAAATGTCATGCCCATAGGTCTTGGCGCCCGAGACACCCTCAGAACCGAAATGAAGTATTCTTTATACGGTCACGAAATCAACGAGACCTCAAATCCCTATGAAGCAGGTTTAGGCTGGGTGATCAAACCTCAGGCAAAAGACTTCATCGGTAAAACTCCGATTGTGGCTCGAAAAGATGCTGGATTAACGCGCAGCTTAATTGGTTTTAAAACCATCGAGCGTGGGATTCCAAGGCAAGATTACACTCTTCATGATCTTGAAGGTCGACAAATCGGTTATGTCACTAGTGGAACCCACTCTCCGTCGCTGGACGCAGCCATCGGAATCGGCTATGTTGAGTCTCGATTTTCAAATTTAGGAACAGAAATCGCAGTCGACATTCGAGGTAAAAAAATCAAGTCTGTGGTTTGCAAAACTCCGTTTTTAAATCAAAAATAATTCAATTCTCATAAGGAGCACTTCAAATGGCTTTTCATATTCCAGAAGATTACTACTACACAAAAGAACACGAATGGGCTCAAGTCGACGAAAATATCGTGACTGTGGGAATCACTGAATTTGCCCAAACCCAATTGGGCGAAGTTGTTTACGTTGATCTTCCTGAAGAGGGGCAAAAAGTCACTCAAGGAACTTCATTTGGAGTTGTTGAATCCGTTAAAGCGGTCAGTGATTTGTACTGCCCAGTTTCTGGAACAGTGATTGAAGTGAACACAGCTTTGATGGATGACCCAGCTTCATTAAATGACGATCCTATCAATAATGGATGGCTGGTTCGCATCGAAATGGACAGCGAAAAGGAGCTCGCAAATCTGATGCGTGCTCCAGATTATAAAAAGTTGATTGCTGATAAATAATAGTTTAAAGATATCGCTCAGTGCCCAGTTGGTGTAATTGGTAGCCACGCCAGGCTTAGAATCTGGTGCTTAACCGCGTGGGGGTTCAAGTCCCTCACTGGGCACCATTTCTTTAAAAAAATCAATAACTTAACTCAAAAAACCCCATATAATTATGGGGGTATTGGGGTTGATTTCACGACCAAAGACTTGTTTCCCATTTGAGAATTACACCCTTTCAACCGAAAGGATAAACGAATGGGTATATTTCCTTACAAAACTAAAAAATCATTTGGTGTTATTTTAGAGACCTGGACACCCTCACGGAAGACACAAAAGTTAGAGCCGTCTAACTATCCCACATACAATTTGAACGAACACATGACCTATGAGCAAGCCAAAGACATATCCCGTGATTACAACAAAGCCGAAAGATTAAAAAAACAAAAAGAAGCCACACTGACATTAGAAATTCAATCCAATTCATATTTGAATGACAAAAGCCTACCTAAACTTTTGGTTCAAGAATTTGAAAATGAATTGACCAAAGAATACAAAGGCAACGAAGAACGATTAGAAACCATCTTACAGCATTGGTTGGCTTGTAAAAAATTATTGAACAGAACAAAAATGGATTACACAGAATTTTTTGATAAGCGATTTACCATTTTTGAATACTACGGAAAAGAATATCACACCGTAAAAAATAAAAAGAAGAAAGCCTACTCAAAAAAACCTTGGTCAGCCGACTACATTAAACGAATTACAAAAATGTTGAACAAATGGGGTTCATTTTGTGCCAGACGAAGAGGAACATTTTTTGAACCCATCCCAAAAATTGGAATTAGATTTAATCAAATAGCCGAAGCCCGTAGGACGATACCAGAAATTAGAGAGCCTGCTACCCCACTTAATTGGGATGACCTGAATAATTTAAAAACTAAATTTGAAAATGAAAAATTAAAACACCAGTGGAATTGGTTGTTTATAGGTTTGTTTTATGGATTGAGACCCAGCGAAATTGAAAATCTTAAAAAATCAAATCAACCCAATAAAAAAGAAAAATTTTATAAAATTGAATACGACAGCATAAATAAAATAAATGTTCTATTCATCTATCAAAATAAACTAAAAAACTTACCAGAAAACAGACGATGGAAAATTATACCCGTTTTTGAACCTGAACAAGTTGAAGCCCTTAAACTCATTCAATCTGGTGAATTTAAAAAACCGCTAAATAAGACTTTGAAAAGACTTTTTGAAATTGATGGCATTGGTGCTTATTCACCCAGAAAAGGCATGACTGACCTTTTTTTATCCCGCAACTACCAATTGGAAGACATTGCCACTTTCCTTGGACACTCATCAATTGAGACCACTTGGAGACATTATAAAAATAAATTTGCCTACAAACTACCAGAGAAAACAGAAAGACACCTTAAAGCCGTGCCTGGGGAAAAATGAGTATCCGAAGGCATATTCAAAACATAATTGGCAAATCAACCAATGAAATTAGCGATGGAAGCCAATCTAATTGTTTCTGGGCAACAAAGTATTTTTTTGAACCCCATTCATTGCCACCGCAAAAATTAAACGGGAATGAAATTTTGAAGTTTATAGCCGAACATTTTACACAGGTTGAAAAACCAACAACCCATGATGTTTTTATTATTTGGAACAGTAGCGATGTTCAACTTTCACCACAAAAAATAGATGTTCATCATTTGGCAACTTTTCCCAAAGGATTTCCATTTGGCTTAATCATTGAACACTCTGGTGTATATTTAGAAAATAGCAATGTGTTCCAGAAAGCCTCACCAAAACAAACGGATAAATTTGAAGTTATAAAAACAGACCTGGCTTTTTTGCCTTATGAAAATCTATCTTGGAGACAAATAACTTACCATAGAAAGAAAATCTAAATTTTCTTAACCATTTTTATATTAGTAGGTTCATATCCAAGTTTTTTATTCAAATTCAACATTTTAGAATTATCCACATGAACCCAAGTATAAAGATGGTCAAGATTGGATTTTTTAGCCCATTCCTCACCCTGATTTTTTAACTTTTTGGCTATACCAGTTTGACGATACTCATTAGAAACCCAAAGTGTATAAACATTTCCAACATTTTTATTATTAAAGTGAGGGTGCTTTTTAATCAAATGAAACCCTACGATTTTTTGACCATCCAGAGCCACCTGAAAAAAATCTTCTTGATTAAACTTTTCTTTGAAATGCTTTAATCTATCTAAAATCATTTTTTCATCTGTTGGAAATTCATGGTCAAATTTAGCAGGTATTTGTGTATCAGTGTCAGCAATGAACAAAAGTTCTTTTTCATCATTGTAATCAACACTACGGTAAATAATTTTATTCATACTAATCTTTATATGGGTCAAAAGTATTTTGTAATGTATTTGTCCAATGTTCAGGATGACAATACCTTGGCGAATAGACCACTTCTAATTTTATTCTGTCTGGGTCTTCAAAAAACACCGCATAGTATTCATCATCACCACCAGGCTTGTTTTCATAGAGTGCTTTGATGTTATTTTTTTGTAAAATATTTTTATAAAAATCATCCACTTCATTCTTTGTTGAAGCATAGAATGCTAAATGATTTAATCCCGTTCTTTTACGGTGAAACCCATCTTTCACAAATTTAGGGTCAGTTGGGCTAATACAAATTTTCATTGTTCCATCACCATATGTTGTGAATTCATTTTGGCACACAAGCCTTTTCCAACCCAAAGGAATTAAAACCATGTCATAGAACCGCAGGCTTTCAGCATAATTGGAAACATTAAGGTCAATATGGCTTAACTTGGTCATATTAAGTCCATCTTCAAGACTAATTCAGCCTCACACTCTGGATTATCTGGATGTTGAATAACATGGGACTTTTTAAAATCATTCTTTAAATAAAATGCCCTGGTCTTTTCATAGGGCTTATATTCAACACTTTCATCCAAAGTCTTCACAACCAATCCCGAACAGTTATTGTTTTTCAATTCTACTTTAAGATGATTAAGTAATTGGGTTCCTATGTTCTTTTTTTGAAATTCTGGCAGAACACCCATCCAGCCGATTTCCGCAACACCTTGATTTGAAAAATAAGTAAGAAATCCCACCGTCTTATCATCAACACGATAAACAAAGCCTTTTTGTGAATAACAATCAGCACTCATGTTTTCAATTCCTCTGGCGGTAAAGAATTGAGATAATTTTTTAGCAATGGCAATGACTGATGTTATATCTTTTTCCGTCATTTCTTGAATGTTTGGCTTTTTATAATGTTGAACTAATTTTGAAAAAATAGAAGTGTTTCTAAACTTTTCCTGTTCCACAGCATTCTCAATTAAAACACCATCATAAAAATAACCGCAGGCAATGGGAACACCAGCCGACCTTTGGTTGATTGAAGAACATCTAACTTCTATACGATGAAAACCTAAATCAAAAACATGGGCTTCCAGTATCCGCAGTGCTTCACTCATATATCCCTGTCCTTCAAAATCACCCAATATCCAATATCCGACCTCACAGCGACTGTAATCCCAGCGAATTGAATGAATACCAATGTTTCCCATATAGACATTATCTTCTTTACGGAAAATTCCATAATCAAATAATGTCTTCTCATCCCAACATTTATGTGTGTGTTTGATATAATTTAATTCATCTTCAACAGTTTTGGTAAAGGGAACCCAAGGTAAAAATTGACCTAATCTATCACGGTCTTTTTCAACATAGGAAAACATAGTAGAGGCTAAACCTTCTTCATGTTTCTTTAAAACTATTCTTGACCCTTCAAGTAGCGGTGAAAGACTTTTTTTATCCATAAATCCTCAATATATTCATTATTTATAATAAATTCTCATTTTTTTCTAAAAAAGTCATTATTTAAGCCGTTTTAGCATTTTCAAAATCCATTTAATTCTTGGGTGGGGCTTTTAACAATCCTGCCCAAGGAGAAAATCATGAAAAAGAGAATGTATGTTGAGGTCATAGAACCTAAATCAATCACACTAACCAACGACCAAAAACAATGGATTTTAAACTTTGTTGAAAGAGATTTAGAAAATGACAACCGTCAGGAACGAACATTTTGGATTGATGTAAATATTAATCCTCCACGAGACAAATTTATTCTTGTCCGCTATGAAGTTTCAAGAAATAAAAAAGGCGACTATTACAACTTTATTTCTTTTGAAGACCCTGGGCAATTTTTTGGAAAAACTAAAAATGATGGTGGTGCTAAATGAAACATCATCCAGAATTTTATTTAATTGGTGTATTTGTTCTTTTATTGGTTGTCTGGATTATTCAAAGAAAAAGAATTTTATCACGGCTTAAACACTATGGAAGACATCAAATTATAAATGTAGAAGGAAAACCAGTTTCACAACTGGTTGAACCCAGCATGATGACCATGCCAATACTAACTTTTAACTATTCAAAATTGAAATGGGTCAGTTTAAAAATCTTAAATGAGCAAATTCATTACAACATTGAAAATGAATATAAATTTATAGGTCAGGTATTTGGCGGTAAAGTCATCACCCATAAAGCCAAAAGCAATTGGATTACTTTCTATTTTGAGAACTTTAAAGATGAGATTTTCATTAAAAATAAAAAAAGAAAGCCGTTTGAAATTGCCCCTGGTCAAGATGGTTTAAACAAAGAAGTTGTTTTTAACATCAAAGATAAATCAGGTATTAGGTTATGCGGAAGACCTGGTTCAGGAAAAAGTTTTGTTCTTAAAACGATTTACGAACAAATCTCTTCTGGTGAAAAGTTCATTTTAACCAGTAAGCCCCAAGAATTTACTAATTATGAACCATCTCAAATTTACGATGCTACTGATTTAGAAAGACTTGACCAATTTTCCAATAAAATTAAGGAAGTCTGTCAAAAAGTTAAAAATAAATCAAACCCTAACCCTATCTACATTTTTATGGATGAAGCCCAACAGGATTTAAGGGAAACCACAGATAAAAACAGAAATCAAATTGTTCAAGTTATTGTGGATAATGTTAATTACCTTTTAGGTGTGGGCAGAGCCTACGAGATATTTTTAATCATAGCGACCCAGACCGACACCTTAAAAGAAACTAAATTGGATGTAAGGCAATTGCCTATTTTAATTACTGGAAAACTTCATAGCGATTACACCTGTGATTATTATGGCATTCCAAAAGAAATTGGTTTCCGTGATGATTTACACAAAGGTAAAATGGTCATTTCCGATGAGGGAAACTGGAAAATTTTTAAAGCTTATAAACCAAAATCTCTGGGGAAAAAATGAACCCAGAACAGGTCTTGTTGTTAAATCAGTTAAAAAAAAAGATTTTTATTAAATCCCAAGATAAAGATTTTATCCCCATTCATTTGGGGGTTGATTGGACTACGGCTACACTTTGGTGTCATAAGATGGTTGATAAGGATATTAGAAAAATTTTTATTGGTGAAGCCATTAGAGCCACCCAAACAAAAAATGATGAATGGAACAGGGACAATAAAGTTAGTAGTGAATTTAGATACAAAAGCAACAAGGGGCTTTATCTTTGGGCAACGACAAAATTTTTACTTTTTCAACATCATGGGAAAGCCTCATTAAATTTTAGTTTCATTCAAAGAATGGGACTTATTGAAAGATTGGTTAAAAAATTAAATACCCAAGCCTTTTTAGAACGAATAGATTTAATTGACCCTCTTGATTATGGTATTTCCAGAATAGATGTTCAAATTACCGCAATTGTTAAAGACCCCATCAATTTTTTTGTTATACCGTTTTTGTATGATTACAACTTTTCAAGCAAATTTAGAATTTACGGCGAAACTCACAAAAAACGAGGAACATCATTCACGGGTATGTCATTTAAGGGTGATGATTTTCTATTGCGAATTTATGACAAAACAGGTGAAGTAAATAAAGAAACGGACTTGGATAAAAAAGCGATGATGGAGAACCGCCTCTCACCTTTTAGTTATTGCCGTGTTTGGCGAATTGAACTTCAATTAGATGGCAATTTAAACAAATATAAAAAAGACCTCATGCTTGACGAAGACGAACTAACATTAAAAATTTTTAGAGATTTCAATAAAAGAAAAAAAATAGATTTTTTAGATAAAATTTTAGAAGCCACCGAGGTGGGGCTTCCTGAAAAGCCCCGACCGCATGGATGGCTTTTTGACCAACCCATCAAATTTCCCCCTCTATTGTAAAGAGGGGGAAGTGTATTTAAATTTATGAAGCCTTATCATAGAAATCATCATTCACATCCAAATCATCCGCATTTTTTAAAATTTGAATAACTTGGTCTTTTTCTTCTGGTTGAGAAAAAGAGGCGGTTCTCTGGTTCTTTTTAATTTCAATACGGGAAACTTTAATAGAAGCAATTTTAACCGCTGTCCATTGTAAAATACCCAGTTTTAGTAAAGACACCACAGAAATCATGATGGCTATATGCCATGAAGTTTCACTCAATTTTTGAACTATAAATTCCCAATTCATAAAACCTTCCTTTTGTTTTAGTTGTTCCTCAACCACGGCTGGGGACAACGACAAATGGAATAGTAAGCCATCACAAATAAATAAAAAAAATGCTAAATTTTTCTGATCAAAGTTAAATGACTGAATAAGGCATGACTTTGATGAAAGAAAAAGCCTTATATTTGTGTAATGGCGAACGATTGAATTGGAAAATTATTTTTAATAATTCAATGAAGATAAAAACGGATAAAATCATTTAAAAGTGTCTCAAAATGATAAAAATTAATAAGCAAATTATATTTAAATTTTCTCATAAAAATATGCCCATAAGTTTTACAGGTGTCTCAAAATCTGGTATAATTAAGGAAGAGTAAGCCACACCTGTAAGACAAAAGTCTTGTGATGTATCAAACCTGAATGGCTGTCCATTGTTGAAAGAACAACCTCTACTAAATGCTTGGTAGGGGTTTTTTATTTTCAACCAAACCCCATTAGAACAATCCAAAACATTTAGAAAAATCTAACTTTAAGACATTAGTCTTGATTTCTTTGGTCATTCCAAGTATTTATTAACTAAACATTGGGGTGTAAAGCCCTCACTGGGCACCATTTTTAAAAGGATTCGTTTTTGGGAATTTCAAAAGAAGAACTCAAAAAAGCTAATGAATCCCTTTTAGAATCCTTTCTTCTGATGAGTGAGTCCCACCTACAAGATTTAGCCGTTCAAAAAGCCCTCAGGGATGCCTGTCTTCAAAGATTCGAGTACTGTGTCGAGCTTGCTTGGAAAACGAGTATGAAAACCTTAGGCTCTCAAACTCAAGCAGCGAAACCAGCCGTCCGAGAAATGGCTCGCAGCAATCTGATCAACAATCCAGAACTTTGGTTAACGTTTATAGATTCACGTAATGAAACTTCACATGCCTACGATGAAGATATAGCGAAAAAAGTTTTCATCAACATTCAAAAATTTATCCCTGAAATACAGATTCTAATAAACAATCTGCAAAAAATCTAAAATGAGCTGGGGTTTAGACAAAAATCAGTATGAAATTTTAAAAAAAATTCTTCTCGAGCCCATGATTTTGAAGGGTGCCAGACTTTACGTTTTTGGATCCAGAGCTCGAGGTACTAACCATCCCTTTTCTGACATTGATATTTTATATTCAGAAACCGCTGGAAATAAAATATCAAGTCACTTTCTTTCTGAAATCAAAGAAGCCCTCGAGAACTCTGCGCTCACTATTAAAGTGGATCTTGTTCGAGATACTGACCTGGCTAAGTCCTATTTACCTTTCGTTGAAAAAGAAAAAGTAGAAATTTTGATTTGATTGAATAGAATTTTATATTTTCGATACCTCTGCGTTGTCTTCATTCTTGGCATCACACCAGGAACAGGCTCTGTAAAAGGCTTTCTGCAGTGCTTGCAAAGGTATCTGTGCTTTTTAATTTTAAACCATAAGGGCAGGCCCCACAGATTTTCTTGGCGAACAGTGACCTGCACAACTCCATATCTTGAAGTTGATGGCTTCGCACATTTGGGACAGATCTCGGGGCCTTTACGAAGCTTTTCCACTTCCCATAAATATCCCTTTCGATGCCAGCTAACTCATTCATTCTAATAATTCCGTCAAGTGTACCGTTTCCAGTTCCATTTTTTCAACCTGAACTTATTAATACCATTGAAAGAGCAGGATTTGAACCAAAGTGAGAAGTACTTTATTTTGATTTCAAGGCCTACAGGTGTCTTAACGGTTTCTATTTGCGCTGCTAAAATTTAGCTGTGCCTATTTTAAAAATTAAACTGACATTCGCTAGGATAGAAATTGTTCGTCATTTCTTGCCTTGGCACGTAACCGCTGATGTTGAAATTCAAGCTCAATTTAACATATTCCGTTGTTGAATCTAAGAATTGAGCCGTCATCAAAGAGCTATTAAAAGACGTTGCAGTCACTTCGATATCTTGAAATTTTTTAGTATTGCCGTTGCTGCAGCTAAAAATATTATCCTTATACACTTTGCACTTATTCAGTGGAAATCGAAACTCTTGACGATCACCCATTTTCATAATCAGTTGTGCCTTCTCAGACATGTAATTAAGATCTCCGGGCACAATAATCCCCTCATGGATTGGCATATACTGAGTCCCATTATGATGAATCACCGTCAGAACAACTTCACTGCCCTCGGTTTTTGCTAGAAAAGTCGTTGTCGGGAATTTCTGCATGCACTTAAGTTCTACTTGAGCAGGAGCACTTACTAACCGAACTCCTTTGTCCCCTTCCGCCATCACAGAAACACAAAATAAAAGCCCCATTACTGCCATTGAAATCATACCTAACATAACTCTTTTCCCCCGCTGCTTTATTCAAAATGTCTACGAAAATTTCTCATTGAATGGTGAATGGGCTTTTCAAAAAACGCAAGCTTTGACTTGTCACGGACTCAAGACAGCAAGCATTGAATGTTCTGAAGGAGAAGGTTGACCCATAAATCTTGCGGATAATCCCTTGAGTATGGAAAGATCGTCTTGAGAAAATCGAGAAAGCCCTCAATTCAAAGCAATGAGAGCCTTTGATCCACCACATTTCTCTTTAACCTCTCTTTAAATTAGCTTCCATGGACTTCATGGATTTATTGTAAAGCCCCAATAGCAAAAGTGAAGGTGCCCACAGACCCACAAAGTTTGCGATGTCTTTTCGTCTGGACATAACAAACATTCCTGCAGACAAAGCAATGGCACCGGCGGCAAGTCCCAAGTAAATATGACTTGGAACTTGAGCTGTTTTTGTTTCCATGACTTTAATCATTTCATTTTTGTTCATCTTAAAAAAATCCTTTGAATCTTCATGGATTGCTCCATTGGGGGTCGCCTGCATATACACTCCTGATTGTAGAAATTAACTTCGAGAATCAAAAAGACTTGAGTCCGATCTTTCACGGGGGATAATGGTTGAAGGTTTCCAATCAGATTTACTCTCGAATGTGGAAGAAATGTCTTCAGCACCACATGATTTCAAGCACAATTCAGCTCTTTTTACCGCTTCATTTGTATCTGCATGAACAGATAATAAAATTCCGCCATCTTTCACATGTCCTTCGTACCTTTTGGCTTCATATTCAGGAATTCCAATTCCCACCAGGGTTC
>Ga0164292_10001721_pt1 | contig 17765 bp, 12 predicted proteins | sample GEODES117metaG_FD_111486 | JGI IMG/M metagenome (GOLD analysis project Ga0164292, IMG submission 111486) | Eutrophic lake water microbial communities from Lake Mendota, Wisconsin, USA - GEODES117 metaG | ecosystem: Environmental > Aquatic > Freshwater > Lake | place: USA: Lake Mendota...
AAAATTCACTGATCTCTCTTAGTATTTCAGCCATGGATGCTTGGGTATTGGATGTAAATATAGTTCAACCTGTAAACAATGCATGATGGGGCGGTATAGCGAAATTGCCGCCAGAGCTGCCAACGGCCGCCAGCGACACCAGAGCTGCCAACGGCCGCCAGAGCTGTCAACGCCGGGGCAATAAAAAAGGTTGTTCCCATGGGAACAACCTTTAAAAAAAACTTGTAAGATTATTGACTAACCTTGAATTCTACACGCCTGTTCTTCGCTTTGCCTGCGGCTGTTGCATTGTCAGCAATTGGCTGATCAGCACCAAATCCTTCAGCGATCAGTCTGTCAGCAACTACTTTCTTGCTAACCATGTATGTTTTAACCGCCTCAGCGCGACTAACCGACAGTTTTTGATTGGCCTCAGGCTTGCCCGTGTTATCGGTATGCCCTGTGATTGTCACTTTCACATCCGGATAATCCTCATTCACGATCTTAACCAGCTTATTCAACTCGTTCTTCGCTCCGGTAGTCAGTACTGATTTACCAGACACAAACTGAACGCTCTCTGCTTTGAAATTGATCGTTGGGCAACCGCCGTTAGCAGGTATGCCGGCGATCGTTGGACATTTATCTTCCTCATCGTTCACACCGTCGCCATCGCCATCAGGAATTGGGCAACCCTGGTATTTAGCAAGACCGGCAACTGAAGGACATTTGTCTTCTTCATCATTGATGCCGTCATTGTCAGAGTCAGGAATTGGACAACCCCGGTATTTAGCCAAACCAGCAACCTGGGGACATTTGTCTTCTTCATCGTTTACACCGTCCTTATCCGTATCAGGAATCGGACAGCCTTGATATTTAGCTAAACCAGCAACCTGAGGACATTTGTCTTCTTCATCGTTGACCCCGTCTTTATCTGAATCAGGGATAGAGCAGCCGTTGTAGCGGGCAAGACCGATTTCAGCAGGGCACTTGTCGTCTTTATCTAGGATACCATCGCCGTCGGAATCAGCCAAAACATGCTTTCCAAACAGACGGAACTTTATACCGGCCTGGATATTCTGATTTTTCCATTCTGTGGTCGATGCTGGTACATCCCTGGCGTCCATGTTGGTAAATCCATAAATGTAACGGACAAAAGGAACTACGCGAGCGTGGGGGAAGAATTCAACACCGCCATTCAAAGAAATGCTTGTGCCGGCAACATCGTCCTTAACAATGGTATTGCCTTTGTCTTTTACCGAACCCGTGAAGTCGAACTGAGGACCTGCAGTGATCGCGAAATCCTCACCAAGATGCCACTTCAGAATCAATGGCACAGAGATATAACCGATGTTGCCATTGGCCAGCAGGGACGAAGTAGACGAGGTTTTGTAAACATATTTGTTATACATCAACTGTGGCTCGAAAGAAAATCTTTTGCCCAGCGGAATATTAACCCAGCCCCCGGCACCCCAGCCGGTTTGGGTAACGTAGTCGATCAAGTTATTGTCAACCACCCGGAACTTATTGAAGTTAATAGCACCGAGCAGACCGCCGCTTACTGTGTAATGCTCTTTGACGATGTTCTGGCCAATAGCGAACTGGCTAATCATCAGGGCTAAAACAAGGAAAATGCGTTTCATGTTTGATTTTTTAGTTAATGAACGGGTTACAAAAGTTATGGGTACGTTAAATTATGCGCAAATTTATACAAAGGAAAGGAAATAGTAAAGGGTTGATGTATCATAAAGCAAGTCTGGGAAGGTATTTTGGGTGCTTAATGACTTAAATCATCTTTTTCACCCGGTCCTCAAGTTTTTCTGAGGACAGGTTCTCCCGCATGCTGTCTACTTTCACCGGAAAACTAAACGGGGTCAGCTGCTTTGGGAAGGTTAGCACGATCTGCGATTTCTGGATCCTTTCCAACATGTTTCTCAGCCTGACCTCTTCCATTTGCTGGTCGAATACCTCCTGGTATGCTTGCCTTAGCAGCAGGTTGTCTTTCTCGTACAACGAAAAAACCTGGAATAAGAGCGAAGCGGAGGCCTGCAGATGCCGGGCCTTTTTTTGTTCACTGGGAAACCCCTGGAAGATAAGTCCTCCTATTACCGAGATGTCCCTGAACTTCCTTTTGGCCATTTCTGTTGAATTGACACTTCTTTGAATGTCGGCAAACAGGTTATCAGGCGAAAACAGTTCATACACATTCGAATCGTCGAGCGGAATGGGCTGGTCGCTCAGTAGTTCAAAGCTATAGTCGTTCATCGCAAAAGAGAACGTTATGGATCTTATCCGGCTGATCCTATAGGCCAGTATCGCTGCCATGGCCTCATTGACGAGTCGGCCTTCAAAAGTATGTACAAAGAGATGAAACCCATCTTTGGTTTCGATTTGTTCTATCAGTAATTCATTTGCGCGGGGCACATGAGACAGTTCCATTTGTTTGCTGAAAAGAGGTTCCAGGGTACGAATTTCCTCATCTGCCGGCACTGCCTGATGGGCCTCGTCGAGTTTCATTCTTAGAACGGTGCCGAGTTTGGCCGATAGCGGCATTCTTCCCCCCATCCAACTGGGCACAATGGATTTCTTTGAACTGGATTTTTTTACAATGACCGTCATGTCTTTGATCATAATTAAATCCAGGTTCCTGCCTGCCAGCGTGAATACTTCCCCCGGCACAAGCCTCGAGATAAAGTATTCTTCAATGACTCCGATAAATCCGCCATTCAGGAATTTCACTTTCAACATGGAGTCTGAAACAATCGTGCCAATATGCATGCGGTGACGCATGGCAAATCTTCGGGAAAGCATGCTGTACCGGCCATTATCGTCTTTTTCAACTTTTTTATACTCATCATATTGGTATAGGGCATTGCCACCAGTGGTAATAAACATCAACACCTGTTCCCATTCTTCGCGGGTCATATCGGCAAAAGAATAAGCAGATCGTATTACAGTAAACAGTTCTTCTTCATGAAATCCTTCCGAAATAGACAAAGTTCCCAGAAACTGGATCAGCACGTCAAAGCAAAGCATCATCGGCTCCCTGCTTTCAATGTTTTGATCGGCTATGGCTTGTTTTAATGCAGCGGCTTCCACCAGTTCCAAAGAGTGCGTGGGAAGAAAAAAAATACGGCTGACTTCCCCCGGGCCGTGTCCACTTCGCCCTGCACGTTGCAGGAACCTTGCGACCCCTTTGGGTGAGCCCACTTGTACAACCGTTTCAACCGGTCTGAAGTCAACACCAAGGTCGAGGCTGGACGTGCATACAACTGCCTTCAACTTCCCCTCATGCAGTGCGTCCTCGACCCAAAGTCTCAATTCCTGTTCAATACTACCGTGGTGGAGGGCTATGGATCCTGAAAGCTGAGGGGCTATATTCAGGAGGGTCTGGTACCAGGTTTCACTCATGCCCCGGGTATTAATGAAGATGAGGGTAGTGCGGCTATTTTCGATGATAGGAACCAGTTTATGGGCCAGTTTGATCCCTAAATGTCCGGCCCAGGGGAATTTTTCAATCTCGTCTGGGTAGATCGACTCCACACTGATCTGTTTTCTAATATTGGCACGGATGATAATGCCTGTCTTTTTTACAGGGCATAGCAATACTTCTTTAGCCTGTTCAATGTTTCCTATCGTTGCTGAGATGCCCCAAACGTTGACGTTCTTATTTTGCAGATGGATGATCCGGGCAATGGCCAGCTCTACCTGGACGCCCCGTTTGCTTCCCAACAGTTCGTGCCACTCGTCCACTGCGATGGTTTCAAGACGGGCAAATAATTCCGGGTATTTTTTTTGGGCCAGTAATAAATGCAGGCTCTCAGGCGTGATGATAAGAATTTCCGGCATCTGTCTTTTTTGTTTCTGCCTTTCACTGATCCCGGTATCTCCGTTTCTGATGCCTACACTTAGTGATAATCCCATTTCACTGATTACCTGGTTCATCGCCCTGCCAATATCTTTGCCCAATGCCCTTAAAGGGGTGATCCAAATCAACCTGAGGCCATTGTTTTTAAGGCTTGCATAATTGTTGGGATGTTCATTGATAAAGCGGATCAGGGTACCCAAAAAAACGGAAAATGTTTTCCCGCAACCTGTAGGTGCGTTCACCAGGCCGCTCTGGTTGTCAAGCATTGATTGCCACGTCTGCTCCTGGAATGGAAACGGACTGATTCCGCGGGAGGTCATCCATTCGGACACCTTCAGGTACCCTGGACTGTTGGTAAGGGGAGTCTTTTTCACCGCGATGATTTACAGCGTTTTTAAGTATTCGATCACGGCGCTCCTTTCCTGATCGGTGAACTTATCGCCAAATCTGTGTCCGTAGTTTCCGTATCCTGGAAGGGTAGTATTGTAGGTATTCCGGTTCAGTGCTTTTTCTTCTTCTTTATATTTCCATCCCAGTTTTTCGTAATCATACTCGGTTTTGGAAAAATTTCTACTCCAGTAGACGGGCCTTCTCCTGCTATCGAGTAATGCTTCAATCGTAGGTACGGAGCCGTTATGGAGATAGGGGGCCGTAATCCATATGCCATCAAGGGGAGGAGCTATGTAGCCATTGAATGGAACCAGTTTGGCTGGATTCTCGCCCTTGGAGAACCAGCTGGTATTGAACCATTCGATCATGTCTGAATACTGGTAATTGCTTTTATTCAACAATGAGTCAGTGCCGATCACCTGTTGGGGGATCAGGTAGTTGGGGTAAGTAGGTTGATCGCCATAGGTGCCATGGCAATTGCTGCATCGTTTTTCAAAGATCAATTTTCCTGCGGAAGCTTTGATGCTGTCTAATGGAAATGGATATTTTGGCGGTTCAATTTTTTTCAGATAGGCGAGCACATCATCCATATGTTCATTGACCCTGTTTGCGTGGGCGGTATCATTAACAGTCAGCAGGATGGCGCCCATCAGAAAAGTTCCAAAATCGCCCCGTCCAAATCCACTGTAGAACATAGCATTCTTTTTCTTCAGCAGCCACCAGGCGGGGACATCGGAAGGGATCACCGTGGCCGGAAGTTCAACCGATGCAGTATCGTTCCATTTCAGCGTGTTTTTATCCCGATGGGTAATCAGTACGGCAGCGAGTTTATCAGCTGAATTAACACCCCGAACCGGAGTCAGGATCTGGGTGGAGATGGCTTTACTGACGGTAAGAAATTCCTTTGCAGCTTCCCCTTTCTTCTTATTCAGTTTCATGTACTTGTTCAGTACGCCTTCCAGGATATTTGAATCGAAGCCTTTAGGGCCTGTAAAATCAGCATTGGCATTGCCTAGGCCTATGATGAGTTCGCCATTGAACTCCTGTGCATGGCATTGCAGGCAGTTGGGTACAATGACCTCTTCACCATTCGGCGCCTGTACTACGTTGAAGTCATGACGGATGCCCGTATTTCTTCCGTCGCGCTTCAGGTGATCTTTTGCGCCCGGGAACCCCATGCGGTAGAAAAAAACAGGCAGGCCACTGTTCACATAATCACCCTCCACAATGAACCGATAGCCACTGTCTGCGTTCCCGATCCGCTGCGGACTGGGAGGGATGAATACAGGTTCGTCGGGGTCCGGGATCAGCATCATACTGAAACCGGTTGTCGCTGCGCAGAGTATCAATATCAAATACAATTTCTTCATGGCTTGTTGCCGTATCGTTCCAGCATTTTTTTCAGATCTTCTATGGTGTTGATCTCCGAAGCGGGCTTGTCTTTTCGCCATCGGTTGATCCTCGGAAACCGTAAGGCCACGCCGGATTTATGCCTGCTGCTTGCCGCAATGCCCTCAAATGCAATTTCAAACACCAGTTCCGGTTTTACTGTTCGCACAGGACCGAATTTCTCCAAAGCATTATTTTTTACAAATGCATCCACTTCCATGAATTCCTTGTCGGTCAGTCCCGAATAGGCTTTTGCAAAACTCACTAATTTTTCTCCGTCCCGTACTGCAAATGTATAATCGGTAAATAAATTACTTCTTCGTCCATGACCCTTCTGAGCATAGATCATTACGCCGTCAATGGTCAACGGATCGATCTTCCATTTATACCAGTCGCCCCTTTTCCTGCCCGACTGATAAGCTGAATTTTTTCGTTTCAGCATAAGTCCCTCGCTGCCGTTGTCCCTCGCCGTTACTCTTACATCAGCCAGCCGGTCCCAGTCTTTCAGCCTGAGTACCGGCGAAGCATGCAGAACCGGATGTCCGGCCTGCAGTACAACCTGCTCCAGTATTTCTCGCCGTTCGTTAAGCGGACGATTTCTGATATCCTCGCCGCGGTATTCGAGCAGATCGTAGGCAATAAAGCCCACCGGCGATTCTCTCAGGTGTTTCCCTGTAACATTTTTTCGTCCTATTCTTTTCTGCAGGGACGCAAAAGGTAGCGCATTCCAACTACCGTCTGTTTGATTGGCTATACAAAGGATCTCACCGTCCAGCACGGTACCGGAGGGCAGCACGTCTTTCAATGCCGAGTACTCCGGAAATTTTTCAGTGATCAGTTCTTCCCCTCTGCTCCACACGAAAAGTTTTCCTTCCCGCTGTATGATCTGCCCCCTGATGCCATCCCATTTCCATTCAGCCTGCCATTCTTCTGATGATCCTATATCTGAGGGCTCTCCTTCGAGGGCATAGGCGAGATAGAAAGGGTAGGGTTTTGAGAGGTCTGCCTTGCTGCCATCACCACCAAGAAGTTCTTCGAAAGGGGTCATGAAAGGGTCCCAGTTTCCGCTGATGCGATGAGCGATCAGGGAAGGTGATTCTTCCAAACAGTCTGCAAGGGCATTCACCATCATCTGTTGCGAAACGCCTATTCTAAAGTTTCCTGTAATGATCTTGTTGAACACAAATCTTTCACCCCTGTTCATGTGCAACCAGCATGTTTTTACAAATGCCTCCTGCGCTGGCTCTTCTTTTGCCACCGCCTGCAATTGTTCGAGGCAATTGTGCAGCGAGAAATCTCCCCGATCTTTTTGCAGTTGATCAGGAATTAGGAGGGCCAGTGTTTCACCCAGATCGCCCACGGTATGGTAGCTTTCTGCAAACAGCCATTCGGGAATGCCGGTGATATCTAGGCACCATTTTATCAGTTGGCCTGTTTTAATGGTCCTTCGGGGTCGCCTCCCACTGAAAATAGCAATGACCCAAACTTTGTCACGCTGATCGGCCAGGGTGAAATAAGTAACCAGCGCGTTCAGTTTATCATTGGTTTTAGTGCTGGTGCCAATTAGCTGAACCAACTCCGCGAATTTAGAAAAGCCGTATGTTGTTGGGGCTTCATTCATGGCCAGACAATGATTGCTGTGATTCTTGTGTTTCTTCTTCTGCCTCGCCGTATGCTGTTTTGACTTCGGCTGCGCGAAAACCTATTTCGGTCAGGTAACGACTCAACACGGATTGAAAACCATGGGTCACAAAAATATTTTCAGCTCCTGTCCATTTAACTGCAGTGAGCAATCCATTCCAGTCTGCATGGTCACTTAACACAAAACCGGCATCGGCGTTTCTTCGCCTTGCATTTCCCCGTACCTGCATCCAGCCACTGCATATTCCTATAGCATAAGGAGAGAAACGCCTCAGCCATGGAGAGCCGTCTGCCGAGGGTGGCGCAATAACCACTGCGCCTTTCAACAGGTTTTTCGGGGTATCCGGCTGCACCCTGATCACCTCTCCCAGGTCGAATCCGGCCTGGGTAAGTACCTGGTGGGTGTTCCAAATGGCTCCATGTACAAACACGCGGTCTGCCGTTTCCCTGATGGCTTGCAGAACCCGTTGTGCCTTACCCAGACTATAAGCCAGCAATACGGACGATTGGTCATTTTCTTTATTGTGGTTTATCCAGTTCCGGATCTCTTCATATACTTCTTCCTGCGGCTTCCAGTTGTAAATGGGCAGTCCGAATGTGGACTCTGTGATGAACGTATGGCAGCTCACCGGCTCAAACTCCCCGCTGATCCCGTCATTGGCTAACTTGTAATCGCCGCTGAAGACCCAAACCTCTCCGTTGTATTCCACCCTGACTTGCGAGGAGCCGATGATATGCCCGGCAGGATGGAGGGATACCGAGACGCCATTCATCGTTATCGGCTCATCCCACTCCGCAGATTGGTAACTATTCTCCCCTAAACGCAGTTTTAGCAGGGGCAAACTGTGGGTATGGCATAAGTAATGTTGGCTGCCCCAACGTGCATGGTCGCTATGGGCATGGGTAATCACGGCCCGGTCGACGGGTTTCCATGGGTCGATATAAAATTTTCCCAGCGGGCAGTAGATCCCTTTATCCGTGAATTCTAAAAGCATGATATCTTGATGCTGACATTAAAGAGGAGTAACAAACAGGATTTCTGTTTGTTGATGAAGGAGCTTTTGTTCGCGGTTAATTCACCCGCGTTGCCACTCCATTGAGCCTTTTGATCATGAACACCCTTTTATTCTCAAAATAATCGGGCCCACTGGCAGTTTTGTTTGACTGCACAGGTTTGAAGTCATAGTCCGTGAGCAAGTTGCAGCTATTTTCTTCCAGGTGTTGCAATAGACTGTCGGGGTATTTATTCAACAGGCAGGAGAAGTACCAGGTCAATTCAAATCCTTTGAAAGCGACGTCCGAGGGCTTGCTGAAAGATTTCTTTTTATAAGCTTCCTCAAAAGAGTTGTACACCTGATCATCGCTTTTAAAAAAGCTGTTTGAATAAATGATGGGCAGGGTTTTGAAATCCGATTTTTGAAGATCTTTGATCCCTTCCCAAGTGGGCATGCCCACAACGGTGATGGGGAAGGTTTTTACATTGGCGAGTGCAGCAATTGCCAGGTTGCGGCCGAAGTTTTCATCCACGCTGCCGGCTATGATCACATTCTGCCGGACACTGTCGAGACTGTTCACAAGATCGCCCGGCAAAACGGCGTCATTTAAATAAATAGTTTCCATTTTTACCACCTCACCCGCACTTCCCTTGTTAAGTGCCTTAAACACATCGGAGATCCTGTCGTCTGTTGCATTCTTTCTTCTCGCATAGATAATGCGGCTGGTTCCCAGATTCCTTAATACATAATTGTAAATGGTTTGTAAATGGGTGTTGAGTTTTGAACTCGCGATCATTAAATAAGGATTATTCCTGACGCCGCCATCGTTTGGATAAGTAGCACTGAGAAATGGAATTTTCTTTTGTTCTGCCAGTGAGGCCAGTTGAAGAAATTCTGTACCGGATACTGACCCGATAATGAGGTCAAGGGAATCCATAACCGGCCTTGTGGCGATGAGGGAAATGCTGCCCGACTGGCTGCGGGTATCAAAAACATGCAGCCGAAGGTTTCTGCCCTCTTTAGCGATCGAATCGAGGGCATAGGTTGCGCCCAGGTAAAATTCGAGTCCGGCAATCGACTGTTTTGGAAATGCTTTGCCAAATCGGTAGCCACCGGATGCATCAAAGGCTGAGTCCAGGTACAGAGGCAGAAACAACCCGATTTGCTGTTGTTTCGCCTGCGCAAGGCCGTTATGTCCGGCGGCAAGCATTAGTAGCGCGATACAGATTCTGATCAGCTTCATTGTTTTCTTTTTATTCCCACTCAATCGTAGCTGGTGGTTTGCTGCTTATATCGTACACAACCCTGTTGATCCCCCTGACCCTGTTGATGATCTCATTGGAGACATGGGCAAGGAAGTCATAAGGAAGATGGGCCCAGTCAGCGGTCATCCCATCAACCGATGTAACGGCCCTGAGGGCAAGAGTGAATTCATAGGTCCTTTCATCACCCATTACCCCAACACTTTTTACCGGCAGAAGGATGGCCCCTGCCTGCCAAACACTATCGTACAACCCATGACTTTTCAAAGCACTGATATAAATATCGTCTGCATCCTGCAGCAGTTTCACTTTTTCTTCGGTGATCTCACCGAGAATCCGGATAGCCAGCCCCGGTCCCGGGAAAGGGTGCCTGAATAACAGTTCACCCGGTATGCCCAGTTCAACGCCCACCCGGCGTACTTCGTCCTTAAAAAGGCTCCGTAACGGTTCAACCAATTCCATTTTCATGGTGTCTGGCAGACCGCCTACGTTGTGGTGTGATTTAATGGTAACAGAAGGTCCATGTACTGACACGCTTTCGATCACGTCCGGGTATATGGTACCTTGTCCGAGCATCTCTATACCTTGCAACAGGTGTGCCTCTTTATCAAAAATTTCGATAAACGTGGAGCCGATGGCCTTTCTCTTTTCTTCAGGAGCTACTTTCCCGGCCAACTTGGTATAGAAATGTTCTTTGGCATCAACGCCTTTCACGTTCAGGTTGAGAAGCTTATAGGTCTCCAATACTTGCTCGTATTCATTCTTTCGGAGTACACCATTATCTACGAAGATTCCAAACAGGTTGTCGCCAATGGCCCTGCTGATCAGGGTTGCAGCTACGGTCGAATCTACTCCGCCACTCAGTGCCATGATCACTTTCTTATTGCCGATCTTTTGTTTCAGTGCTTCAACGGTGTCCGTGATGAAATGAGCCGGCGTCCAGTCTTGCAGGCAACCACAGATCTCAACCAGGAAATTCCTCAGAATTTGCTTTCCTTTTTCTGAATGATAGACTTCCGGATGGAACTGTAATCCATAGACCGGGTTGGAGAGTTCATGTACCTGAAAAGCAGCTATTGGAATAGATCCTGTAGTGGCAAGAATTTCAAAACCTTTTGGTATTTCAAGGATAGAATCGCCGTGGCTCATCCAAACCTGGGAAGAATCGGGGATGCCTTCAAAAAGTCCGTCTAAGCCGGCATTGATAGAAAGAATGGCCCTGCCGTACTCTCTTTTCTCTGATTTTTCCACCCGCCCGCCAAACTGTTTGGCCATAAGCTGGGCACCATAACATATGCCGAGTACAGGCCTTTGACCTGCGAGTGCCCTGATGTCAGTAACCGGCGCCATTTCCTCGTTTACGGAGGAAGGTGAGCCGGAGAGAATGATGCCTTTGAGGTCGGGTGTCACCACCACTTCCTTGTGATAAGGAATGATCTCGCAGTAAACATTGGCTTCCCTGACTGCCCTCGCGATCAGCTGGGTGTATTGGGAACCGAAATCGAGGATGATGATCTTTTCTGTCATAAGTGCTGCGAAGTTAAGCCAAATGGCTAATTGGCTCAATAGCTGACCGGCTCATTCTATATCAAATTCTGTGAACTGTAACTCAGATGGATAGTCGGTAACAAAAGTTCATAATCAAAAGGTAAATTTGTTCAAATCTTCAACATGGCCAGGTCATTATTATTCGCATTTCTGATTGTTTCATCAGTATCTTCCTGCGTTCTCAATTTCGGCGGTAAAAGAGTAAAGGGCAACGGCAATATCACGGTAGACGAAAGGTCTGTTTCGTCGTTCGTGGAGGTGGATGTGGAAGGCGCCGTAGATGTTTATGTTGAACAGGGCAGCCCGATGCCGGTAAGGGTGGAGGTGGATGAAAATGTACAGTCATATATCGAGGTGGAAACCAGGGGCGATAAGCTGGTGGTGAAGTCAAAGTCTGGCTATAACCTGAAGCCCAGCAAGAAGACAAAAATTTATATCACATCACCCAACTACCGGAAACTTGACGTATCGGGTGCATGCAACATTTATAGCGTCAACCGGCTGGTCCTTCAAAACCCGCTTTCACTGAAGGTCAGTGGCGCAGGGGACATCAAGGTGGATGTGAGCGCCCCTGCCGTTTCTGCCAAAGTATCCGGAAGCGGCAATGTGGATATGAAAGGGGAGACCAGGAATTTCGACCTGAAAATCTCCGGAGCCGGTGATGCCAGATGCTACGAGCTTCTTTCAGAGACTACCAAGGTAGATATCTCGGGGGCAGGTTCTGCCCAGGTATTCGCAAGTGTATTGTTGGATGCAGAGGTAAGCGGCGCGGGTTCGATCAATTACAAAGGGAATGCTGCTAATGTGAATCAACATGTAAGCGGAGCAGGATCTGTAAAAAAAGCTGATTAGCCAGCATGTAACATTGATGGAGCATACCAATAAGAAAGCAATTCTTTTACTACTTGCAGGCCTGAACTTTACCCACATCCTTGACTTCATGATCATGATGCCGCTGGGTAATTATCTCATGCCGCATTTTAATATCAGCCCCAGGCAGTTCTCATACCTGGTGGGCGCCTATACCCTCAGTGCGGCGGTCAGTGGATTCCTGGCTGCTTTTTTTGTAGATCGGTACGACAGGAAAAAGGTGCTTTTGCTGGGATATGCGGGGTTTCTGATAGGAACACTTTTTTGTGGACTGGCGCCCAGCTATATGACGCTATTACTGGCGAGGATCGTTGCGGGTTTATTTGGCGGATTGATCGGAGCGCAGGTGCTTTCGATTATCTCGGACATATTCAGCTACGAGGAGCGGGGTAAAGCGATGGGCTCCGTGATGTCGTCGTTTGCCGTGGCATCCACCCTTGGGATTCCATTTGCGCTTTACCTTGCCAATGCCATCAGCTGGCATGCACCCTTTTTATTCATTGCCATTGCCGGCGCCGGTATGTATCCTTTCCTGTTGAAGCATATTCCCGCCATGGAAGGCCATCTTACGCATCGGGATGGCCAGGGGCCCTTTCATGCCCTGCAACTGGTGGCACGCGATGGCCGACAGGCATTGGCCTTGCTTTTTTCTATGCTGATGTTCATGGGCCATTTCATCATCATTCCTTTTATCAACCCCTTCATGGAATTCAACATGGGGTATTCAAAACTCCAAACGCCGATGATCTATCTGGTGGGTGGTTTCTCGTCTTTTTTCGCTGCCAATATCCTTGGCCGCACCTCGGATAAATACGGCAAGCTGAAATTGTTCATGATCTGCATGACGCTATCCTTCGTGTTTATCTATTTGATCACCCATCTTCCTGAGCTACCATTCCCAATGGTGCTGTCTTTCTTTGCTGGATGGTTCATCTTAAGTACGGGCAGGGGGGTAGCGGCGCAAGCCATGATCAGCAATATTGTTCCACCCCAGCAGCGGGGAAGTTTCATGAGTTTCAACAGCAGCGTGCAGTCCCTGGGTACCAGTTTAGCCTCGTTTGTAACCGGGGTGATAGTAACTGCTGATGTGTCAGGGAAACTCAATGGATTCAGTTCGCTCGGATATATCAGTATCCTGATCTTGTTCCTTTGTATGATGCTTGGCAGGTATCTTTTTGGTTCGATGGATGGACGCCCGTTAATCTAACCCGGGAAGTTTCCATTCCGTTACGGGCAACATGCTTTCACCGATATAGAATGGAATGTTCAGGGTGAAGGTATGTTCTACCAGCCTGTTGTGCCAGATGGCCGGATACAAGGCAGGAATGATTTTGATTACGCGGATCACTTCCTGTGACATGGTTGGGTCAGGTGAGCTGATAATGACAGGTTCCGTGATCTCACCGGACTTGCTAACAATGAATTTCACAGCTACGTATCCTTCGATTTCCTTCTTGTAGGCTTCCAGGGGGTATCTGAGGCTGTCTTTTACAAATTTTTCTACGCCTCCGTATCTGCCTTTGATAGCCGGAGGCCTGTTAATGGCGCAGTTGGATCCCGTTGCCATACCGGTGCTGTCGAAACATTCAAGTGATTCCAACTGGCCATTGGTATATTTTTCTTTGGTAGCGATCTGGCCGTTTTCGTGGTACCAGATCCATTCGCCATCTGTCTTGCCATCTTTATAGGTTCCTTCGGATTCAACGATGCCCGACTCGAAATATCGGTAGCTCCGACCATCTGGAAGGTCATTCTTAAAGAAAATCGAATCCTTGATGCCGCCACCCGGAAACCAGGTGAACCACCACCCGGTTTTCATATTCCGCACAAATTGCCCGGCCATGTATCGGAGGCCCAGGTTGTTGTTGTATGCAAAAAAACCATCCTTGATCTTGCAGTCTTCATCCAGGTACCTGCCGCGCATAATGATCTTTATAGAATCGTTGTAGACCACTGCGTTCCAGCCACTGACATCTTTGATCGCCACCCCGATGAAGATGGCTTCTTTCTTTTTAACGGGCTCCAGCAGGGTGTTGAAATACCGCACCAGCGTGTCTTTACCAGGCTTCTGGGCAGCACCCATCAGGGGAACGAGGAGAAATGCCAGAAAGATCTTTTTCAGCATGTTGTAATATAAAAAAACATCCCGATTCCATAAAAGAATCGGGATGCCTTATGATTACCGGTGCTCTTAAATTGCGACGGCTGATTTCACTACTTTGCTCAACTTGCTTTTCAGGTTGCTGGCTTTGTTCTTATGGATAACACCCCTTTTAACGAGTTTATCGATCTGGCTTACCACATCCGGCAATGCATCAGCAGCCTCTTTCCCTTTCAGGACTTTAAGATTCCTTACAGCATTCCGAGTGGTTTTCCCGTAGTAACGGTTTCTATCCCTGCGTTTGCTGGCCTGACGTACGTCTTTCTTAGTTGCCTTATGATTTGCCATAATAGTACTGACTTAAAATTAGGACGGCGAAGGTAGGGTAAAATTTGGTATTTGGAAAGGAAAAAATAAAAAAAAAGACCTGCGGCTGCTTTGGCCTTTGAATCAGCAATATCCGGGTTTATACTCTTTCGGTTGGCTTTTATACGGCAATGGCCGGTTTCCCCCTAAAATCTCCATAAAACAACTCAATTTTTGAACTTTCAGAGGGGTTTCTAACGATATTTGCAGGCCATGAAAGATTTCTCGTTCATAACCCATTCTCATCCGTCTTTTATTGAAACCCTCTACCAGGATTTTGTGCGTAATCCGGAGGCCGTAGACCCGGAATTCAGAAAATTCTTTGAGGGGTTTGATTTTGCGTTGACCCATGGCGTTGAGCCAGCTACCAATGGAACTCCGAAAACGGGGGCTGCGAAGGCCGTTGTGGCGCCCACAGAACTGGCCAAAGAATTGGGTGCGTATCGTATGATCCTGGGTTACCGGAACAAAGGGCACCTGATTGCCAATACCAATCCGATCCGGGCAAGAAAGGACAGGGGCGCTAATTTGAATCTGAATTTCTTTGGTCTGCATGAGGATGACCTCAACACCGAGTTCTACGCCGGAAACCTGATCGGTTTGGGCAAAACTACACTCGAGAAAATTCTCGCCCACCTGAAACGCTGTTATGCTTCGCATGTAGGCATTGAATTCAAATATATTTCTAATCAGCAGAAAGTAGATTTCCTGACAGAGGAGATGGAGAAGAAATTCCTTGAGCCGATCGCATTGGAAAAAAAGAAAAGGATACTGGAGAAACTGAACCAGGGGGTGATGTTTGAAAAATTCCTGCATACTAAATATGTGGGTCAGAAAAGGTTTTCTCTGGAAGGTGGTGAAACCACTATCCCCGCTATAGACGCCATAATCAATGCCTCTGCCTCCATGGGTGTAAAAGAGGTAGTGATCGGGATGGCGCACAGGGGCCGGCTTAACGTGCTTGCCAATATTATGGGCAAAACCTATCAGCAGATCTTCAGCGAATTTGAAGGCACGGCCATCCCGGATCAAACCATGGGTAGCGGTGACGTGAAATATCATATGGGTTACGGTTCGGAAGTACAGACTCCTGATGATAACACGATTCACCTTAAGCTGATGCCCAATCCTTCCCATCTTGAAGCAGTAGATCCGGTAGTGGTAGGCTTCGCCAGGGCGAAGGCTGATGTCATGTATGAAAGCAATTATGACGCTATTCTTCCGATTCTCATTCATGGAGACGCATCTGTTGCGGGGCAGGGAGTTGTATACGAAGTTTTGCAGATGAGTAAGCTGGAAGGTTTTTTTACCGGTGGCACCATCCATTTTGTGATCAATAACCAGATCGGCTTCACCACAGACTTTGACGATGCACGTTCGTCAGACTATTGCACCTCTTTGGCTGCCATGGTGCAGGCTCCCGTAATGCACGTGAACGGCGATGATCCTGAGGCTGTCATTAAGTGCGTAGAGATCGCTACCCGCTATCGTCAGCAGTTCAATTCAGATGTTTTCATCGATATGGTCTGCTATCGCAAACACGGACACAACGAGGGCGACGATCCGAAATTCACACAACCCCATTTATACCAACTCATTGAGAAGCATCCGAATCCGCGTGAAGTGTATACCAACTATTTGCTTGAGAACGGTGAGCCGGATGCAAAGGAACTGGCTAAGGACATGGAGAAAAAGTTCTGGGCAGATTTGCAGGAGCGCCTTGATGAAGTGAAACAAAATCCTCTGCCATATCATTACCAGGCCCCCGAGCTCGCATGGAAAAGCCTGCGAAGGGCCACGGAAACAGATTTTGAGAGCAGTTTCAACACGGCAGTCCCGGAATCGTTGTTCAATAACGTATTTGACCACCTGATGTCGTGGCCAGCAGATTTTAAACCGCTTAGAAAAGTGGAAAAGCTGTTGCAGGACAAGTTGAAATTGTATAACGACGAACAGAAGGTCGACTGGGCAACAGGGGAACTGATGGCCTATGCTACACTGCTGGCAGAGGGCAACGATGTGAGGATGAGTGGGCAGGACGTAAAAAGAGGGACTTTCTCACACAGACACGCAGTGCTCATGGACGAGGATACGGATATGGCCTACAACAGGCTGAGTAATATCCCTGGTGCTAAAGGAAAATTCAGGATCTATAACTCCCTGCTGAGCGAGTACGGTGTACTTGGCTTCGAGTATGGGTACTCGTTAGCCAATCCCAATACCCTTGTACTTTGGGAGGCGCAGTTCGGTGATTTTTGCAACGGTGCCCAGACCATCATCGATCAGTTCATAGCCAGCGCAGAGCAGAAGTGGAACCGAATGAATGGTGTAGTGATGATGCTTCCCCATGGCTACGAAGGGCAAGGCCCCGAGCATAGCAGCGCCAGGATGGAAAGATTTTTGCAGCTTTGCGCTGAACTCAATATGATTGTAGCCAACGTTACCACAGCAGCGAATTTATTTCACCTGCTGCGCAGACAGCTGAAATGGCCATTCCGTAAACCGTTGATCAATTTTTCTCCTAAAGCCATCCTCAGGCATCCTGGAACTTATTCTGAAAAGTCGGCCTTCGTTAGCGGGGCCTTCCAGGAAGTCATTGACGATGCGTCGGCCCTGCAACCCGGAGATATCAATAAGGTGTTGTTTTGCTCAGGAAAAGTTTATTATGACTTGCTGGAGTACAGGCAGAAGAATAATGTCAGCGACGTGGCCATCGTGAGGCTTGAGCAACTGTATCCATTGCCGGCTAATCAGTTGGAAGTCCTGTACAAGAAATACAGCAAGTCTACCTGGTTCTGGGTTCAGGAAGAACCTTTGAACATGGGCGCTGCTTCTTATCTTCAGATGAATCTGAAAACGATCAATTTTGGCATGATCGGCCGTCAGCCAAGCGCTGCAACAGCAACTGGTCATTCAAAAGTGCATGCCCAGGAACAGGCAGAAGTTATTGAAACTGCTTTTGAAATATAATAGCGCTCAGAATCTTAATATAAAGAATGTATGATAGATATCAAAGTCCCTACAGTTGGTGAATCAATCACCGAAGTATCGCTTGTTAAATGGCTGAAGAAAGACGGCGAATGGGTTGAGCGCGATGAAGTGATTGCAGAACTCGAAAGTGAAAAAGCAACCTTTGAGATCAACGCGGAGAAAGCGGGCCTGCTTACAATGATAGCCCGGGAAGGTGATACGCTGAAGATCGGGGACGTAGCTGGGCAAATCGATGAAACGGCAACTGCACCTGCCCGGCCGGCAGAACCTGCAGCGAAGGATGTTCCTAAAACAGAAACCCCCGCGCCTGCAACTGCGCAGACCGCGGCTGCACTTGCACAACCCGCGTCTGCAACTGCGCAGACCGC
>Ga0164292_10001722_pt1 | contig 17761 bp, 10 predicted proteins | sample GEODES117metaG_FD_111486 | JGI IMG/M metagenome (GOLD analysis project Ga0164292, IMG submission 111486) | Eutrophic lake water microbial communities from Lake Mendota, Wisconsin, USA - GEODES117 metaG | ecosystem: Environmental > Aquatic > Freshwater > Lake | place: USA: Lake Mendota...
ATTTATCGACCAATCACAATCAATGAATATCTATATGGCTAACCCAACATTGTCTAAGATTACCTCATCACACTTCCATTCATGGGAAAAAGGTTTAAAGACATTATGTTATTATGTTAGAACTAAAGCAATTTCAACAGGGGCTAAACACTTAGCGGTTGATGTATCAAAAATACAACAACCTAAAACCAAAATTGTACAACCAAAAGTTGAGATATACGAACTAACTCAAAAACCTGAAGATAGTCCTTTTGAATGTTTTGGATGTAGTTCCTAATTTGAAAATCCCGATTCATTCGGGATTTTTCATTTTTAATCTATTTAAAGAAAAATAGATAGTATTATATTTATAGTTATGGCAGATGGAATTACTTATGGTATAAATTTTCCCTTTAGGGATTCTAGACGAGGTGACTACTTAGAACTTACTGAATTAGAATCTCAGGAGATTAAGGCCGACTTAATACATTTATTATTAACAAGAAAAGGTTCTCGATATTTCTTACCTCAGTTTGGAACAAGACTTTATGAGTTTCTATTTGAACCATTTGACGGACTTACATTTAATGCCATTGAATCTGACATAAGAGATGCTATTGAAACATTCATGCCAAATTTATTGGTTAATAGTTTAAGTATTACTCCTGCGGACGCCCAAGAAGAAGTTGACATTGCAACAGGTCAAAATCTTTTAGGTACAAGTGAATCATCCGTATACCGATTCCCTGGTAAGGGTACGTCAGAATATACCGCAAAAATAAGATTAGATTATTCGACCAATGGTTCTACATTTGGTCAGAGTGATTTTGTGATTATCAATATTTAATATAAATGGCAAATAATAGAATATCGTACGCAACAAGAGATTATCAGTCAATTAGAACTGAACTCTTAAATTATACTAGAACGTATTACCCTGATTTAATTCAAGACTTTAACGACGCTTCGGTATTTTCTGTTTTCATTGATTTAAATGCAGCAATTGCAGATAACTTACACTATAACATTGATAGAAGTGTTCAAGAGACTGTATTACAATATGCTCAACAAAGGTCATCAATTTATAACATTGCCAGAACCTACGGGTTAAAATTACCAGGTCAAAGACCTTCAGTTGCTTTAGTTGATTTTTCAGTTACAGTTCCAGCATTTGGGGATAAAGAAGATGAAAGATATTTGGGAACACTACAAAGAGGTTCTCAAGTTGTTGGAGCTGGTGTTGTATTTGAAAATGTTTATGACATTGATTTTGCGTCACCGTACAATGCTCAAGGTTTCCCAAATAGAATTAAAATACCAAACTTTAATTCAAATAACGTGTTGGTTAACTACACAATTACAAAAAGAGAAATTGTTGTAAATGGTATCACAAAAGTATTCAAGAGAGTTATTGGAGCAAATGATGTTAAACCATTCTTTGAGTTGTTTTTACCTGAAAAAAATGTGTTAGGTATAACAAGTGTTTTATTAAAGAATGGAACTCAATATACTAACATACCAACTACCGCAGAATTTTTAGGTGTTGAGAATAGGTGGTATGAGGTAGATGCTTTAGCCGAAGATAGAGTCTTTATTGAAGACCCAACAAAAGTATCTGACCAACCTGGTATTAAAGTAGGTAGGTATATTCAAACACAAGATAGGTTTATTACTGAATACACACCTGAAGGGTTTAAAAAAATGACATTTGGTGGTGGTACAAATACTGCTCAAGACCAATTGAATCAGTTCACAACTTTAGGTACTACATTAGAATTGCAGAAATATTCAAACAATTTTTCATTAGGTTCTACATTAACACCTAATTCTACTTTGTTTATACAATATAGAGTTGGTGGTGGATTAGCAACAAACTTAGGTACGAATGTTATTAATCAAATTGGTACAGTTTCATTCTTTGTTAATGGTCCATCTGAAACAACAAACTCTGCAGTAATCAACTCATTACGATGCGTTAACGTAACGGCAGCGGTTGGTGGTACGGGTATACCATCATTAGAAGAAATTAGAAACTATGTATCGTTTAACTTTGCGGCTCAAAAGAGAGCGGTTACAGTACAGGATTATGAATCAATTATTAGAAACATGCCAGCTCAGTTTGGGGCACCTGCCAAAGTTTCAATTACAGAAAACGACAACAAAATTTTAATTCAAATTTTATCATACGATACATCAGGTAAATTAACAAATATTGTTTCAAATACTTTGAGACAAAATATTGCCAACTACCTATCAAATTATCGTATGATGAATGACTACATATCGATATTCAGTGCTGAGGTTATTGACTTGAGTGTTGATGTTTCAATTGTTTTGGATTCGGCTCAAAACTCAGGACAGGTTATTTCAAGTGTGATTGATAAAGTTTCTGCATACTTTAACCCACAAACAAGACAGTTAGGTCAGAACGTATATCTGTCAGAGATAAGAAGTATTATTCAAAACACTAACGGAGTATTAACTGTTGCAGGATTAGAGGTGTTCAATGAAGTTGGAGGACAATACTCTTCAGCGGAAACTTCAATGGAGTATGCCGACCCTGAAGTAAAATTGATTGCACCTGTTGATGATACAATATTTGCACAACCATCACAAGTTTATCAAATCAGATATCCTGGTAAAGACATCAGAGTGTCAGTTAAGAACTTCCAATCAATTACTTTCTCTTAACAAGTTTATTTATTTTTTCTTTAAGTTATTATTTAATTGTGTGCGTAAACTTTAAAAATACCACATAAACTATTTATTAACTAAAGAGATTAATGGGTCAATCATATAGAATAAGAACCGAGTTAGGTATCACTAAAACAATTAATGTACAGTTAGACCAAGAGTTTGAACAACTAGAGATTCTATCTTTAAAAATTCAACAGGAGGATGTTTATAATAGAAACTGTGCGGATTATGGTGTTCTTGTTGGTAGGGTTACTGCCAACAATGGATTTGGATTACCAAATGCCCGAGTATCTATTTTTATACCAATTTTACCTATTGACGAATCCAACCCAATAATCTCAAGTATCTATCCATATAAATCACCCGAAGATAAAAATGAAGATGGATACAGGTACAACTTATTACCTTATGAAAAATCATTTTCAACACACGCAGCTACGGGTACTTTACCGTCAAGACTTGACGTACTAACAGGGGCCACCGCGGTTGAGATTTTTGATAGATATTATAAATTAACCGCAAAGACCAACGAAAGTGGTGACTACATGATTATGGGGGTTCCATTAGGTAACCAAACTATAGTTATGGATGTTGATTTATCTGATATAGGTGAGTTCTCATTAACACCTCAAGATTTAATAAGAATGGGACTAGCCACCGATGCTCAAGTTGCTGGTAATACATTTAGAAGTTCAAATGATTTAAATTCTTTACCACAGATAATCAATTTAGTGAAGACTGTTGAGGTATCTCCATTATGGGGAGACCCAACCATTTGTGATATTGCAATAAACCGAGTTGATTTTGATTTACGTGATGAGGCAAATATTGATATACAACCAACATCTGTGTTTATGGGGTCAATATATTCGACCGCAGATAGTTTCAGAATTAGACAAAGCGCTAGACCAAAAGATAATTTTGGTAACCTATGTGATTTACAAACAGGTCCTGGACAGATATTAGCAATTAGACAAACTATTGACCAAGATAGTCAGGGATATCCAGTCTTAGAACAATATAGTTTAGCGCAATCGGGTAATATTATTGACGGTGACGGAGTTTGGTTGACCGAGCTACCTATGAATTTGGATTATTATATCACCAATGAATTTGGTGAAAAAATAGTATCTAATGACCCAACAATAGGTATACCCACAAAAAGTAAGTACCGATTTAAAATTAAATGGGCTCAACCTGCAACATTAACAGAACAAGTTAGAAGACCGTATTATTTAGTCCCAAATGTTAGAGAATACGGATGGACAACTAACGTAGACAACGACCCAAACTATTCTTCAAGTTCAACTATCCAAAAACGATTGGCGGGTTCTTATTATTTTGGTTTGGATTGGTCAGGTTATACAAATATTGATGCTGCGGTTAATTGTGACGACACGTTTTATGAATTTCAGTACAATAGAGTGTACACGGTTTCAGGACTTATTGACCAATTCAAAAATGGTGGTAGAGGTAGATTTGTTGGTATTAAAGAAATTGACGATAATGATTGTGAAAACACTATAAATAAATTTCCTGTTAACGAAGGGTTTAGGAACTTTGATTTTTTATATTTTTTATTTTCAATATTATTTACGGTTATTCAATATATAGGTGTTCCGTTTATTATTATATTTAGTTTAGTTGCATTTTTAGTTAATAATGTATTAAAAAATAAAGTTTTAAGAAACCTTCCACCTTGGGCGATTTTATTGCTCCCTTTCCGTAAAGTTGAAAAAGTCGGAACTATAAAATTACCGATGATAACATGGCCCGATTGTCAAGCTTGTGATTGCGGTTCAACACAACCCGAAAATTTAAACTACTCAGAATCAGTTTTAGTACCTGATTCAGGTTTATTAACTCAAGTTTCAAATCCTGAACTTTATACTACAAAACTTAGTCAACAATTTGCAAATTCAAATTGGGTTAATACTATACCACTTGCAATTGCAACAAATAATTTAGACCCATCAAATCCATTATCATTTAAATGTGCTAAAGGTGCCGTTCCATTGTATTCGTCAATACAGAAACAAACAATACCTATTGGTGAACGAATCAATATTTTTAATTTAAAAACCAAATATTTTGAAGGTACTAATAAAATTAAAGTCACATTTGCTTCTGAAAATAATTTAACTCATCATTATGACAATACACTAACTGTTCTTGCGACACAATCTTTTTCTGCGGGTACTTTATTAAGTTTTGTAAATCCTGACAGTACTACAGATAGTAATTATTTATGGAGTGCAACAACAACGGCGGGTAGTACTGTAAGTGGTATTAATGGAAGACTTCAAACAAATGAATTTACAATTAATGTTGAATATGCTGACCCAACAAATCCATTAAACGGCTTAACTACTCTATATACAATACCTGCAAATACAAACGTAAATTGTGTCAGTGATATTACAGTTGATGTTACAAGTTTAGGTACGATTACGTACGGAGATTGTGTCGGTGATAGTAACACTTTTAATGCTATTACATTAGGTGTTCAGACAATATCAAACGATGATTGTATTAATTTAGGTACTTTAGGTGGTACTGCAACTTACACTTTAATAAACAGTGGGGAAACATGTCAAAGATATGTGTACCCATCGGACATTGAATATTATCAAGTATTAACCGCAATAACAATAAGTACATCAACTGTTAATGGAGTAACTGTTCCATTTGTTGAAAACTCAGCAAATACAGGAGGGTTTTTCCAAGGAGTATTACAACAAACAAGTATAATAGAAAATTATACAGAAAGATTCATACCATATCCACCAAATAGTAGAACTTTAGAAAATACTGTTAATTTAACACCTACAAGTTATTTTGATGGTTTTACCGAACAAGTTATTTTAATCTTACAAAGAGGAGTTGACCCCTATTCTCCTAAAATACCAAACAAATATTCTATTGGAACTTTATTTGGTACCAACGAAAGTGATTCTAATTGGACATTTACTGCCAATACAAGATTAAACGTCCCAATACAAAAAGTTCCTACAGGGTCGCAGACATTTACACCTCAACACAACGTACAGAATAATATATATTTCCAATCACATTTCTTTACTCCAGGTATTGTTGGCTCAACAACGCCAGGACTACAGTTCTCTTCTTATACGACAAGTAATGTTGGGTACTATGGCGCGTTAGATGGAAATTCAAGGGCGGTTATAGTGCCAGGTGCAACGTATTCATCATCTTCTTTTGTAAATCAAACACCATTATATAGTACGGTTAAAGGAGTATCGACTAAAACTACAAACGTATATTATGAAAGTGCAATTTCTGTAAATGATTACGATACTTCGGAAGATTTATCAGGTGGGGCAATTACATGGGGAAATCCTTTACAAGTTTATCCTGCAAATAGTTCCATACCACCAACATTACAAAGTTATGGACAATTTGGTACTGTATATTTTAGCCCTATATTATACCCATCACTTACAGGACTAACCCAACTTAACATTACAGGTTACTCAAGAAATATTATGAGAACTGACAGATTACCATCATCAGATTTTATTGATAGTGAAAATTTAAGAGGTAGTGTTAGTTTATTACAACAAAACCTTGGATTTGCAACTTATGTTTATGATGGTGATAATATAACATATATAACACCAGGTTATAGTACAGGAGCGTCACAAGTTACTCCTGACATTGAGGGTCAAGTTGCGGGGACAAACGTTTTAAACACTTTAGGTAATTGTCAAAACATGGTTGGTTTGGATTGTTATCAAGGGGATGGAACAAATTTTGGAGTTGACACAAATTGTGACAGTAATACAGTAGTTAAACAAGGTTGTTACGTTTTGATTGAAAAACCTCTATTTGGTATTGCTGATGACATAAAGGCTTTTAGTGAGTGGGGTTACAGATTTAGATTTTTTTATGGTTTGTGTAGAGGTGTTCTTTCACAAACATTTACAAATAATTGGGTTAACGGTTCGTTATTCACGTTTCCAATACAGGTTGATACTTTTTATGATAAACAAAATAAACCTCTACCTCCACAATTCCCTAAACAATTGGTTTATTTTGATGATAAAACAAATAATTTCTACTATAGGTCATCACCTTTCTTGTCTGGAACAACTTCGGGAAGATTCATTGGAAGACCTACCGACTTTTTACAAAATCCATCAAACGAAAGAAATCTACTATTTCCAACTACTATTATTAATTTAGGGGTTAAAGACGCGGTTTACAAAGAAATTGACTTGGAAGCATCGTCAAGTGCTTATATTATGAATAACTTAAATCCAACGAGTTACTCTGACACTTCGGATTTAGTTAACCTCTTTGTTATATCAAGAATATCTAACAAAACTTTTTTACAACAATTACCAATCAGACTCGATAATAGTTTGAACATGTTATTTAGTAGACCTGATAAAAAAGTTGATGGAGATTTGGTTCAGAGTATGTCGATAAATTCTGAGTTTGGGGTTATACCTTTTTCGCCAGAATACTATGTTTCAAATGGAGACCCTGGTGACCCAGTTGTGATTTTAGGACCAGCAACTGCTGCAACAATGGGTATATTCTTTTCTTCAACAACTGAAGATTTACAAAATAAGGATTATGTTACACCAGGAGTTATTAATTTTAGACCAAACCCAACGGCAAACGCAATTACTTATCCTTATGGTATTAAATCACAATATGTGCCATTCTATCAGTGGGAATTAAAACAACAATTTCAAGGGGTAGTTAACATATTTGGTTCCCAAGATAACAATTGGAAAACCAACCAATCGTCAGATTTGAATAGTACAGGTATTTTTGGATACAATTATCAATCATTGAGTAGAAGAAATCAAAACCCACCATCTTATTTTATTGGTGCTAATAATACAATGATATATACCAAAGAGGATATATATTCAATGTAAATTCTAATGGAGGATATTCTTACACCATGGGCGGTGTACCGTCAAGTAAATTTTTAGTTGGTGCACCATTTCATTTTTACTTTGGAATTAAAAAAGGTAATAGTGCATTGGATAAATTCAAAACAAAATATTCGTTAAGTGAATAAATATACCATCATACCTAGTAGTCAAAAATACAAGTCAGCACCTTTTGTTGACCAAGAAATTTCGGTTACTTTAGAAAGTCAATCACAACTTATTGTTGAGTATGACCGAAGTCAAAGTATTAACTTGGCTCAAGTATATAACGATGAGAGACAAGCGTGTACTGTATTTAGACCGACATTTAAAGTGACTTACTTATATGCCAATACATATACTGGTACTACTCAATACGTACCATTTAGGGATACTTTATATTATGTTGACCCAATACAATCTACTGTAAATGGTATTTGGAAAGGATTTCCTCAGTATTACGAATTTGATTTTTATAGACCAAACATTACTGACCAACACATAGACTATAAATCTAAAAGTGCCTACACCTACAATTGGACTTACTATATAAGTTATGTTTATAGTAATGATTATAGTAAACCACTATCATATGATTTAAATAATAGTTCATTTAATTGGGTTGCATCTGACGGGATACCATTTTCAATACTTAATCGAACTCAAAATGGGGCTAACGTGATTAGTTTTCAATGTATCGCACCACATGGATTAACAGTTGGTGAATATGTTGAATTATCATTCTTTTATAATCAAGTGAATTTATTTCAAGTGTATTCTTTAGGGACGGGTGAGTTTGATAGTGGTGAATATATTTTTAACATTTATAATTTTGGATACACAGGAACTACATTTGCTAATAGTGTTACAGGTACCTTCAAAAGAGTAATCAATCCTGAAAATCTAACTGAAACAAAATCAAAATATTATATAAGACAACATAAGATATTAACTGATGTTGATGAGACTATAATGACTAAAAACGGATTTGAAAAAAATGTTTTCGGTGAAGAAAAAAAGTTTGAATACAGTTCAATTACCCCAAACCAAGTTTCAAGGATTTCACAAAAGACAAGTAGTAATTCATATAATGTTACGGTTGCTAAAGATTTGAATTTATTAAACGTGTTGGACAATCAGAAAAGACCTGTTAGTGAATTGTTTTTAACTATAATTAATAAGGGATATACAGGTTACTTTAATCAACCAAATAGTGGTATTGGGTTAAAACAAGGGTGGGAGTTTAATTTAACATCTCCTGTTAGTCCATGGTGGGATTTATTAAATAATCAATCAGATACTAACATTCCAACATCTAACTATACTTTAACTAATGGTGCTACTAAAACTTTCTACTACAATCAAGACCTTAAAAAAGATGACGTTATTGACGGTGATTTTTGTGAATGGAATGACTATGACCAATTGGAAAGAGTTATTTCACCATACTATCAAAAGATAAAGTACAATCAGAATGTCTTTCAAACTACAAGTTTATACGACACAAATAGTCCAGGTTTCTATTATAAACCCCACACTTCAATGACGATTAGAGTTTTTTCTGACTACGTAGAGACCGCTAATGTTGGACAGGTTGAAAACATCCCTTCATATTCTTATTACTCGGCATCCGACCAACAATTCAGATGGAGAGATTTATATAGTTATGGATTTAAAGATAATCTTGAAAGAGGTGTTGATTACCCATTTTTGAATAGTGCTCAATATCCGTTCAAAGATTTAATTTTCAGGTTAATTCCTGAAGGTATAAACTATAACACACTTGGTGTGGCATACCCAATTAAACCATTGATAGATGAATGTGAATAAAGTTACAATTCGAAACAACGGATTTGTGGACAACCAACTTACAATTCCCGTACAATTTACTTGGGATGACTTAGGTCAAGACCAAAGTATCGAGGCGTTTGAGACCGAAATTATTACTGAAGTAATTGGTGTTGGTCGAGATTTTGAGGTTAGCAGATTTGCTCACTCACCATTGACGGGTACAACATCTGAACCAACGGATATTAAATACGAGTTTTACTTTTGGTCAGGAAGTTCATTAGATGTAGAATCTAATTGGATTACCGACTATAGAGCTGAAGGTTTCTCAACACAAGAAATTTACTACTATACTAACAATTTTTCAAATTCTTTTTTCAAACTTGACTTGTACGATAATTTTGATGAGAAGAGACAGAAAAACTACATTACATTAATTATACCTACCCAACAAGGTTTAAAGATGAATGCTATTATGCAAACCACTGATGTAACAATCAAAAAACCTTCATTTGTTTTGGATTATGTGGGGGATAAAGAAGGTTTCTTTATTTATTGGTTAAAGAAAAGAAATTTCTTGGATATTGATACATTTTATATGACCGCTAAGTTTTATGATGCTGAGCGTGGATTTTTTGTTAAAATGATGAATATGCCTCAATCATCTTTATCGGGTAATAAATATGTTTTTGATAATTCACAGTATTTCTATTATAAGGTTCATCTTGATTATGAGAAACAAGAATATCAAGTATTCAATATGAATCCAAATCAAACCATCTATTTGAATGATGGTCAAAGAGCGGGAACTCTACAACCCATAAAATGGTATGAATATGTTAACCCATAATGGAAGATTTTTATAATATTATAATTTCCCCCGAAACAATTAAGGGTGATATTTTTACTGTTGATATGCAAGGTCAAAACGTTGGACCTGGTTATACGGGTGAAACGACTGGAGTTTATTCGGCAATGACTCAAGTTTTGAGTGGGGGTACCGACGGTAGTTCTTTATTAACAGGAGTGACGATTCCAATATTGTTTAGACAGACTGCAGTAGATTTTGGATACTATAGTCCTTTTGATGGTGCGGTATTACAGAAAGACGTTGTGGCTAATTTTATATTTTCTTCCACGACTACCAATCCGTATGTCTATAACATATATAACACATCAAGTGATTTCCAAAAGTTTTTAGAATTATCAAATTATATTTTAAATTGGGGTGATGGTACGCCTGACCAAATAATAACTACTTACACACCAAATTCTATTTCACATACATACCCTGTTGCAAATGCCAAATATATAATCACATTAAAACAAACAAATCCTTGGGGGGTTACAAAGGTTCAAAAAACGATAACAACCCCTTATTCGGATGTTGTAATAAATAATCCAAATGGTGAGGCGTTTTTTATTCCTGCGGGGGGTAATTGGTTCGAAACGCCAATTAGTTATGACTACATATTTTCAGGTGATGCGGTTAACGTGGTATCTGCTCAAACATCAAATAATTTTACAACGGTTCCATACACGGTTTCAGGACTAACTAAATCTAAGTTGAATGAATTATCAATGTATGGACCAAACAAATTTCAAGTTGGGGTTCCTGTTATTAAGAATGGTCAGATATGGGGTGCAATAACCAATACTGCAACAACCTTCACTGCCTATACAGTTAATTCTGTTGATTACTATGATTACATAGACGGAACAACAATCTTCTTTGAACAATCATCGGGATTTACTGAAAATAATTTGACATCAAGACCAATAACAAAAGAAGAAAGTTTAATCAAAGTAGTTGACCAACCACAAATCCAAACAGATGTTTTTGTTGAAAGAGGTAAGAACTCTGCATATGAAAGAATCCAAAGAATGGGAGAAGTTGACAATTTAGGTGACATGATTAACTACGGATATGGATTTTTTAACGTTGAAAAAAAGAACTAAACTATTTATAAGATAAAAAGATATGGCAATAGGTTCATACGGCACAATACGACCAAGTGATGTCTCACCAGAAGACGTTCAGATTATTATGAATTATACTCCATCAAGGGATGTTACGGATAATTTTATCCTTACACAACTTGATGCACAAACAATTCTTAAGCCTTATTTCAACAATACTCAAACAGGTGGAAATGCTGGTGTTGAGGTATTGGGTGGATTATATAATTTAACATTACCTGCAGAACAGTTCAATGCTCTTGGCATTTACACACTTTATTTAAGACCTGCACAAATTAGAACACTAATTACTGACTGTGGTGTCTTAAATGCATTACCAAACGTAAAAGGAATTGTAATTGACATTACAAATGTACCTACACAATATCAAAACAAATTTGTACCTCAAGGTTTAGTTGGTTTTAGAATTGAATACTTAAATCCTGATGGTTCAAAGATTCCAAATTTCTTTAGAGTTGTAACCTCATCGTTCTTTTGCGAACCTGTAGTTACGAATGAAACAAATACAACACAAAAAAGTATTAGATATAGATATGTTGAAGGAAATTCTAATTTGATTTTCTTAACACTATCACCATCTTCATCGCCAACAAACAATCCAAATTCAACTCCGTTTATTGGACAACCAAATCAAAACATTATTATATCAAACACATTCTTTAATCCAATTACTTTGGAAATAGAAATGGTTGAGTACGATGTATCATCTCTTGCAATTGCTCTTTACGGTAATCAAACCAAATCAATCGATGATGGTATCTACACAATCTATGACCCTCAAAATAACATATACAGACAATACAACTTATATGAAATTAGAGACCAATTTAACGCATTACTTTATGAGGTTAGACAGAGTAGAGGTAATAATATTGATTTCAGTAAAAACTTTACAAACATAACAACTTAATGGCGGTAAACACAAAAAATACTAAGTTCTTTTACCCACCAAGACCTGGAAACGGTGCGGGTACTTTTTCCGACAACATTGTAGGATTACAAACTGTTGAGGGTGGAGGACTTACGCAAGGTAATTTTGAGTTTACAACGGGAGTAACAGAAAAAGTTAATAGAACTTTTAATGTCGGAGCGTTCTCAGAACCAATGACGTTAGATGCAATGAACATCGACAGTCTTGAACAGAGTCGAAGAATATTGGCAACTCAATTTAGAGTTTATCCAAACTTTGACATCACACAAGTTCTTAACTTTTCAATGTACGGTTCATTGTCTGAAAGATTCAGAGTTTCAATTACTAAAATCATTAATTATTTTCCAGCGTCATTAGACATTCAATTTAGTAACAACGATTACGTTACGGGTAACACGGCTTTTGATATTGTGTATGATGTTCAAGCTGACGAGACGTACTTTAAAGTTAATGTTGATAGAATTAAAAATCCATTTGATATTGATTACTCTGTCAGTGCCGCAACTAATTTGGCTGCAAGTGAAATTCTAACTTCAAAATATAGAAATCTTAGTAATACCTATTTAGATTACTGTGTTAGTATTAATGATAACATTTATAAAGTTATATCATTTACACCATCACAGACATTATCCTCAGGTGAAATTGTATTCTATGTTTCAGGTTCACCTTTTGGGTTGACTGCAACCACGACCCAAGAAGAATTTCAAATAAGACCAAATGATTATATTGTTGATAAGACATTTCAAGAAGACTTTGATGAGGTTGAGAAATTTTTAGTTAATAGATTGGTTAGGCCTGAATATACCGCGGTATTCCAAGTGCCACAACAAAATGAATATGGACAGACCTTTACAGATTATCAACAAGTTACATGGCCGAAAGATGGTGTGTGGAATTTAGATATTAGTTCATTCTTATTTGACTCTTATTTGGAACAAATCCAAGCCATTGCTGTTAATCTTGACTCATTTAAGACAAACTTAATATCTAGGTTTTTAGTTTCTGATTCATTAAAAGAATTTGACACATTAGGTAGAAAGGTTGAAAAAATATTTCAAATCTATGGAAGAAGTTTTGACCAAATTAAAACTTTCATTGAAGGTTTGGCTTACATGAATTCAGTAAACTACAACCCTTCAAATGATATACCGTCACAATTATTGGTGAATTTATCACAAACATTAGGATGGTCTTCAAATTTTTCACCAATAACAAATGAAGATTTCTTATCATCTGTTTTTGGTAATACCGCAACACCAACATATCCTGGTTACGCAAGAGCTCTTACGCCAACAGAATTAAATTATGCTTATTATAGAAATTTAATTTTAAATGCGTCTTACCTATTTAAATCAAAAGGTACGAGAAGGTCTGTTGAATTTTTATTAAGATTAATTGGCGCACCTGATTCATTAATTGAATATAATGAACACATTTATTTAGCGGACCAAAGAATTAATTTAGACCAATTCTACACACAATGGGCTCAGATATCAGGTGGAACTTACGTTCAACAAACTCCAACTTACGCACCAGGCCAAACATATAGTATTCAAGGTAATATCTATTCCGCATTTACTACCAACTCAACTTATCAGGATGTGAATATTACATTAGATGATTACCCTATTGATATATTTGGATATCCAAAGGCTCCTGTTAATACTGAAACATACTTTTTTCAAATAGGTGCGGGATGGTACGAAACAACACCAGAACATAGAAGTCCTGATGCAGTTACAATTACAGGTAATGTATATACAGGACAAAACTTTAATATTCAAACTCAATTACAACCGTTTACATATGGTCAAACTTATTTGAACAGGTTTAGAGATTTCCCTTACATGACTGAAGGATTTAAATTACAAAAAGTAGTCGATAATAATAAGTCATGGTTGTCTGATGACGACAGAGTTAGAATTTCGACTCAAGGAGATTATAATGCATATTATTTTGTCGATAATGAAAAATTAGTTCTTAACGTTAAAAACGTAGACATATTCCTTAATCCTGGCCAAGGTTTGGTTTATGATGTTTGGGATGAGTCAAGAAAATATGATTACCCAATACCTGAATCAGGTCTAACTGTTGGATATCCTGTACCAGGTGGTGTGGATTGGACTTATGTTGACCCAAAACCTAAAAAGAAAACATTCTTTGAATTCTCCCAAACTTTTTGGCAGAATATGATTAATACGAGAAACAGACAATACATTTCTGACGGTAAGACTGGTGGATATCCTACATTACAATCTATATGGTGGAAATATATTGAATCAGAACAAACTGTTGGTTTACCAAATAACAAATATACGTACCAAAAACTTATTGACTATGTTAATGGTATCGGTCCTTATTGGACTAAATTGATTGAGCAAATGGTTCCTGCAACTACCATTTGGAATGGTGGTGTTAGATTAGAAAACTCTGTTCTTCACAAACAAAAATTTGTTTATAGACGACAAAGGGGATGTCAATTTGTACCAGTACCTGTTGACCCTTGTTTTATTATCTCAAACATATTTGATTACACTTGTAGTACCGAGTATGTCGATTTCAATATATATCCTTGGTTAAATGGTGATATAAATGTTTCTAATTTTGATAGTATTCTTGCAAATAGAATTAATAACATGTTATCATCAAGTGGGTTAACACTTAATCAATGTAGTCAAAATTCGGTTCAGACTGAATGGTTTGTTGACTTACGAATTGGTGGTGATATATTAATACAAGAGACATTCTATAGTGGTTACGGATATAATGATGTACCTACAAATACTGAATGGAGAAATGCCTTGATTGATTATCTACCAATGTTATATGATTACGGATATACTTATTTCTTAAATGGTAATGAACTAACAATTACCAACTTAAATTGTATCACACAAAATCTTCAAGAAACTGTTGTTTTGAATGTTGGAATAAATATTAATATAGATTGTAGTATATAATGTCAGTTTTTAATTATAACATATCGGTAACTGGAGACTGTTCAAATAGTAATTTAGGTTCAATAAGTTTACTGTTGACGGGTGGGACTCCTCCGTACACAGTACAATGGATTGACCCTGTATTGTCACCTGACGTTGTTACGGTAGCGCCAGCAGTTAAAACGGGTTTAAGTGGTGATACTTATGCGGTTAGAGTTAATGATAGCTCTTTACCTACGAACGCCGAATTTTACATTAACATACCAGTATCGAGCGGGGTATGTGCTAGTATTCTCGGAGTACAAAGTACGACATGTAATCTTAATAACGGATTTGTTACAGGTAGTTCAACATCCGATTATTCATCTACTAATTTTTATCTATATCACGGGGACGGGGTATTTTCACAATCTGCGATTACCAATCAACAAACTATTGTATTTGGTAGTTTGACCGCTGGAACATATTATATGACGGTTGAAGATTTGGGTGGGTGTACTGCTCAGACATCGAATTTCATTATTGAATCTTCTCCAGTATTAAATTATGGTTTATATGCGGTACCAAATTCTGCTTGTGGTGATAGTCCTATAGGTAAAATCATGATTACAGGATTGACAGGTACTGGACCATTCACATATCAGTGGAGTACAAGTGCTACAGGTTCTACAGTGACAGGACTAACTTCTGGTGTTTATTCTGTTGACGTTATAGATGCTTATGGTTGTGTTAACACTCAAACAGCAACAATAAATGATGTGCCAGTCCTTGGTTTTGGAACCTTTACAGTGACACAACCATCTTGTTTGTCAAATGACGGTGCTCTAACTATACAAATAACGGGAGGAACTGCACCTTACTATTATTCCGCTTCCACGGGACAAGTGTCGGTACAATATGGTACTTCATGGACAATATCAGGTTTATCTCCAGGTGACATTAGTATTATGGTTACTGATGCTGGTTTATGTACATTCACTCAAGGGACAACATTGGCAACTCCTAACGGAATAACTTCAGTTACTATCAACACTCAAGGTTCAACTTGTTCAAGTAGTGGTGGAACTATTAGTGTTGCGGTAAATGGGGGCTCAACACCATATACATATACTTTAATATATCCTGATGGTAATGTTTTAAATATTGCCAACGCCCAAACAAACCAATTATTCCCTAATTTATATTCGGGTACTTACACTGTTTCTGTTACAGACGCCTCAGGTTGTTATTACATGGATGAAGTAACTTTATTCGCGACAAATACATTTACAATTTCAACACAAACAACAGGTACAACATGTAACCAAAATAATGGATTAATTACGGTAACAAAAACAAGTGGGGGAGAACCTCCTTATGACTATTCATTAGATGGTTTGGTAAATGTTTTAGATACTGCTTTATCATCAGTAACATTTAATAATGTTTCATCGGGACAACATACTATTACTGTTACAGATAATACAGGTTGTACTCAAACACTTCAAGTTTACGTTAATCAAAGTCCAACGTTAAATTACAGTTTATATACAACATCATGTGGTACAGGTTCTGATGGTTCAATTACAACATTCATTTCATCAGGGGAACCTCCATTCACATTTATATGGTCTGACAATGTTCCAAACAATCCACAAGAAATACAAGTCAGTGGTTTAACCGCTGGAACTTATAATGTTACAATTATTGATAGTAATGGATGTTCATTACAAAGATTTACGGATATTACTTGTGATGCGAGTTATGCGTCATACCAAACTTATGTCATGGGGTCAGAAGTGTTTAATATTCAATCTCAAACAAAATATGGTTTATTACAAATGTTAAATGATGGATTTGATGATTTAACATCGGGTAATACAAGTTGTAGTTTAATTTCTGCGACTTATACGGTGAACGTTTCCGTTAATCCGTTAGGTTTAACTACAAGTGATACTTTCTTTACAACTACTTCATTAGTTGTTGCACCAACTGATAATGAATACTACGACACGGTTGTTAGTTTATTACAAACAATACCTGGTATTGGAAATGTTACTGTAGATGCAGGTAACAATCAAATAACAATCGAAACCAATCCAAATAGTAATACTTTGGATGGTCAAGAAATCATTGTTGAGTTATTAATCGTTTATGATACAATTTGTTTGACATGACACAAGTAAGAATAACCGAAATATCAGGAGGAACTTATCCTATTGACGTATACATTTCAGATGTATACGGAAATTACCAAACTTTACTCGGTACTATTAATACGGGACCTGTTCCACCCATTATTGAATATAATACGGTAATACCTTCTATATTCAATACCGCACCTGAAATCATGTTAACGTTAACAGATAATAATGGGTGTAGCATTTTTAAATTATTACAATGTACTTTTGGTTGTACTTTCCAAATTACAATTGAAATGGTGTCTTGTGTTGTCAATATTGATATTCAAGAATCAAATTGTACTGTTAATATTGAAATTCAACCTGAGAGTTGTGTTGTTACGTTAGATTAAACTTTCCAATATTTTTAATTCC
>Ga0164292_10001723_pt1 | contig 17759 bp, 18 predicted proteins | sample GEODES117metaG_FD_111486 | JGI IMG/M metagenome (GOLD analysis project Ga0164292, IMG submission 111486) | Eutrophic lake water microbial communities from Lake Mendota, Wisconsin, USA - GEODES117 metaG | ecosystem: Environmental > Aquatic > Freshwater > Lake | place: USA: Lake Mendota...
AAGTCAATTTCCCAATTCGCTTGCACAATAAGACTTTGGGAGCTCGAGTAAGGAGATGCGCCAGTCGCTTGAGTCAGTGCCGACGGTTGGTTGGTCCGAGCACCGCTACCACCAAGACCAACACTTGGTAACAACGTCGCATCCGCCACACCCAGCGAAGCACGCGCTTGATAAATTCTCAAGGCCGCATTCTGAAGGGATAAGTTATCCTTTGCCGCGCGCTCCAATAAGGTGGAGAGCGTTGGATCGTTGAACTCCATCCACCACCGGACTGGGTTCAACAAGACCCCAGGATGGGTCGGAATCTCTTCGGTGAACTCTGTCTTAGTCGGTGCACTGAACTGCGTCTGCACTTTTGACTCTGGCCGAGAGAAGTCCGGACCCACCATACACCCAGATAACAACGCTACCATTCCGCAGTACGCGATAAAATATATTTTATGTTTTATATCAATCACTTAGCGTATTATCTTAATAGTTTTAATTAATATGATTCGATGCAAGATACACTCAATCAACCTTTGCGCCTGACACCTTAACGATCTCGGCCCACTTCTTGATATCTGCCGCATGTACTTTCGCGAAAGCAGCGGGGCTCGAGTCTGCTGCAGGTGTGATTCCCTGCGTTTCAATCAACCAAGTCTTGAACTCAGGAGTCGTGACGATCTTTAAGACGGCATCACTCATCTTGCCTGAGATCTCCGCAGGTAATTTAGCGGGTCCGAACAGGCCATACCAGGTACTACTTTCGAAGCCTGCCAACTGGCACGCCTCCGCGACGGTTGGAACCTCAGGCAACGCGGCTAAGCGCTGTGGACTGGTCACGGCAAGGGCGACCGTACGTCCCCCTTTGACAGAGGCAATCGCTGGCGCGCTCTGGTTAAAGAAAAAATCTACGTCACCACCCAACAAGGCAGACATGGCTGGTCCTTGTCCGCGGTATGGCACGTGAACAATGTCAATTTTCGCAGCATTAGCAAACTGTGCGGCTGACAAGTGCGTTGAAGCGCCATTACCGGTCGAGGAATAATTGAACGCGCCCGGCTTTGCACGTACAGCACGCAGCAGATCTCCACAATTTTTTATCTCAGGATGCTTTTTGGGATTAATTAGAAGGACATTGGGAACATCGCCCAAAAGCGCAATACGCGTAAAGTCGCGTTCAACATCGAACGTCAGCTTGTTATAAAGCGCTGCATTGATCGCATGCGTACCCGCAGTACCCAACAAGAAGGTGTAACCATCTGGAGCAGAGCGAGCAACGAGATCAGAGGCAATATTGCCGCCAGCACCGGTTTTGCTGTCCACAACGATGGAGACGTTCAAAGATTTAGTGAGAAGATCGCCTAGCTTACGCGCATAGATATCTGTTCCAGCGCCGCCTGGAAATCCACCGATGATCGTAATCGCCCGACTCGGCCAGGCATCCGATTGCGCTACCGCTCCAGTCGCAAACGCAGCCAGCGCCACAGCTGCAGTAATCTTCAACTTCTGAACAATATTTTTCATTTGAGTCTCACTTAACGGATAGTGCCTTGACCGGAAATCCGGCGGCAATGATTTAAAGACGCCTCAATCAAGTTATCACTCGCTTCAGGCGTACGGAAAGCAGAGTGCGCAGACAACGTAACATTCTCAACCTTAGTCAAAGCATGATCCTTGGGTAGTGGTTCGATATCAAACACATCCAAGCCAGCATGCCCAACTTTCCCCGATGCCAGACCAGCAAGCAAGGCAGATTCATCAATCACAGCACCACGGGCCGTGTTGATCAAGATTACGCCATCTTGCATCTTTGCTATGCGTTCACGCGAAATGAAACCACGCGTTTCATCGTTCAATAATAAGTGGAGCGAAATCACGCGGCTGCTTGCTAGCAACTCGTCCAGCTCAACAAATTTCACACCAGGGTACGCTTTAGGCGTTCGGTTCCACGCCAACACCTGCATGCCAGCACCAAGGGCCAAACGCGCCATCTCAGCCGCGATCCCTCCAAAGCCAACAAGACCCAGCGTTTTACCGGTGAGCTGCACGGCATCCGTGCGTAGCCAGTTACCCGCGCGCATACCGCGGTCCATCAATGCAAAGCCTTTCGCACTGGCCCACATCAAGGCAAACGCACACTCAGCCACCGCCGTATCGCCGTAGCCCTTGATGATATGTACCTCGATCCCAACTTCGGCGAGTTCTTCTGGGTTCATATAGGACCGCGCACCGGTCCCCAGAAATACGACATGTTTGAGTCCCTTGCATTGTTTGGCGATCGCCGTGGGGACCGATGTGTGATCCACAATTAGGATCTGAGCGTCGCCCATGACGCCAGGAATCTCTTCTGGCTTGATATCAGCTTGTCGATTGATGAAGTAAGGGATGTCATCTGATCGGTGCAAGCGTTGCGCAACATCGGCCAACGAGGGGTTTGCATCAATAAACACAGCTTTCATTCGGTGAGTCCTCAGTCCAAAAAACAACGACGCGGCTGCGCGTCGAGGAAAAGTCTAATCATACTGGACACAACCGCCTGAAAGATAAGGTTTTCCTGTAAAAACTCTCTCAAATGCTACGATAGTGCTCTAGAGACTAGCCCACAAAAGTCCGTTTAAAAATGAATCCCTCCGAACTGCAAGACGACAGCGAAGATTCCAGCTTCACGCTCGAAGAGCGCAAGCGGGCCGCAAACAAAAGCACTTGGGTTAGCGTAGCGGTCAATACCGTTATGTCAATTACCCAAATCGCGGTGGGAACTCTCGCTAAATCGCAGGCGCTGATCGCCGACGGCATTCACTCACTGTCCGACTTGATCGGAGACTTTGTGGTGCTTTTTGCGAGCCACCATAGCCAAAAAGATGCCGATCAAGACCACCCTTACGGTCACCAGCGGTTTGAAACAGCCGCCTCGATGGTCTTGGGTGCACTGCTCATTGCCGTAGCAGTAGGCATGCTTTGGGCTGCCTTCGAGAAACTAAAAGACCCCGACTCTATTCCAACGGTGCACGCCTCCGCCTTGTGGGTCGTGGGTGCAGCACTCCTTACCAAAGAACTTTTGTTCCGCTACATGCTACGTGTAGCGAAAAAAGTGAAGTCCAGTATGTTAGTCGCCAACGCTTGGCATGCACGATCAGATGCTGCGTCCTCGCTAGTCGTCGCAATTGGAATTATTGGCAATCTTTTAGGGCACCCGATTCTTGATCCTATTGCAGCCTTAGTTGTTGGCCTGATGATCGGAAAAATGGGTTGGGAGTTTGGCTCAACGGCCTTTCATGACTTAATGGATCGTTCAGTAGACGAACAAGAAGTTGTCGCCATTACCGCGACACTTCTCCAGACGCCCGGCGTTTTAGGTGTCCATGACGTACGTACACGAAAGATGGGCGATATGATTCTGGTCGACGCGCATATTGAAGTTGACGCCTACCTCACGGTCGAGGTCGGCCACGATATTGGCCTGGCTGCTCGTCAAGCTGTGATGCAAAGACACCGCGTACTCAATCTGATGACACATATTGACCCTGTGCCCTCAAAGACAGACGCCCATATTACGTCCACTAAAGGCCAAGTCGCCCTTTGATCAGCCACAATGCAAAACTTAACCCAAAAGCCTCTGTCACTGTTTGAGAAGATCTGGGCACGTCATGTCATCGTCGAGCGCGCGCCCGGCCCGTCACTCCTGTATATCGACCGGCACATCATCCACGAAGGATCTTTTCATGCCTTCGCACAGCTGAAAGAACGAGGTCTAAGCGTCAAGAACCCCAAGCAAATTTTTGGTGTGGCCGATCACTATGTACCAACGACCAGCCGAAGCCCGCAGGATGCTGTTACGCAAGAGGTAACAGAGATGATTCTTAAGTTTGACGAGAATATGCGCTGGAGTCGGGCCAATTATTTTTCTCTTCAGGATCCCCGCCAAGGCATCGTGCATGTCGTCGGACCGGAGCAAGGCATCTCCCTGCCGGGTTCAACCCTGACTTGCAGTGATAGCCATACCTCCACCCACGGTGCGTTTGGCGCCATCGCGTTCGGTGTGGGCCAGTCTGAGAGCTGCCACATCTTGACGACGCAGTCACTTTGGCAAACCAAGCCTGCTTGCACGCGCATCGAGCTACAGGGTAGACCCGCAGCAAGTGTTGGCGGCAAAGATATTATTCTTGCTTTGATCGCTCTTTTAGGGTCCTCAGGTGCAACGGGACAAGCGATTGAATATTGTGGCTCGGCGTTGCAAACGCTGACAATCGATGACCGTCTCACCATGTGCAATATGACCATTGAAGCGGGAGCGCGCTTTGGCATCATGGCGCCAGACGACACCATCTTCAACTACCTGCACGGACGCCCTTTCGCGCCGCAACAAGCGCAGTGGGACGCTGCGGTCAACGACTGGCGAAAACTATACTCCGACGAAGACGCGCGTTACGACCGCAGCCTTTCAATCGATGTCAGTGCGTTATCGCCCATGGTTACCTGGGGCACTAGCCCCGAGCAGGCGCTCCCAATCACAGACTGTGTACCGGAAGTGCGTAATGGGGACGCAAGCACAGTGGCCGCGATGCAATACATGGGTGTAACCCCTGGTCAGCGTCTTGACCAAATCAAAATCGATCGGGTCTTCATCGGATCTTGTACCAATGCGCGGCTAAGCGATTTGCGCAATGCCGCAAACGTTCTCCGAGGCCGCAAATCCTCTGTCCCGGGAATGGTTGTTCCTGGCTCGATGGAGGTCAAACGTCACGCCGAGGCAGAAGGTCTAGACCGCGTTTTCATTGACGCAGGGCTTGAATGGCGTGACGCAGGCTGTTCAATGTGCGTTGGTATAAACGGTGATCTCGCAAGGCCCGGAGAACGCGTTGCCTCCACTTCAAACCGCAATTTTGTCGGACGGCAAGGGCCAGGGGTGCGCACTCACCTCATGAGCCCTGCGATGGCAGCAGCTGCAGCCATAACAGGCAAGCTGTCTGATGTGCGCCGCTTACCCAAGGAATAGCCTGATGCATGCGTTTACACAACTGCAAGGCCTAGCCGCCACGATCCCCGGCAAAAATATCGACACGGATCAGATCATTCCTGCACGCTTCTTGAAACGTAGTCGAACTGACCCCGATTACGCGAAGTATCTTTTCCACGATTTGCGCTTTAACGAAAGCAAGCTTGCAGACCCTGCGTTTGTGCTGAATCAGCCTGCATTCAGTCGCACAAGTATCCTGATTGCAGACGAAAACTTCGGTTGTGGCTCTTCTCGGGAGGCTGCCGTCTACGCTCTCGAAGCGTACGGCATTCGCGCCGTGATTGCACCGAGTTTTGGTGACATCTTTTTTAACAACTGTTTAAAAAATGGCCTACTTCCAATTCGACTGCAGCAAAGTGAAATCGATATCCTGTCGCGTCCAGACGCTGATGCAGAAAATGAACGCATGGGGTCACACCAGCCAATTTCTCTTTTTGTCGATTTGTATACCTGTACGATCCAACATATTCAACACAACAAGCCCATATCGTTCAGGATTGATCCATTTTGGCAAGAATGTCTTTTAAAAGGTTTAGATGAGATTGACCTCACACTGAGCTACCAAACATCGATCGATGCATTTGAAGCTAAGCATCTATCCGCAGCACCTTGGTTAACACACTCACACACTTAACGCCATGCAACTTCCTCTTACAGGCCTTCGGGTCATTGAACTCGGTCAACTCATCGCTGGCCCATTCGCATCAAAAATCCTCGCTGAGTTTGGCGCGGATGTCATTAAGGTGGAACCACCATCAGGGGGCGATCCTTTAAGGGGCTGGCGTCTGATTCACGAGGGTACTTCAGTGTGGTGGGCTGCGCATGCACGTAACAAACGTTCACTGACATTAGATTTACGCACCCCAGAAGGCCAGGTAATCATTAGACAGTTAGCAAGTGACGCTGACATTTTGATCGAGAACTTTCGACCAGGCACAATGGAAAAGTGGGGCTTAGGATTCAAAGACCTACATGCTATCAACCCTAAACTCATCATGCTTCGCGTCTCGGGCTATGGGCAGTCAGGCCCATACCGAGACCGACCGGGCTTTGGCGTGATCGGCGAGGCGATGGGTGGTTTGCGCTACCTAAGCGGCGAGCCGGGGCGGCCACCCGTGCGTGTGGGCGTATCCATCGGCGATACACTCTCTGGGCTGCATGGCGTCATTGGTGTGATGATGGCCTTGCGCCACCGCGAGCAACAAGGTGGCTTGGGTCAGGAGGTGGATGTGGCCCTGTATGAGTCAGTCTTCAACATGATGGAAAGCCTGTTGCCAGAGTATTCCAAGTTTGGAGCGGTACGCCAGCCTTCCGGTGCCAGCATGCCAGGTATCGTTCCGACCAATGCCTACCTGTGCAAAGATGGGCGCTACGCACTCATTGCTGGGAACGGTGACAGTATTTACAAGCGACTCATGGAGTCGATCGGACGACCCGAGCTTGCGAACGATCCAGAACTTGCAAATAACGTGGGTCGCGCTGCAAACGTTGAGCGCATCGACCAAGCGATCTCTGACTTCACCTGTCAGCATGATTTGGATTCAGTGCTGGAACTGATGAATAAAGCAGGTGTGCCTGCAGGCAAGAGTTACGATGCAGCCGATATCGCAAAGGATCCACATTACCAAGCAAGAGATATGATTCTGGAAACGAAGCTACCGGACGGATCTAGCGTCGCAGTTCCGGGTATTGTTCCAAAGCTCAGCGCCACGCCCGGACAAATTACACGCGAAGCGCCTACGCTGGGGCAACATACCGGCGAGATCCTCGATGCATTAGGCATTGACTCGACCAAGCAGGCGGATTGGAAATCCCGCGGAATTATTTGAGAGAACAACAAAGCGAATCAACTCAAAACGGAATTCCTGCGGTCGGTGCTCGCGCTTAAACGACGTGCACCTCAAACTCGCCTAGACCTTCAACGCGGCCAATCATCTTATCGCCCTTCACCACTGCACCCACGCCCTCTGGTGTACCGGTAAAGATTAAATCGCCTGCTTTGAGCTCAAACAAGCCGGATAGGTAAGAGATGCTCTCTGGAATGCTCCAGATCAACTGCGTCAGATCGCTAGATTGCTTCTGCACGCCGTTAACGTGCAAAGAAATACTGCCTTTGGATATCACGCCGGTTGCAGCAACAGGATGAATTGGACCAATAGGGCCTGAGTGATCAAAGCCCTTTCCGACTTCCCAAGGACGGCCTTGTTTTTTTGCTTCGTTCTGCAGGTCTCGACGTGTCATGTCCAGACCCAAAGCGTATCCAAAAATACATTTATTTGCCTGCTCAACAGGAATATCACGACCACCACTACCCAAAGCCACAACTAACTCCATTTCATAGTGAAGGTTAGACGTCTTGCGTGGATAAGGCATTGTCCCTGTCTTACCTGCGGTCACAGGCACGAGTGCATCTGCTGGCTTACAAAAAAAGAAAGGATCTTCCCGACCGGTAAAGCCCATCTCCTTGGCATGCTCAGCATAATTGCGGCCTACGCAATACACGCGACGCACGGGAAACAAAGACTTACTACCCACAACGGGCAAGCCTTGTGTAGGCTCGGGGGAAAAAACATAATCAGACATGAGAGCGCTTCCGAAATAATTGATTTGAGTCGACTACTTCTCTTGAGGTGTGGTTCTTTTTGGATCGGGCAAGCTGCTCACAGGCGCGGGCTCACCTAAATGTGGCACTGGCGCGCTGTCGAAATAGTCGTGAATATCTTCCTTAGCGGGAGCAACTTTATCGGCAACAGATACCAAACCCGCAGAGCCAGGCAACGCAGTGCGGTCTTCGCTCCAATCCACAGGAAAGCCCGTATCGGCGAGGTAAGTCAAACCATCCGCATGCAGCAGACTAGGATCGGAGTCAGTATCTGCTGCAGGCAAGAAGACTTCTTGTGCGAGGACTGGCAAAACAACTCCTAGGGCAGTCGCCGCCCGCCACTGCATCGCCGCGTCTTGGGGTCGATTAATTTTGTCATAAAGAGAGGCGAGTGCGACATGGACACGCGCATCGCTACGGCGCGCCAAACTTCGTACTAGGTAGCTTTCAGCTTGCCCCCAAATCTGCCCTGCCAAGCACAGGTTACCCACAGTGGCTAAAAGATCTGGGTCGCTAGGATTCTTTTGGAGCCACGCCTCCGCTTTTTCCAAGCGACGAGTCACTTGAGAAGACTCTGCTCGCGCATAGGCAGCAAGAAGCCTCGGATCAAAGGAAGCGGGTATTGCTTGCTCTAAAGCGTGCGAAGCCTCATCCAATTGTCCGACAACTTCAAAGGCTTGTGCTCCTGCCAGAGCAACCTCGGGCAAGATCCGTTCATTGGACTTGAGGTCAGACCACACTTTCTGCCATGTGCCTGAATGTGACGTCTCGCGAATCCGCGCCGCGACCGCTAACTCAATGATTTGTTGAGCTTCAGTATCGTGAAGCGCACCACGACGATTCAAGGTACGAGCGAGCACAAACACCTGCTCATGAAGGTTTAACTGACGATACGCTCGCAGGAACAGCCTAAGCGCATGGACCTGCTTAGCACCCGACTTCTGTAAGGTCTTAAGTTCAGTTAAAGCCCTATCTGACAAACCTTGATCCAAATAAAGCTCAGCTGCGACGGTGGCTACAGCCTCTGCTAGAGCAACTTCGCCTTGTGCTTTTTCTTTTGCCGACACGATCAAGCCATCGCGCCGCTCATATTCACCAAGCGCATGCGCTGCTCTCGCCGCCGACAAGGCTGCAAGTACACTCTGGTTGACGCTTTTACTACGACCAAGCAGTCTGGTTAGATCTTTTTCTGCATGCGCATAGCGCCCTTCCAAAAGCTCGGTCCAACCCTGTTCGAGCAGCTCGTGATCGCGACGGAGAGCTCGCCGGCGGTGCCAAGCTTTGACACTGACAGGAAGCCCCCAAAATACGGAAAGCAAACGAACCGTGAGGTACAACAGAAAAAAACTGGCCGCTATTGCCAAGACCGCAAACGGCAAAGATACTTGTATACGCCAGTTGTTCACCAACACCAACACGTGCCCAGTGTTTTCGCGCAAGATCACTGCCAGAACGACAGCAACGGTGGCTAATACAAGTGTCCATAGCCAAATGCGCATGCTTATTGTCCGCCTTTGGGGTTCGTATCGCTTTGACGAATAGCCTCAAGTGCGGCGACGCTTTCAATCACATCAGGAATCGTAACGGCGATATTGATTGAACCAAGTTCACGCAAAAGCCGCAATGCATTTATCGTGTCAGGAGACTTTGCGTCGTAACGGGAAGCCACAGCACTTTCAACCGTTGAAAGCTCAAGACGCCAGATGGTCGACTGATGCATCAATAACGCCATCTGCGCGGTCAAAAGCCGCGCACGCAAATTTGCTCTTAACAGAGCCCCCTGCTCTGGAGTCATCAAGAGCGCGTTCTTATCTGTCACGCGTTGCACACTGATTACATCCGATAGCTCGCGAACCACAAATGCCGCTCCACTTTTGACACTAGCACGCACCTGTCGCCAAACTGTCTCCCACCACTCGGCAGACATCTCTGCCGTTTGTGCCATGCCGACATTGGCACGCGCGCCTGCAACGGCGACCTGAGAAGATGCATTGCGATCCCGGGCAGACATGAGTTCCGGCACCGCAGCATCCGGAAGGAGTAAGGGCGCACGCCCTAGCAACGTCGTGACTTGCTCGAGCTTGGCTGAAACGCCAGGAATATCGACGGTCACAACACCACGCAGTCGATCTAAATCAACACTAATCGCGCGTTGTAATGCCGCAAAGCGCGGTCGCTCGGCACGCACCAACATCGACAAACCATGCTCAAGCGCGAGAATGGCGTTATTAACATTGCCAGATACACGCAGTTGCTGACCAGCCACCGTTAGCAATCGGTCAACGTCATTGGCGAGCATGGAGTCCTCCATGCCTCTATTAAAGTTTTGCCAAACTTGCTCGAGAGCGGCGAATTGGCTCTGCGCGTCGCGCAATGCCGCCTCGGCTTGTTGGATACGCAGCTGTTGTGCATCGAGAACCACAAGCGCCTGTTTTGCATCGCGTCGAGCGTCATCAGCCTGATTTTTTAACGCGAGAACTTGCGCGCCAATTTGCTTAGTGGCGGTCTCAAATCGGCGTTGCGCGAACCATGCTACTGCAGACGCCACTACCGCGACCAGCAAGAAAATGATCGCTAGCGTGGCAGGCAAGGACAAGCCAGTTGCCTTGCGACCAGACCGAACAGGGATGACAACCGGTTCGTTCGGAACGGTTGAGGCAGCCGACGCACTAGATGGGGATACATTGGGCAAGATATCAGTCATACCCTTATTGTAGTCGCTAGGCACCTTAAACCGCCATTAGCACAAGACTATGGCACGCCACCAGCCGGCAAAATCTGATCAAAACACAACACAATTTCCGAATCTTCTGGCGGACACACGCGGATACGCAAGGCGGAGGGATCCGTGTCGGCTGCCGACGCAAGCGTCTGCACCAAACGCTCATGGGTCAGGACAAACTGCCCCGAGCGGAACCAGTCCAACAACTCAAGTGCCGCAAGGCGTTCAACGATGGCACTTATCCCGTGGGCGCTCGTCAATAGCCAAACCACCTCGGCTTGCAATTCAGCCCACTCTCTAAACTGAGCAACGGACTCGTCTGACCACCCTGCGTAGACACGCTCGTAAGCCTGGTGCGTCACGACCTCTACACCCGCGTTCGCGAGTTTTTGAGCCAACCAATCCCGCCCATCCTGCCCTCGTACAATCAGGACTTTGCGCAAGGTAATGGGCAGTTGCTGTAGCAAGGGCCAAAGCGCTTCGGAATCTCGTGCCTGCTGTGCCTCAGGTCGCAAAACAGTGCGAGCAGTCGGCCACGCACGCTCGACGGCTGACGCTGTAGCGGGCCCCATACAACCAACACGCACAGCCGAAGGCCAAACAAAATCTGGACCGAGTTGCTGCTGAAAACCACTCACTGCAGCGCGACTCACAAAAACCACCAAATCGAAGTTGTTTGGGTCAGGCGTCTCACGCTCGGAGATGACCGCACTGGACTGGATCTCGAGAGCGGGACACTCTCGTACGAGCCACCCTCGGCGGACTAGTGCATGCATGACATCAACATTGCGTCCGGCGGGTCGTGTTAAGACCGCGATCTGCAAAGCGGCGGCCATTACTAGAACGACCTCAAGGCGAAACCGCCAAACTTTCCAGAATAGCCCCCGCACCTAGGTCAATAAGCTCTTGAGCAACCCGCTGCCCAATAACCTCGGCTTGCTCGCTTGGGCCGGTACCCTGTGCCCGATAAATCGTCGTCCCGTCTGGCGTTGCAACGAGGGCACGGATCGAGACAGTCACTCCGCTGACCTCAGCGTAGGCGGCTAAGGGCACCTGGCAAGAACCGCCCAAGGCTCGTGACACCGCGCGCTCTGCCAGCGCGCAGACGGTTGTGCGGGGACAGGCTAAAGGTGCTAGGAGCTCTAACAGATCCGCACGTGTCCGCAAAATCTCGATGCCCAGCGCACCTTGACCCGCCGCCGGAAGGGAGTCGGCTACAGACATACGCATACGAATTCGATGACCAAGTTCAAGCCGCTCTAAACCGGCTGCTGCAAGAATAATCGCCGCATACTGCCCCGAGTCTAGCTTACCGAGCCGCGTGTCTAAATTACCACGCAAGGGCTCGATCTTTAACAGGGGGTATCGCGCACGAAGCTGCGCCTCGCGACGCAAGCTCGACGTGCCGACCACTGCGCCAGCAGGAAGCTCAGATAACGTTGCGTAAGCATTCGACACAAACGCGTCGCGACAGTCTGCACGAGCGAGCACCGTCGACAATTCAAACGGTGCTGCAATATCCACAGGAACGTCTTTAAGCGAATGCACTGCGAGGTCTGCTCGGCCGTCCAACAACGCATTTTCTAGTTCTTTGATGAACAGGCCCTTTCCCCCAACCTTGGCAAGGCTGCGATCCAAAATTTCATCGCCTCTGGTACTGAGCTTAAGTAGCTCAACTTCGATACCGGGATACAACGCAACCAAGCGAGCTTGGACGTGCTCGGCCTGCCAGAGTGCTAGTCGGCTAGCGCGCGTTGCTATAACGAGTTTACGGGCTGCCAATATCGTCGCTCTTAGCGCAAGTAGCTCAAGCCAATCGTCAAAACGATGCCGATCAACGCTAGCAGCATCAAGCCTTGTAGGATAGTGCGACTACGTTGTGGGGGTTTGGGCGCATTCATATAGCATCCGATAGGTAGAAACGGTCAGAGAGCCTAGACAACATGGCAAACGGCTTGGAAGTGCCGTTTGCTATGCCGATCGCACAGGCGTCAAAGCGCCTGCGTTTACTTCAACACCGACTTAAGAAGCTTACCCATCTCAGATGGGTTCTTCGTTGTACGAATTCCGCAAGCTTCCATGATTTCAAGTTTAGCGTCCGCTGTGTCAGCACCACCAGAAATCAAAGCACCAGCGTGACCCATGCGCTTACCAGCGGGCGCTGTGACACCAGCAATGAAGCCCACCATCGGCTTCTTCATGTTGTCCTTCGCCCACAATGCAGCATTCACCTCGTCAGGACCACCGATCTCACCGATCATGATGACTGCATCCGTGTCGGGGTCTTCGTTAAACAACTTGAGGACGTCAATGTGCTTGAGTCCGTTGATGGGATCGCCGCCGATACCCACGGCACTCGATTGACCCAAGCCGAGTTCGGTGACCTGAGCAACCGCTTCATAGGTCAACGTGCCCGAGCGGCTGACGATGCCAACACGGCCTTTGCGGTGAATATGACCGGGCATAATTCCGATTTTGATCTCATCAGGTGTGATCAAGCCTGGGCAGTTTGGCCCAAGCAGCAGCGTCTTACTCTTGCGCTCGGCCATGCGGTGCTTGATTTCAAGCATATCGCGCACTGGAATACCTTCGGTGATGCAGATCACCAGATCGAGTTCAGCTTCGATTCCTTCCCAGATGGCCGCGGCAGCACCTGCTGGCGGAACATAAATCACCGATACATTTGCGCCCGTTTGCGCCTTGGCATCTTTGACAGAAGCGAAAATCGGAATGCCTTCAAAGTCTTCACCCGCTTTCTTGGGGTGCACACCGGCAACAAAAGCAGCTTGGCCGTTCGCATAGGCGCGTGACGTGCGCGTATGAAACTGCCCTGTCTTGCCAGTAATACCTTGGGTGATAACTTTTGTATCTTTATTAATTAGGATAGACATAGTGGAATCCGTAACAAATTATTTAGCTGCGGCAACAACGCGAGTGGCGGCATCCGCCATCGTATCTGCGCTGATGATAGGAAGACCTGATTCGGCCAACATTTTCTTGCCTAGCTCTTCGTTGGTACCCTTCATGCGCACAACGAGTGGCACTTTCAAATTGACCGCCTTGCACGCAGTGATGACGCCTTGGGCAATAACATCACAACGCATAATGCCGCCAAAAATGTTCACCAAAATAGCTTTGGTGCCTTTGTTTGCCAACATAATTTTGAACGCTTCGGTCACGCGCTCTGCTGTTGCGCTTCCGCCAACGTCCAGAAAGTTAGCAGGCTCGCCACCAAAAAGCTTAATGGTGTCCATTGTGGCCATCGCCAAGCCAGCCCCGTTAACTAAGCAACCGATGTTCCCATCCAACTGGATATAGGCGAGCTCATGCTTGCTGGCTTCGATTTCCGCCGGATCCTCTTCGTCCAAATCGCGATAAGCAACGATTTCTGGATGACGGAATAAAGCATTGCTATCAAAGTTGAATTTCGCATCCAAGGCAATGATGTCGCCCGAACCAGTCAAAATCAGAGGATTAATCTCGGCCAACGATGCGTCAGTGTCCCAATACGCTTTATAGAGTTTTTGAAACTCAGCGGCAGCCTTGCCGACAGAGGCTTCGGGCACACCAATCCCACGAGCAAGCGTGCTCGCCTCGGTATCCGTCAAGCCTGCGCCAGGATTAACAAAGACCTTCAAAATCTTCTCTGGATGGTGCTCGGCCACTTCCTCAATATCCATCCCGCCTTCGCTTGACGCCATGACGCATACGCGCTGTGTCCCACGATCTGTGACGATACCGACGTAGTACTCTTTTTTGATATCTGCGCCCTCTTCGACCAACAAGCGACGCACTTTCTGGCCTTGAGCGCTTGTTTGATGCGTAATCAGTTGCATACCCAAAATTTCTGAGGAAATCTTACGGACCTCGTCGATCGAGCGCGCGAGCTTAACGCCGCCACCCTTCCCACGACCACCCGCATGGATCTGCGCTTTGACGACCCAAACCGGACCACCAAGTTTTTGTGCGGCGCTAACAGCCTCTTCGACGCTAAATGCAGGAATGCCCTTGGGCACAATCACGCCAAACTGTCTTAGCAACTCTTTGCCTTGATACTCATGGATTTTCATGGGATTGCTTTCCGTCCAAATAAACTAATTACGATGCCTGACCATTTAAAAGTTATGCACCAGGGCCTAGGTTGAGGTCTGTGTTTCTTGCGCCACATACCATTGGGGATAATGCTCTTTCGTCACCACGCCATCTAGTCGCCAAGCATGGCAGCCGCCTAACTGAAAGGGCTTTCGTCCTGCGTTTTCGGCCTCTGAGCGCTTCATACCAGACATACTCTGTACCGCGGCTGTCGGTAGAACAGTTGCCAACTCGGTCATATGTGTACACCCAGCGGTTCGACCAAAACGCTCTTTCACTTGCTGTCTGAAGCTCTTGAGCAAATTCATACCGACTAAGTCTTGATAAGCGGTGGTCACGGATGTGCAGGGCTCACCGAAGGGCGACGCGTCGTACATGGCAAAGGCTTGCTTGATTTCATAACTCGTATCGATCGTGATACGGATGTGCATATGATGAAACGGCTTGCGCGCTGGCTGCTCTGTTCCGTTACGCTTCACGTAGGAATAGGACTTATCGTCAATAAGTTCAGCCTCAAGATCCCAAAGGCCGTCTTCACGCTCAAAGGAATGCACCTGAATCGAGCGATTGTGCATGGGCTTTCGCGGATAGTCGGGCTTAGGTAGAGGCATACAAAGGTTTGTATCTTTTGACACAATGCAGCAAAGCGTAGGAGTATAGCGCAGAGCCCTCCCTTGCCGCTACATGTCGGCTGGCTCCCATCCGCCCAAGACCTTACGCACCACGTCGCTAGAAAAACCTCTAGACAACAAAAAACGCCCCTGTCGGGCGTATTCTTTGCCGTCACTGGGCCTTGGTTCATGCGCGAACTTTTTATGCCAAACCGCTCTTGCGCGGTCAAGCTCGCTCGACTTAAGTAGCTCTTGAGCCTGAGCGGCCTGGCTAGCTGAGATCCCCCTTTCACGAAGGTCTTGCACAATCCGCGCAGCACCGTGCAAGGCTGCTTTACGATGCACCCAGCCCTGTATGTAGCGGTCGTCAGACTGCCACCCACTATTTGACAGTTCGTCCAGCACTCGCGCGAGTTCCTCGGCAGAATCAGCGAAAGGCGCAAGCTTGCGCTCAAGCTCAAGGCGAGAGTGCTCCCGCCTAGAAAGCAAGCCCACAGCCCGAGCCTTTAGGGAGAGACCCGGGCGCGCCTTAGATATCATCCTCGCTGTCTGGCTCAGCGGCCGCGAGTTTGGTTGCCTTGCTCGCGGAGCCTTTTGGGCTAGCCGCAGGAGCGGATCCAACTGCAGGTGCACGGGGCACCACGCCCAATTTTTCCCGCACACGATTTTCAATATCGATCGCCATGGCTGGGTGCTCGCGCAAATACTCGCGCACGTTATCTTTACCCTGACCAATCCGCTCGCCGTTGTAACTGAACCAAGCACCGGCCTTGTCCACAATGCCAGCAGTCACGCCTAGATCGATGATTTCACCTTCACGGGAAATGCCAGCGCCGTACATAATATCGAACTCCGCTTGTTTAAAGGGCGGTGCAATTTTATTCTTGACGACCTTCACACGCGTTTCGTTACCAACGACCTCTTCGCCTTTTTTAATGGCACCAATGCGACGGATATCTAAACGGACGGAAGAATAAAACTTGAGGGCGTTTCCTCCGGTTGTCGTTTCTGGATTCCCGAACATCACGCCAATTTTCATGCGGATTTGGTTAATAAAAATAACCATGCAATTCGTCCGCTTAATACTGGCAGTGAGTTTACGTAAGGCCTGACTCATCAAACGCGCCTGTAGGCCTGGCAATGAATCGCCCATCTCACCTTCTATCTCTGCTCTTGGCACTAAAGCCGCGACAGAGTCGATCACAATGAGGTCGACCGAGCTGGACCGCACCAATGCGTCTGTGATCTCGAGCGCTTGCTCGCCCGTATCAGGCTGAGAGATCAACAGGTCAGTTAAATTGACGCCAAGCTTTGATGCGTACTGCACATCCAAAGCGTGCTCGGCATCGATGAAGGCGCACGTGCCACCCACTTTCTGCATTTCTGCGATCACTTGCAGGGTCAGGGTCGTTTTACCTGAGGACTCCGGTCCATAGATCTCGACGACTCGGCCCCTTGGGAGCCCGCCGACGCCCAAGGCAATGTCTAGGCCCAGCGATCCGGTGGACACCACCTGAATATCGTGTTCGATCTCGTTGTCGCCGTAGCGCATGATCGAGCCTTTGCCAAACTGCTTTTCGATCTGGGAAAGTGCAGCCGCAAGAGCTTTGCCTTTTTCGGCTGAGCCGGACTTTAGAGATTTGTCGTCCATGACTGGATCCTTGGTAACGGTGATTACAAACTGGGCAAACATGAGCGCAATTCGACGAGCGCTCTAGGCTGTTTTAAATTATTACATTGGATTGTACTGTATAAATAAACAGTGTCAATACTTATCAATGCATACTCCAAACTAAGTACTTACCCTTAACTAGGCTTAGGATTGTCGGATTTACTTTGCCATCGTGCAAGAATAACCGCGAGACAATTCGTTTCCAATAAGACAAATCGCACCATGAGAATCTTAATCGCCGAAGACGACAGCATCTTGGCAGACGGCTTGACGAGATCTCTGCGTCAGAGCGGGTATGCCGTGAATGCGGTAAGCGACGGTGTCGCAGCCGATTCTGCACTCTCCTCTCAAGAGTTTGACCTGCTGATCTTGGACCTCGGACTGCCGCGCATGTCGGGTATCGAGGTGCTCACCAAACTACGTGCACGGAACTCTCATCTCCCAGTACTCATTCTGACGGCGGCCGACAGTATCGAAGAACGCGTGCGAGGGCTTGACCGAGGCGCCGATGACTATATGGCCAAGCCCTTCTCACTCTCTGAGCTCGAAGCACGGGTTCGAGCGCTCGCGAGGCGAGGCGCAGGAGGTGGTGGAACAATTCTTAAACACGGCCGGTTAGAGTTCGACCAAACCGGACGCGTCGCTTCTGTTGATCAACAAGCGCTTGAGCTTTCCGCGCGCGAGGTCAGCTTGCTTGAAATTTTGTTGACACGCACCGGTCGAATGGTCAGTAAATCGCAAATCGTTGATCATCTCTGCGAATGGGGCGACGAGGTAAGCTCAAACGCCATCGAGGTGTATGTGCATCGCCTCCGTAAAAAGCTTGAGCCCAGCGGAGTCAAAATTGCTACCGTCCGCGGCCTCGGCTACTGCCTTGAGCGTGAAACGGCAGCTTCGTGACAAGCCAAAACCTTAGCGGTAATCCTGAAGCGCTCGAGGTGCTTCGGGCAAGTTCAGACACCGCAAGCATTGCCCCCGCACGGCGCTCACTGCTGAGTGAAATTCTCGACTGGATGCTCGCACCTTTATTTTTGCTTTGGCCCATGAGTATTGCCATT
>Ga0164292_10001724_pt1 | contig 17758 bp, 32 predicted proteins | sample GEODES117metaG_FD_111486 | JGI IMG/M metagenome (GOLD analysis project Ga0164292, IMG submission 111486) | Eutrophic lake water microbial communities from Lake Mendota, Wisconsin, USA - GEODES117 metaG | ecosystem: Environmental > Aquatic > Freshwater > Lake | place: USA: Lake Mendota...
ACCTATATTTGTGGTAATGTTTAAAATTTTCCATAGATTATTCGATTCTTGGCGTGTAAAAGACGAAACACCACAGATTGTTCATATAGGTAGAAATGCCATCGGTGTTATTGAATTTTATCCTTCTATAGATAACCCTTTCATAGAGGGTTATGGATGGGTTCGTGTATATGATAATGGCGAAATATTTTGTGATGAACATATGGCCAAGTTGATAAACTACACGGATACACACAAAGAGTTTATGGAATTCTGTTTCGATTTATGGAAAAAGAAAACAAATCAAAAAATTTATCCAAATTGTATTATCTTGGGAAATAGTGAACACAATCTTTTCGAGACAAGACAATATAGAGATTATGACCCTTTAAATTACCTTGTACAATGATTGATCCTATAAAAATATTGGAAGAAAGGATTAGACATGAAATTGATATGGATATTCTCAGACAACTTGGAGAGGAGGCCGGTGTTGATCTTTCAAAAGAGATAGAGTTGGCGGAAAAAAAATTTAATAACGAAGTCGATCGTATGGTTAATTATGAAACAAATGAAAAAATTCATGGAAAAGATAATTTATAAGTTTTTGGATTCTTCTGTTGGACCAGGAGTTAGATTTGTAAATAAGGATGGATTTTACAATGTATATTCAGAAAGTCGAAATATAATATTTCATTTCACGATGAGAGATGATTGGGAATTTGTTAAAATTTTCAGACACCAACCATTATGTTGTAAAATTAGTTCGTTATTTTCTATTAGTGAGGAAGAAGCCGCTAAGTACATTAGTGATTGGTTCGGTGAAAGAAACGGATTAAAGAAAGTCGGAGACCTTAAAAAGTTTATTCCACAACTATCGTAGTCGTAGTATTTATTATTGATGAAGTATATTTTAACAGAATCTCAGTATAATCTTATTTTAGAGTCAAAGAAGTATGAACAAATCTTTCGAGAGTTAATTGATAGAAAGTTGGAGTACATTCGTAGAGTCTGTGAGAAGGGTGCTGAAGACTATGAAGGGGATGTTGGAGATGAGTCTTGTAGACAACTTGAAGATATTTCAAAAATTGAAGTTACCGATGCGGAATGGGTTACCGTAAAACATAGTAATAGAGAAACAGAAGAGAAATTTATGTCAGTAAAAATCATGGTATACTATAGCTCAATTCGAAAATATGAGAATTTCGATGCAGATGATTTAACCTATGATTTAGAACAAATGATTCGTAAATCAACAGGAATGCCTTTCATTTTAAACTATGATTCGACAAATACAAACACATTTTTTGAGTGGTAATATGAAATCATATATTTTAACAGAATCACAACTTGAGACCGTTGCCTATCGATTTGTTTTGGATAAATTGAACGATATGGAATTTAAATTCAAGAAGTACAAAGAGTTTTCTTTTTTCCCAAAAGATGTAAGACGTGCCGATTATGGAATTGAAGCGGATTGGATGAGAGGAGAGGGATTTGATATCTTGGTTGGAAATCATCTATGGAGAACAGTACAGGATATGTTCGGACTTACTGACGAACAAGTTAAGGATGCTTTTCGTAAAGCATTTGTTCAAAAAGGAATTACTAAAATTAGTGAAATAACTTCACTCGATTTTTCACAATTCGAGGACATGCTTGTGAACAATGTGTTCTAATCATATTTATAACTAATGAAAAAAACAATAACCCTTAATGAGTCTGAACTTGTTGGTGTAATCCACAAGATTGTAGAATCATATAATAATGATTCCTATGATGATTCAGATTATATTGAGGTTTTTTTGAAATTTTTTAGACCTTGGGTTAAGGAAAAACATGGTGATGAAATTAGTAATTATCCATTGTCTTATTTGGTAAAAAAATATATTTCTGAGTTTGTACAAGACTTTGAAATAGATCCTTTGAGTACCATTTTGGGTTATAGGGACAATATCAGAAACGTTGCAGCTGTTGGTAAGGCATTAGTTCAAAAAGGAAAAATCAAATTAGCTTCACTACAATCGAAAGAAAAGTTTACTGAAAAATATAAAAAACAATTAGATTTTCTTGTAAATAGATTGGAATTACCTGATTTCATAAAATTAGATTTCATCGAGGAAATCCCATATAATGTAATCGGAAGAGTGAGAGTTGATTGGGAAAAATTAATTAAATATCCAACTGACAAAACGTTTAGAGCAAACGATATTTCTAGAGAATTAAAAAATAAAATCGAAAACTTTTTAGGTGTTGAGTTAGGAAACCCAACTTATGGACAACTTTCATTAACATTCAATAAAGCTTATGTTGGTGTGGAAGATTGGGTCAAGAAAACTTTAAACAAAGAAATAAAAAAAGAAGTTAGATCACTACCAAGAGCATCAATACTACATGCAATTAAATTTGAGACAAATAGTGATAAGTTTGGTGGGGAACTTAAACTTTCTTTCAAAAATTGGAACGGTAGAAATGATTTTAAAAAACAGGTTGAAAATTTACTGCAGGAACTCGGGTATAACACCAAAACTTTAGAAGTATTTACATAAGACTCTTAAACATGAAATATATTATAACAGAAAATCAACAAAATAAATTGATTGATATAATCTTAGGTTATCTTGATAGTAATCTTGTGCCAGGAGGAGGGTGGAAAGACAAAAAATACTATCAGAAGGAAACGGAACAAAATTATGAGATGTTTTTTATGTTTAATACCGATGAGGAAGATTTCGGTTGGGGTGAATCTGATCATATGTATTATACTCAATGTGATAACCCAAATTTGGACTCACCTGTACGTGAAGAATATTGTCCGTTGATTAGTATCGATAGTAAAAAGTATGATTCCCTTGATGGATATTTTGGTCCTAGATGGCAAGAACTATTTAAAAGATGGTTTACAAAAAATACAGGATTACCTGTAAAACATGTAGACCGTCAAGACTGGTAATATTTATTAATTATGAAAAAACTATTAAGACTTACAGAATCGGACTTAATCAAATTAGTCCAAAAGATTGTTAAAGAACAATCATACGACGAAAGTGCATTTGAAGAACATATAGGAACAATAGATCATATCGCAAATCACTTTAACAATGAAACGACTGAAGATGAATTAGACTTTATGCTAACTCAAATTCAATATGAATTAGATTCCGCAGTAAGAGGAGGTGAATTAACTGATGATGAACTTGAAGAACTTTACGATTATGCAAATGATATTGCTAAAGAGTTAGAAATGGAATTCAATTCTTTGGATAATTTACAAGAAGGTACCAAAGCCAAAAAGCCGAAAGCAATAAGAAGTAAAAGATCAGGAATTAAAACTGCTACATTGGTTAAAAAGAATTTAGAAGTTTTAAGAAATCTCTCATCTAAATGATGAAATACGTTATTACCAAAGAACAAAGTGATAGATTAGAAAGGCTACAAAAAATGGCTTTGAAAAGACATGCAAACAAAGAACCAAAAGGGTTTAAAGGAGGAACTTTCGATGTTGATGGAAATGTTATTACGTATGATCTTTATACTCGACCTGACGGATCCCTATATGCACAAGCAACATTAAAGGATAGAAAGCATCACATATTCATCATGAATGAATTAGATTTTTTACCCTTGGAAAAAGAAGAACAACAAAAAATTTCAGAATATAGAATAAAAAAATTCTTAGAAAAAAAGAATTTTTTATTTGAAAGTGATTCACTCAGATGGTTCAAAAGAAGAGCAACAAAAGATTACTTGAAATCGTTCATCCACAAGGCTGAGATTGAATTTCCCACGTTATGTGATGATTTTGGTGATGAATTTGAATATGCATCCAACGTAATTCGATGGGCTGTTGATGATTTTATGACAATTGACGAGGATCTCTTTTTGGACGACAAATATGATGAGTTTAGCGACACACTAACCGACATGTGTAAAGATTGGTTTGGTGAATATCTTATGGAAATTTATAGGAACACTTGTACAGAAGACGAAGAATATTAATGAATCCCTCAAATGAGGGATTTTTTATTTTCAAGAAATTATTTTATATTTTCAATAAAAATTTAATAATGATTGATTTTTTACGTAGACTAATTGGTATGCCACCAATATTACCTAACGGGTATCCTGATATGGCTGCTAACCACACGTATGTTGATTTTGATGGAGATAGAATACAAGATATTACAAGACGTATGAATCGTGGTGCGTCTCGTGGTTTTTTAACAATACCACCCCCACCACCTATAGCACAACATGTATTACCTTTTGAAAAGCCAGACCCACCAATGATTGCTAAAATAATTGACTCACACAAAAAAGAAGTACCGAGAGAATATCCTACAACAACTTCATCTTTATGGTGTGGATCTACGGTTTCTGATATGGCGATTAAAATGTCTGAGGAAGATACAAAAAAAGATCCATTGGCTTTAGATCCTAAACCCCTCAAACATCTTTTAGTAAAAAGATATCCTTGGATATTAGATGTTACTGAAGTAAGAGTCAGAACAAAGGCCACAATTACATACGAGTCTGCAATTTACTTTGGACCTTTAGAAATTCATATTACGGTTTCACCGACTCATCATAGTGAATTGATGGTTCCGTCAATAGAAAAGAAAGTTAGGGAGAAACTATATGTCGATCTTATTCCTATTATAACTTGTTTATACGAAAATAATAATGGAGAAAAACCAATAATAATTTTTTCACTATCACATTCAGAAACCATATTAGATTATGTCAAGTAGTAGCAAATATTGGAGTCATAATTCGTTTGAAAGGGCGATGGAACATTTCACACCATCACTCAAATTATGGTGGATGGAATACATTAAGATAATTCCTGTTAACTACAGTGAATGGTCTGATATGATTTATGTAATTGTTGAATTCGAATTATCGAAAGAAGGATATGAAATGGCACGTTCTTGGAATCACTTTGAACAAAAAGAAGTTACCAAGTTGATTAGTGATTATTTGAAAACATATTTTTATAACTACTTAGACACTAAGATTGGTATAAAAGAGTTTAGACGACCTGTGAATACAATCTGATAATTTCATATTTATAATAATGAAGATTATCATAACCGAGAATCAATACAATAGACTGAATAAAAGTAGCCAAGGAATTACCAACGCCATTATAAAATATATGAACGAGTATATTAGTAAGGGCGAAAGAAAGATTAATAAGAAATCTCGTAATTATGGAAACCTTCGTGAGGATTGGTGTATAAATGGAAAAGAAACTATTAGTGCCTTTTATTATTTCGAAAAAGACGAATTCAACGAAGGAAGTATATCAATCTCAAAAAAAATAGTAGAAAAACTTTCTAATTTATTTAGTATAAGACGTTCCTATGTTATACACGTCATCGAAGAATGGTATGATGATACTATGGTTCCGAAATTTGAAGAAATTACTGGTGAATCGGGTTTATCAATCGATCATACAGATTTATGGGATAAAGAACATCCTTGTAGAGATGAACCTGTCAAACCTGAGGGAATTACTGATGAAGAAATGATTGATTTTATTTATAATAATACTGCCTACAGAAGAGAAGAGATTATCCAAAAACTCGAATCAGGGGAAAGAGATCTTGATGACTTTTATTTAGATATTGTGGATACAGTTAAACGTAAAGCGCAATTAGGATTTTAATATGAAAATTATAATAACAGAACAGCAGGCGAATGAATTACTAGCATCCATGTTAGAAGATATGTTCAATGGTTATGAAACTAAGTTTGAGGGAGATTTAAGAAACATTTATGTTAATGGTAAACTTATGGCTCAATTGGGGCCAACAACAGGTATTGTTTCATTAGATGCTTATAATGAACTTAAAGATAATTTATTCTTTTCATCTGACAAAGATTTGAAAAAAGAAGTCTCAAATTGGATTTCCGATAAGTTTGGAGGTAAAGGTGGTGTTTTCAAATATGGTGTGTCATTTAAAAAATTACACGGACAAGAAAGAGATTTACCAAAAAAACCTAAGAAACCTCATCCGAAAACACGTCAAGACAAAATAGAACCTGATTTCAATCTGAAAGCATTCCAAAAAAGAACGAGTGATATTGAAACCAAGTTAAAAAATAAAGAAGATTTAATTCGTCTTGCAAAACAAAAAGATAATCCTGAAATTTTTCAAAATTGGCTGAAAAAGCAAGAACAAAAAGATCTTGAAAGGGCAGAAAGACAGAAACAATGGATTAAAGTTAATAAAGCTTTGGAAGTGATGAAAAATAAGAATAAGTAATGAAGTATCTAATCACAGAATCAAAATTAGAAGAAAGTATCTTATATTACATCGACGAACTTTTTGATGTTAATGATATTAATTGGACTTATCCTCTTGAATACGATGATGAAACAGGTGAAGAGTGGGACGATAACAATAGAGTTGTATTTTATATTGGAGACTATAATGGAGAAGATGAAGGATGTTTTTATTGGTATGCGTGTGATTATTTTACACCACATAGTACGGCCAGCAGAAATTGTCCAATCGTTACTGTTGAGAACGAATATAAAAAACAACTGGACGGTTATTTCGGTGATTTGTGGCATGGACCATTTAAGAAATGGTTTAAAGAACATTTTGAGTTACCAGTTAAAACTGTTGAATAATTTTGTTTATTGTAATATTTTTTTTATCATTATAAAAAACAAAATATGTCAAAAGTAAAAATTTCAACAGCTAAAGGAGATATGGTTGCAGAACTATATGATAATGAAACTCCTGTTACCGTTAAAAACTTTTTGGATTTAATTGAAAAAGAATTTTATAACGGTTTAAATTTTCATAGAGTAATTCCAAGTTTTATGATTCAAGGTGGATGTCCAAACGGTATCGGAAACGGTGGTCCTGGATATACAATTCCATGTGAAGTAACTGCAGAAAGACAACATCATGATAAAGGTGTATTATCTATGGCACACGCAGGTAGAAATACTGGAGGATCTCAGTTCTTTATTTGTCATAACAGACAAAACACACAACATTTGGATAGAAACCACACTTGTTTTGGTAAAGTTGTAGAAGGATTAGAAATAATCGATCAGATTGTCCAAGGAGATAAAATTAACTCAATAACAGTAATTTAATTAGAAACCCTCTCACAAAGAGGGTTTTTTTATATTTATAATTGTGAGAGAACTTATTCGTAGAATATTAAGAGAGGGAAATCATATTAGTGATTACGCACCGGATTGGGTTAAAGTATTTCATACTTTACCAAGAGAAGAAAGAATTGCTCAGATTGAAACAAATAGAAAAAATATTTTAAGATTATTACCTAAAATTGTTAATTTTTTTGAATCTAAACTTGGCGATGACCTTGAAAAAATAGAGATAATTAACGATGAAGAAGTTAGAAGAAGAACTTACGGAAATGAAATGTATTCAACAAACGCAGTTGTTATTCAATTTTTCTTTACCCACGAGACTAAAACTCCAGCAAGATTAAAAAAAGAAATAATTAATGACCTTAAATCATATTTTAATATTGATAATAGCTACTACGGCACTCCATTAGACTTAGATTTCTTTAAAGCCAGTTGGGAAAAAATTTAGATTTATACTAATAGAATAATGAGTGAACAAAAAAAATTCATTACAAAAATTGTAAATTCTTTTACACCTAACATGCCGTTTAGAATAAAAGAATTTATTGCAACTGATGACAACTACATCATTTACGCAACAATGTATTATGGACATCAAATACCGAATTGGAAAAATGAATTGGTGTATCATGTCCAAATGAAAGTTTCAGAATATACTCAAGTACCCACAATAATTTGTATCTCAAAAAAAGATTACGATAAAGTAAGAACTAGATATGGTTATGGAGATGTGATTATTAATAACGATCCATATTTATAAAAAATGATAGAAAATTTTCAAATAAAAGGATTGGAAAGATTGATAAATTCAAGTGTAATCAAGGATATCTATCCTATGGTTGATCATGTTGATCTTGTTTATGATGTTGAGAAACAGGATAAATGGAGACGCCACGACCATCTTGACATTAATATTTTTCTAAATGACCCAACCTTTACTAAGGAAAACATGTATAATAAAGAATTTGACCCCCATTATTTGGTTGAACACCATATAAAAAGTTATTTTCCTTATTTTGATTTGAAAAATATTGCAATGGATTTTATTGTTTGGGGACCTGATGGGGATATTGTTTACAGTTGGAAAAACTAAGAAAAATATTAGAAATGGCTCTCTTGGCGGGGTATACAGTGATAGTATTGTTTCTGTTATTTGTTATCTATAAAATTTACGAGATATTTTTTTCTTGGTGGTTATAATTATAACACAATGAAAGTATTACATTTCACTTCTTGGTTATTTAAAGACATTTTTTGGTCTTTAAAATGGACTTGGATGGCAACATTCATGATTTTCCCGACCATATTCTTCACATTATACTTTTTAATCAAAGAAAAAGACTCGAAAATGGAAAATTGGACAATAACCTTTTGGGTTTTGCTCAATATTTCATGGATGTGTCATGAATTACACAATTGGCCCGATTGGATCATGAAAATTTTCATGATTTTGGGTGTTTTTAACTCAATTCTGCTTCTGAAGGGTAGTTTCCTGACCTTAATTCGTAAAAAACATTAGAATTTCTGTCAATGAATGACCAATGAGCATCTTTTAGATCGAAATTCTCGTTAATATGTCCCAAAACCTCTTCTGGAGTGAACTCTGAACAACTATAAAGGTCAAATTGGAACATTGCAGGTGTTTCTGCGTCCCAAACATGGATTGATGCATGTGAAGTTGCTAAAGTTACGGTACCTGTGATACCTTCGTTACCTGGTTCGTCCACATAAACTGATGTGGGACCAGCAACAACTTTCATTCTTACTTTTTCGACTAATTTTTTCATCCATCCGTTAAGGACTTCTTCTGATTTTGGGGGATTTTGAACATAACCTTTGATTAAAAGGTGGAGGTGATTTGGAACAAACATCGTAATTAATTCTCTCTATTTTTTTATTTATGATCCTTAGGTTCGCAAATCATTTCTAATTCCGACCAAGAAAATTTAGGTTTTTCATTTAAAAAAACAAAACATTTCCATTTTTTTGTTTTTTCAAAGAAGAGGTGTTTTTGAAAATGTGAAGGTACTGATGCACCTGTCGGTAATTTTTTAGGATTTTTATCAAATAACACTTTAATTAGAACTGTTAAAGGTTCTTGATCATCCCATTTTCTTTCTTGTTCTTCTAATAGTCTCCATTCACCTCTATTAAGGTATTGGTCTTGAAGTGCTGAGTTTAAGTAAGAAAAAGTTTGTTTTAAATTTTCCATATTATCGGAAAATGTTGCTGCGGGTGCTAAATGACCTTTATCGTAGATATTATTTTTATAATCTTCACCATCTGAAGTTTTGATACCCTTTTCAACATAAAAATCCATAGATCCTCTATTAACATTTGTTGGTCTGTTAGTCGATCTGTATTTCAACCAAATTGGTTGTTCAAGTTTTTCAGAATAAATTACAGAGAACACTTGGTTTTCGACCTTAACTGAATCTCTAAGTTTATTTTGTGAAAATGCTGTTAGGGTAATACCTAAAAGTAAGATAGTGAGTAGTTTCTTCATTTTTTTTGATTATAAATATGAAAAATAAAACTATTTTTATAAGTAATTTTTAGATTATATTTCTTTTATGAGTGAAAGATCGTTAATAAGTGTTTTTGAGAAAAAAAAGTACTTGGTATTGATACCTGAGGGATTGAGTAAACCTGAGATGGAGACAATTTGCACTTTTGGAAGTGTTACTAAAATTTACAAAGAAAATGAGTTGTTTAAACAATATGAGGGAGTGACTGATCGATATGACGAAAAATTATTTAATAATTTTCCGGATTATCAAAAACTCATGTTTGTAAAAAATCCATATTGGAGAACTTTAGAGTATTACTTATGGAACTACTGTTACTCAAGTGAGTATGAAAATAGAAAAACGGAAACTTTTAAGAAAACAATAAAAAGTTTATATGAAGAAAATAATTTTTCTTTTAGAGAGATGAAAAATAAAAAAGCAATCCAACCCCAAAACTTAAATTTAACTGAAAATTATTTTTTGTGCGAGGATTTCATAAATGAGTCTTACAAATGGTTTGATGTTGAAGTTCTCACAAATCCAAAACCTTTTTTGAGAATTCCAAATTCTTCATCATTTTATGATTCGAGTATGTTGACCATGTCAGACTTTTACGATAAAGAATCTGCAGAAAGGGTTTATGAAAAGAATAAATCTGTGTTTGAAAAATTTGGTTATAGTTTTTATTCATATTTGGACTTCCATGATCCTGTGAGAAAAATACACTCTTTACATGGTAACCTGACAAACAATTTTGAATTGTGATGTATTTATAGACATGGGAAAGAAATTTTTTTTAACTGAAGACGAAAAGATGTCAATCAGATCACTCTATCAACTGAACGAACAAGAGTACGAAGAGGTTGAAGTTGGTGATGATGGTGAAGAAAAGAAAATGTTCTGTAATGCAGAAAATACAAAATCTTTGGATGACATCTATGGTGATGATGAACTTCATGATGAAATGAAAGGGATTGTTTTGGTTAAGAAAAATGGAGTTAAAGGACTTGCTGATAAGTTAGAAGCACTTAAATCAATTAGAATGTTCCCTGGAATTCAAGATGGTGGAGAGTTATTGGCAAACTCTATCATGGGAAATTTAAAAGACATTAGACCTTTTAATTTCTATGACGAACCTTCAAAAAAGTGTAGTAAAGCAATGGATAAGGTTATCGAACTTTACAAAGAACACGAACACGGTGAAGAATTGGTTAAAGATTTAGAAAAGGTTTACGGATCTCACAACGTTTCACAAAGAGCTAAAGAATTTTTAAAACACGGAATTGATTTAGTTAAAGGTAATTTGGATAACTAAATTTTTACAATTATATTTTAAGCCCCACATCATGGGGCTTTTTTTATGTCCACACAATCTCATATTGATAAAGTTAATTTACAACCGATGGTGATCCCATATCCAACCCACGTCGGTGCTCCGAACATAAGTCCCCAAGATTTGACGGCATTTAAAAAACACGGTCTAAACAAAGTGGACCGAGTTGTGAAGAGACGTTTTGATGAACTCGTTAAAGAAGCAGAAACCCTTCAAAATTCAATCCTATTACAACAAGAGGTCTACGAGTCAAACTATAGATTTGAACCGATTATCGGGGAAGTATATCACTTATACATTAATTCTGATGGTTCCAAGACATTGTCACTCATTGGACCCACGGAATGGAATAAAACACACTTATATTCAGTGGTTTTAAATTCTGACATGACATGGACAAAAATAGACTAAGAAGAATTGTGGAAACTTCCTTGAACTCCTCCTTCGGAGAGGATATTCATATTGTTAGTATGGAGGTACTTCCTACGCAGAAATATGATGAGGGGACAAAAGAATGGATTCCTGATTCTTTCTCCATGTTTTTAAACCTAAAAGACAAACGGAACTCGGATAACAATCCTGAATTTTACCACTTCGTTTCGGATCACCCATCTTACAGAGTTGCTACATTCTTAGAAAGTTTATTGGGGTTCGAGTGTTGTGTTGATTTTGTGTAAAATCCCTAGAACTAGTACTAGTCTAGTATTTTTTATCATTTTTTATTTATTCTATTATTATTCTATAAGAATAATAATTATTGTCCTCCCGATCAAAAGTCAAAACTTGAAGATATTTATTTTACATGACTAAGATTATAAGACTTACTGAATCGGATTTGGAGATGATTGTCAAACAAGTTTTGAAAGAACAATCTAAGGGGAAACCAATAACTGTTCCTGCAGCAACATTGACCCCATCTCAGCCACAACAACAATCATCTCTACAACCTACGATGAACATCGACGCAGGTAAAAAACCATCAACCTATTCAGTCAGTTCTTCTTTATTACCATGTGTTCCAGCGGCATTCAAGTTATCGATTCAAAATTTCTTGGGTAAAAATTATGATAAAACCTTTTTGAAGTCGGCCTTAGGGATTATTGGTAGAGAAAGTGATTTTGGTGAAAGTAAACGTTTTAAATTTACATCACCACTCAAATCTTTATGGGCTGCTCTTGGTGGGCAAACTTCTGTTGGTTATGCTCAAATCAAGCCGGAAACCGCTGAAAAATATGGTCTTAAAATGGAGGACTTAGAAATGGCGTCAGGTAGTGTGGATGCTGCTTACAAAATTGTCCGAGACAACTATAGCCTTGCATTAAAAAATGGTTACACAACACAACCATCAGTAAACCTTAAAGATGGTACTGGTAATTCGGCATTGGATTTAGCAATTGCTGCATATAATTTAGGTGCAAGTAAAATTACTAAATACTGTGAAACTAGTGACCCAAATATCAAGAAACCTTGTAGTAAGGCAGGACAAACAATTGTTGAACAAAAAATGGGACAACAAACACCTCCTAAAGTAAAGTCAATTGTTGTAACAAACCGACATGTACCAAACTACATCCCAAACTTTAAAACTGAGAGATGGGATGGAGTTAGTATTAGTTCACATGGATATATTTCTGAAGTTGCCAAAAGAATGAAAGAGTATACTTGTTTTTAATTTACGTAGATGTAAGTGGTAGGTTTACCAAAACCTGCTAATTTTTTACCGGCATCTGAAAGTGCAGTAAATGAGGTTGAATACCAACCATCTTTAAACTTATATTCTACTGAAGTTCCCCCATCAAATAAAACACCTTCGACAATTCCTTGTCTCACACCTTCTTCGATAACATCTTTGATTGTTACAACACCCCCAAAGTTTGAGACGATAAAAATAATGTCACCATTTTTATTTTTACCAACAATATTACGATATGTTAATTGTTTCGCGTGACGTTGTCTCATTAAAGATTTATTAGTGACACCGTTATCGATCCCCCATAATATTGTTTGGGATGCATAATCGATATTTCGAGGACAACTACCTCTTTGTACATTAACTTGATTACCTGAAACATAAAAATATCCTCCACCTGAAACTCTTCTAGACTTTTGGACACCATTTTCAACAACAAGTCCAATAGCTCTTTTATTAAAAAAGTTACTGTTCATGTAGAATTTTTTACCTGAAGGTCGTGAACTTGAAACTCCGAAAGTTACTTTGTTGGGATTGAAGACGTAAATGTCAAAATTGTTATTGGCATATACTTTAGCTCCATTACCTTCATATTTTAGTTTTGACCTATTTGTATTACTATGAACTACTTTGTGATTGTATAATGACCAATTGGTTAAATCGGATAATAACGGATAAATGGTCAATGAAATTAAGGTAAATAAAAGATATTTCATGGTAGTTGTGTTTAATATTGAGCAAATATACAAACATTTTATAAATAATACTAAAATAAAGATATTTATTCTAAAAATACCGCATTTTTATGTTTGACTTAAAAGGACTATTATTATTTGAACAAGAACAAAGTTATACTGATTTTGTTAAAGCAGCCCAAAGAAAACTAATATCGTTAGGATACGACTTAGGACCAAGAAAGGATGACGGGATTATTGGAACCTTGACAAGAAAGGCTCTTTCAGACTTTCAGTTGAAAAACGGAGGAAATGGTAAAGGTAATTTGGGTCCATTTACTGCAAAAAAATTGGGTATAGCATATGTTGATAGGGGTCAATCAGATGATACTGGTCCTGTTCCTGATTCTAGATCTAAAAATAAAGGTCCTGTTCCAGACTCAGGATCTAAAAATACACCGAAGCAAAATTGTGGTAAGTTCGATATATTTCCAAGTGTGTTCGAAACACTAAGTAAAATTTGTGCTGGTGAAAAAACTGATATTCAAAAAGGTCCCGGTGGATGTTCGGAATATGTTAGACAGAAAACAGGTAAGTGGCAAGGAAATGCTTGGCACGCTTATAAGACCAAAGGTTATCCGTCGATATCAGGATTCAAATCCTTATTCGGCAATAAATCTAATTTAGATACAATGGCAAATGTTTTCCAAAAAATTAACTCTCAATCAAGTGGAATTTCAGCCTCAGGTATAAACTCGTCAGGAACTCATAGTAATATTAAATCCTTGATGAGTAGTGCGATACCAAGCCAATCCTCGTTTAAAGGATTAAAAACAGGTGATGTAGTAGGAATCTTTTATCCACCTTCATCTCATCATGGAGAAGCCTTTTTTCAAGGAGCCACAGGTATGTCTTCGGATGGTACTAAAGTGACTTCAGGTCCTTATTTTGTTGTTGAGGAAAATGGAAAGACAAGACCTTGGCAATTAAGTGACATAGGAAAAAATGTAAAAATAAAACCAGGAAAGTCTCTTCAACAAGGAGAACATTTTGGATTCAACACTCACTTAGGATTTGTGGGTGCTAAAAAACCAAACGGAGAACCAATTATCTATCATAATGTAAATGGGAATGTTATGGCAACTCCTTTATCGGATATGGGTAATACTTTTTCACTAGTTTGGGCAAGACCAGCTTAATATTATGCAGACAGATTCAGTTTGGACAGTTTTAATTACAGTAGTAACAGTTTTAGGATCAGCTAGTGCTTGGAGATTCTATGAAAAAAGAGCAATGAGAAAAGAAAGAGATGATGAGTTCATCCGTCACGATTGCAAAGATAGAATTACTAAATTGGAAGCACTTTTAGAAAGTTCATCAAGAGAGAAAGATGAAATGAGATCTACTATCTTGAAACTTACTGAACAAGTTGCTGCTCTTGCGGTTAAAGTTGAATATCTTCAAAAAGAAAACTCTGATTTAATTAAAAGTTTGAGTAAGTAGTTATACATCCCATCTCACCATAACTTTACAGGAAGTTAGTTCAGGAAAAAAATAAGGTATTGAATCTTGGATTAGGTAATCTACTAATCGTCTATCTAAAGTTTCTTCGTTGATAGTTTCACCTAAAATGATGACAGCCTCAACAATCATTGATGTCGTTGTTATTGAGAAATTTATAGTATGGATCTTAACAATAGTCCCTTTTCCATACATCAATTCAATTTCGTCTTTTTTAATAATGTTGAGATACCTCTCCATCATTAATTTTAACTTATCTTTAGATTTCGACATAAGAAAATATAGTTTAGAAAAAAGAAAAAGGGAGTTTTATCTCCCTTGCCCTCTGTAATTTCTTTCTTTACGGTCATTTTTGTTATGACTCTTTTGAGCCTTTCCTGACTTTCTTTTTCCGAAAGAAACTTTTCTTGAATCACCGACTGATTTACCTTTGGCCATGTGTGTAAGTTTGATAATAAATACATTATATTTATCTTTATGATTATGTTGACAGAAGAAGAAAAAAAAGAAATATTGTCGAAATACGATGACAATACTTCGTCAGAACTTTTGACTTTTCTGAAGAGGAATTTTCCAAGTGGAGAAACAAATTTAGATTGGATGAACGCCACGATGAAATACATTTTTGTTGGTGATAAGGTCAGATATTTGGACGGTAACAAAAAGTATTTGGTTAATTTAATTGATTCAATAATTGAGGATCAATGGATAGGGATTACACAACCAATTAGAAGAAGAACAATTAAAAAATATATTGACGGTGTGAGTATGTAATGTTAAATTTAATTTATGTTTAATAAGACTCCAAACGATTTACCAATAAGGAAATTAGATTATCCGTTCCCTCTTTTTGAGATGGATTATGTACCAAAGCACCCAAAAAAAGATTTAATTAGAAAACTTTATAGGAATACCCATTTTCATAGATGGGAAGATCTCCGTGTCGAAAAGCCAGGTATTCAAAGTTCTATGAAACTAAGAAGTCCTGAGATTGCGGAAATTATTGACATGAGTCGATTAATGGTACAACAAATACAGAGGGATAGAAGACTACTTTATAGTGATACTTTAGAATCCCATTGGATTTATATTAGTGGTAACGACAATCCATATGCTCCTTGGCACAAACACCATTTCGTCGCAGAAGTAGAAAATATCGAACCTCATTGGACTTACGTATTCTACGCTGAAATGCCTGAAACATTGGAAGGTACGGATGGTAGATTATATTTCAGAATGGATCATGATCCTCAAACAGAATATTGGATCCTACCTAAAGAAAATACCTTTTTGGTTTTCCCATCTCTTTTGGATCACAAACCTGAAACGGCCCAAAAATCCACAAAATCTCGAATTGTAATGGCGGGAAATTATTTCTTCGATTTTCAAAAATAATTTTTTTTGAGTCGATAGTTTTCCCTATCTTTGTGAAACAAATACAGAAACAATATGGTGAAAGAAAAACTATACAGAAATACAGGTGGTGACTATCTTTATTTATTCAATTGGATCGGTGGTGGATTTAATGATGTATGGGCTCCGAACAAAAAAGAGGCGTACAAACTTATCATACAAGAAAGACTTGAATCAGAGAAGAAATATCCTGATCATGTTAAATTGAGACCTGATTATAAGTCGTTACGTAGATGTACGTATTCCCAATATCAGGAACAAAATAAATTGGGGTGGATGATGACAATGTAAAATGTTTTTTGTATCTTTGTAAAGAGTTTGGAACTTATAGGTGATGAAAGATACTCGGTATCCAACTCCAAAAAAAGATTTGACGGTTTGAAAAAGTCTTCTTATCTTTGTAAAAGAAATCGGGAGGAAAGTAAAAAAGTACCTGAAGTGAGGATAACGAGATTATCACACCAAATGGTTTGGAATCCCGATGATAGTTCTTTAAATAATATGGTTGTGGTAGCTCAGGAACCCAAAAGGTTCACGGTAGAGCAAGGATCTGAACAGTCCTGTGCCAGTGGTTCGACTCCACTCCCAACCACGAAAGTCCTCTGAAATAAAGACGTTTTATTTTCAGAATTTTCATTAAAAGATTTGGAAGGCATTAAAATCTTTCTTATCTTTGTAAAGTAATGGACAGCGGAATGGTTTTTCATGTGGTGGTTCCCCATACTCACCCTACCTAATTTCTTCTCCGCTTTATAAATTAGAAAACGAAGGTTAATGAAAACACGGGAGGTTTACGAGGAAAGGTTATTCCAGTTTTATCCTGAATAAACTAACAACCAACGTCCTTTTTTGATGTTTTGAGACATTATGTCAAAACAGAAGTTGTCCACTTCCACGGGTTTAATGGTTATTCGCCCACGTCTAAAAAAATAATACCAAAATTTTCTCGACGGAGATTCGGGGAGACGCGACGGTGTCTCCCCTTTTTTATGTGGTATAAGTATTTATTGTTAAAGAAATGGCAACCACAAGACCTTTTGCGTATAATACTGGATCCCCAATACCTGGCACAGAACAAATTGGTGATTTATCAATAGGTGCTCCTTTATCAGGATTTACCGATAATCCACAATTTTGGAATGGTCCAGATGAGGAATTGGGATATGTCATTGGTTATACAGTTAGTGCAGGTAATCAACCTAATCCTGTAGGAATTCCAGCCTACGTTCAATTTTGGAGATCAAAATTCAAAACAAATGAATCGTTTTTAGAATTAGCGAATTATATTGGTCAAAAAAATGGTCAACCTCCATTTGTAACAACAAATGATGCGGTTACTTGGTTAAACGCCAACGGTTTTTGGAATTCATATAGCGCGTCTCTTTGTGATACATTTACATTTATAGGTAATAATGCAACAACAACAAGTAATAGTGCGATAAATGATGGAACATCAGGATGGGATTCATCGGCATATTCTTTAGAGACATTTACTGG
>Ga0164292_10001726_pt1 | contig 17746 bp, 20 predicted proteins | sample GEODES117metaG_FD_111486 | JGI IMG/M metagenome (GOLD analysis project Ga0164292, IMG submission 111486) | Eutrophic lake water microbial communities from Lake Mendota, Wisconsin, USA - GEODES117 metaG | ecosystem: Environmental > Aquatic > Freshwater > Lake | place: USA: Lake Mendota...
ACGGACTTTTTGACATCGCCTATTTGCGACCAGTTCCGGGAATTATTCACATGCAGCCCAAGGACGAGGCGGAATTCGCCGATATGCTTTGGACCATGGTCAATCACGATGGCCCGTGCGCCATCCGCTACCCACGCGGCATCGGAACCGGCGTCGCTCCCGCCAAGAAGCCCAAGCTCCTTGAAATCGGAAAATCTGAAGTCATTCGACACGGCACCAAGGCTGCGATCTTCGCCCTCGGCAACATGTGCGAAATCGCCATTCCGGCCGCTGCGGAACTTGAAAAACTCGGCGTTTCCACTGCGGTGATCAATGCCCGTTGGATCAAGCCTCTCGACACCGCGACCCTCGAATTTTTTGCAGGCGGATGCGATGTGATCTGCACCATGGAAGACCATGTCCTCACCAACGGCTTCGGCACCTCCGTGGTCGAACACCTTTCCGACCGACACATCATGACACCGGTCGTGCGCATCGGCTGGCCAGACCAGTTTATCGAACATGGCACTGTGCCGATCCTACGTGAGAAGCATGGATTGACCATTGATGCGACAGTTCAAAAAATCCTCGCCGCTCTGGAAGCACGGGCAGGAGGTCTTTCCAAAGCCACCACGGCCGCTTAGGCTACCCTTGCCCCAAAACTTTATCTTCTAAGCCGCAGAATCAGAGGCGAACTCAGTCGATAAAATTGCAGACATACTCGCAGATGCCATCTGCCACCGAAATGTCGAAGCCCGACTTGGCGGGAACATCGAAGAACTGCCCGCCCGTGTAGGTCGCACGCGCCTCGAAACCATCGATCTGGACCTCGCAGGTACCCGAGACAATCTCCATACGCTCCGCTTTTTCTGTGCCGAAGTGGTAATGGCCAGGGTAAATCAGACCGAGCGTTTTCTTGCTGCCATCGGTAAAAACAATGCTGTGGCTGACGACCTTGCCGTCGAAATAGATATTAGCCTTGGTAATGGCGGTGACGTTTGGAAACTCAAATGGGATGGCGGACATAAGGGCTGAAGGTTGATGACTCTTGGGACTGCGCTCAAGACTTCGTTAAGAAAAAGACAAAAGATTTTTGGCAGAGGAAATCAGGCTGCACAGACATCTATTCGTTGATGTCCTGCGTGACGCCTTCGCGACCGCGCAGGCGCATGAGGATTGGGAGGCCGGGATATTCCCATTGATCGCGGATGCGAGCGCAGAGGTAATTTTGGTAACTTTCCGGCAGAAGCCTTGGGTCGTTGACAAAGAGAACGAAGAGCGGTGGTGCGATCTGGGAGTTTGAGCTCTCTTTGGCTTGGGCGGCGTAGAGGAGTTTGAAACGGCGGGATCCGCGCGAGGGCGGAGATTGGCGTTCCATGGCCGCTCGCAGCACACGATTGAGCTCGCCAGTGCCAGCGCGACGCGTGGCGTGCTGGCGGACCTTTTCAACCATGGTGAAGAGGCGTCGAATGTTTTCACCGGTGAGCGCCGAGAGGATCACGACGGGCGCGTAATCGAGGAAGAACAATTCGGCCCTTGCGCGTTCCACATGCTCACGGAGCAAGTCCGGGTCGTTATTCGTCTGCTTCTCGATCAGGTCCCATTTGTTCAGAACAATGATGGCTGGTTTTTTCGCCTTCTGGATGAGGCCGGCGATTTTCTTGTCTTGGGCGGTGACTCCGCTTGTGGCGTCGATGACGAGGATGTTGATATCCACCCGACGGATGGTTTTTTCCGAGCGCATGACGCTGAAGACCTCCACCGAGGTGTTGTGTTTCGAACGATGCCGGATGCCGGCTGTATCGCAGAGGATATATCGCTGCCCCTCATACTCGGCTTCGACATCGATTGTATCGCGCGTGGTACCGGCGATGTCGCTGACTGTTGTGCGATTGTCGTTCAAGATTTGATTCACCAAAGAGGATTTCCCGACATTTGGCCGACCGATCAGAGCCAGTTTGAGCGGCGGCATTTCATGCGCTTCCAAATCGGGCTCCGGTTCGGGTAGGAGCGACTCGATCACATCGACCAACTCACCAATGCCCCGCCCGTGGGCAGCACTCACGGTAACAAGGTTCTTGAAACCCAGACGGGAAAACTCAAACGAACGCGACTCATGACCTTCCGTGTCCACTTTGTTCACTACCAGAATGACCTGCCGCGCAGCTGTGCGGATCATGGTGGAAAGCTCGCCATCAAGTGGCGTGACGCCATCGATCGAGTCCGTAACAAAAAGAATCACATCCGCGCTGCCCATGGCGATGAATGCGCCCTCGCGCGTGCTTTCTGCGAAGTCGGGGTCAGGTTCAGAGCCTATGCCGCCGGTATCCGTGATCTCGAACGGCGCTTGGCCAAGATTGCAGATCGAGCCGATGCGATCACGTGTCACGCCAGGTTGGTCATGGACAATAGAAATTTGGCGTCCCGCAAGACGGTTGAAGAGGGCCGATTTTCCGACGTTCGGACGGCCTATGATGGCGACGTTTCGCATGTATTAAGAATGTGGTTTGGCGTGGTGGCGAGCCTCGAAGCTGCCTCGGATCAAATAATCCACCCCGCTGACGAGAGTGAGGATACCAGCCAAATACACAGAAGCCAGATAATGCGGCAACTGAAGCATCATCCAAGCGATCGCCACCATTTGCGCGGCAGTGGCGGCTTTCCCTGTCCAACTCGGTTTCACATCAAGCCCACCATTTAAAAAATAAAGAACACCACAACCAGCCAAGATCACCACATCCCTCGCAATAACCAATACCGGGAACCACAGCGGGAAGGCTTGATTCCAGTTGCTGAAACTCAGCGTGAGAATGGCTGTGAGCAAAAGCCCCTTATCTGCGATCGGATCCAGCACCGACCCAAGACGACTGCGCTGATTCCAATGCCGGGCAATGTAGCCATCCAACCCATCCGTCGCCGCCGCCAATATGAAAACTAGAATCGCTGCCACACGCTGCCACTCGAGAGGCGCACCCGCATCCAGACTCTGCCCATAGGAAATACTCAAAAAGACAAAAACCGGAATCAGAAGAATCCGCGCAATAGTTAACTGGTTTGCCAATGTCATAGCTCAAACTACCGCGCTTTACCGAGTTTTCCACGAGGAACAGCAGACTGATCATCAACCCGAATGAAGTAGAATTGAGCAACGAGGATGAGTTACTTACACCTCCAGCATTTTGTTCAGTCTCCAGAACCCCTCAGGCATTCCTGTAAAATAATTCACTGCGTTCTTCCTTTGGACTGCTTTTGGCAGTTTTTCTACCTGCCGCTCATCACCCTATGTAAAACTGGTTCATGCGTCTTTAGGCACTGCAGAGAAACTCTGCTCTCGTTTTTTGGCAAAGGCATTGATCTTTGCAATTATTGCAACGGAAAGAAGCACTTGTTCCCTCATTTTTCGCAATTGGCTTGCGAGAAACGCTCTTGCGCTCCATCCCCACACAACCGTTCATGAAAAATCAAAATAGTATCTCACATCTTGTGCAGTATTAAAATTTTACTCCTTATTTGATCTATTTGTGATGTTAATCATAATTCCAGCCCCACTGAGAAGAAATATTAAATCTAATATCTTTTATACTAAACATTTATATCGATAATAAAATGCTATTTATGATCTTGGTCCCAACTGGGCAACACCCTATCCTTTCTGGGCTTAAGTCAGGTATGCTAAAAACGCATCGGGTGTATGTAGGGGTTAGGGCGATGACGATTTCTTTGCGAGTCTTAACAATTTCACTCTTCGCTTGCAGCGTGCCTGAGGGTGCAGCGGTTCGGATTGGTGCCCTCTATTGCGACTCGGGCGCTCGGGCTATTTTGGACAAACCGTGTTGGCGGGGAGCGCAACTGGCCGTGGCCGAAGTTAACAAGGCCGGTGGCATTCGCGGAGAGCAGGTGGAATTGGTTCGCATCGCGGGGAACTTACACTGCCGCCGGCCTAAAAAATGTGGCCTCATTTTTGGAGAAAAAGCAACTCGCTGGCATGGTGGTTCGCCTCTTGTACATCGATCTCGCGCTGGCAGCGGCTCATCAAGCATTAAAGCAGGGTATTCCTTTTGTGACTTCTGGCTCCTCCTCGCCGAGGCTGTCGGAAGCCCTAGGCAAGTTTTTTTACATGGCCTGCTTTGGAGATAATGTCCAAGCCGCTACAGCGGCTTAGTGGCTCGCGCAGGCGAAGGGCGCGTAGACGGCTTCAATCCTCTATGATCCAGCCTTCAGCTACATCCGATTGTTGATGTCGTATTTTTAAATGCCCTTCCGGCGCGGTGGAGAGAAGATCACCTCCACACTTTCCTACACTCCCGGGCAGGCCCTTCCCGTTGGTTCCGCAATCCTCAAAGCGGATGCCATTTTCCTAGCTACAGGCTCGGCAGACCGCTCCGCTTCGGTGGCATTTGTGCGCAGCTACAAGAAGGCATTTCGCCTCCCCCTTGATTCGTTTTCGGCGCTTGGTCAAGACGCCACAAGAGCCTTGCTCAGAGGAATCGAGGATTCCAAGGATGCAGGCCCGAAGAAAGTCCGAGCGGCGTTGGCGTCTTGTATTCATCTCGCCGGACTGACCGGTCCCATCGTCCTCAATAAATCCCAGCGCATCCCCAAAAAACCTGTTGCCTTGGTCGATGCCTCTGAGCCCGACAACCGGACGCTGCAAATGACTCCAATTCTCGTTCCGGCACCTTAATTCTGTAAATCCGTCCCGGATCGGTTACATCGAGACATGGTCAAAATCTTGCTCGTTGAAGACAACGAAATGAACCGCGATATGCTCTCGCGCCGTTTGGCAAAGCGGGGATTCGAGGTTGTGATGGCGGTGGATGGCGCGGAGGGCGTGTCCATGGCGCACTCGGCGAGTCCTGATCTAATTCTCATGGATATGAGCCTGCCGGTGATGGATGGATGGACTGCGACAAGAAAATTGAAAGCGGATAGCTCGACGTGCGGCATTCCAGTCATCGGGCTCACGGCTCATGCCATGGCGGGCGACCGCGAAAGGTGCTTGGAAGCGGGGTGCGACGAGTATGACACGAAGCCGGTGGATTTCCCCCGCTTACTGGAAAAAATTCAAGTCCAACTGGACAAAAAAACGGGCGCTTGAAACCAGAACCGCACACCTCCCCGGATGCCGTGGCGCAGTTGCGGCATGATCTGCGGACCCCGGTGAATCAGATCATCGGCTACAGCGAGATGTTGCTTGAGGATGCCGAGGAGTGCGGCAACGAGTCGAGCGCCTCGGATTTGAAAAAAATCCGATCTGCTGCGCAGACATTGCTTGGGCTGATCAACACTCGGCTGAACTACAGTGGGGATGCCGCCATTCCACAGAGTTCCACTCCACTGACGCAGGGTCAGGACCAGCCGCAGCTCAGTGATAAGCACTTTCGCGGCAGGGTGCTTGCGGTGGATGACAACCGTGAAAACCTCGATGTGCTCACGCGCCGTTTGGCGCGTCATGGATTGGATGTGAAAACTGCAGAGAGCGGTCTGGCGGCTTTGAATGCGATCCGTTCCGAAGCATTCGATTTAGTGCTCCTTGATGTGATGATGCCCGGCATGGATGGCTATGCGGTGCTTCGGGATATGAAATCGAATCCGGCGACGCGGGACATTCCAGTGATTATGATCTCGGCTTTGGATGAGTTGGACAGCGTAGCCCGGTGCATCGAGGCGGGTGCGGAGGATTACCTGCCGAAGCCATTCAACCCGACACTGCTTGAAGCGCGAATTGGCGCTTGCCTCGAAAAGAAAGCCCTGCGCGACGCCGAGCAAGGGCATTTGCGGAAAATCGAGGAGACCCAAAATCGTTTGGATAAAGAACTCGCCGAGGCAGCGGCCTACGTGCGCTCGATCCTGCCCGCTCCAACGCAATCCCCTTTCCCGGTAAGCTGGAAATACCGCCCGTCCAGCGAGCTCGCCGGTGATTCCTTCTGCTACCACTGGATCGACTCCGAACATTTTGCGCTCTATCTGCTCGATGTCTGCGGACATGGCGTCGGGGCCTGCCTTCTCTCGGTTGCTGCCATCAATGTCCTGCGCTCCGGTTCCCTGCCCGGCGTTGATTTCCGGAACCCCGGCGAGGTGCTTACGGCATTGAATAACGCCTTTCCAATGGAGCGTCAGAACAACCTCTACTTCACTCTCTGGTATGGCGTGTATCATGCGCCAAGCCGGACCCTGAGCTTCTCCAGCGGCGGGCATCCCCCGGCGCTTTTGCTTGAGCCCTCCCCTAGCGGAGCGTTTCAATCCCGCCGTTTGAGTTCGAATGGCATGATCATCGGAGTGATGGAGGACACTCCCCACAGCACGCAGCGTTGCGTGATCCCGCCGGGCGCCCGGCTTTATGTACTGTGCGATGGATGTTATGAAATCCGCAACGCATCGGGGGAGATGACAGATTACAATGCCTTCGAGGACTTCATGACTGGTAATGCCGGCGCCACAGATCCACTTGGAGACTTGGAGAGTTGGGCTATTGCCATGCGTGGGGAGAGCACTCTCGAGGATGATTTTTCAATTATTGAGATTCAATTCCCGGCATGAAGAACGAGATCTCCATTCGCATCGGGAATTCAATCCCCGAAGTCTCGTCGGCGCTGAACGAGTCCATGATCTGGCTGGGCCAGTTTGAGGTTTCAGCAAAGGCGCAGTATTTTGTGAGGCTCGCCATTGAAGAATTGGCTACGAATTGGATCAAATATGGGTGCCAAGAGACGCGGGAACACCTGATGACATTTGATCTACGCCACACCCCCGACAGGCTGATTCTCAAAGTGAAGGACAACGGCGCCCCCTTCAATCCGTTGAATGCGCCCATTTCCTCCACAGACCTTCCTCTGGAGGAACGCGATCTCGGAGGCCTCGGCATTCTTCTCTTGCGAAAAATGGCGGATCAAATGAGCTATGAGCACCGTGATGGAATGAATATTCTCACACTCGAAAAAGTATCCCAGTGATCCAACGATGAGCCAACTTGATATAAAAATTCGTTCAAAGCCCCACTCCGAGCAGTTCCGCGAAGTGATCATGACGCTTTCAGGGTCATTGGATGCAACAACCATTCCGAAATTCGAGAGAGAAATTGCTACTGTGGTTTCCACCAAACCGCATCGGATCTTGCTGGAAACCGCTGATGTCAGCCACATCCATGGACAGGCCTTTGAAATTCTGAACAATGCCCACATGGAACAACGGCGGCATGACGGAGATTTCCTCATCGCCAATAAGCACGAGGTGGTTGAAACCATTCGACTGGAGGCCGGAGAGCACGATGGCGTTCAGATTGTGAAACTCAGCGGACGCCTAGATATTCGTGGCGTGGCCAGTGTCGAATCGAGGTTTCTGGAGTTTTTTGAGACTGCCAATCCACAAGTGTTGGTGGATTTTTCAACAGCGGATTCGTTGTCATCCCTTGGAATTCGGATGCTGCTTCAAGGCATTAAAAACGCGGCAGCACGAGGCGGTCGCACGCTGATCTTGAACCCCACACCACCGATCTCCGCCGCATTGGAGACCGCCGGCATGGGCCACTTCATTGCCCGAGGAACGGAGGCTGAGATCGCCGCTGGGTTTCCAATCAACAAGAAGTAAAATGTTACTCAAAAATATTTTATTTAACCACGGAGGACACGGAGTGGAAAATGAGGTTTCGCAGCATGTAGAAATGGGCAGAAAACAGTGGAGGAATTTTCATTCGGCTTGCAATCCCCCTCCGTGCTCTCCGTGTCCTCCGTGGTTAGTTCCCCTCAAGCCCGTTCATTGTTGAGAAGCTGATGAGTAAAAGCCACGAAACCATTTTCTCGAAAGCGGGTATTTTTATGAGATCCCTGCTGCGCTTCGGCATTGCCCGCCAGTTGCAATTTTTTGTCGCCCTCGCAGCGATCGCCACTCTCGGGATTACCACTTGGACGAACTACCGTCTTGGCAGGGCGGAATTGCTCAAAGTGGCGAATGCGCGGGCCATCACGGAAGTCACCGACTCTGCCCGCCAACTTGATGATTTGTTTTCCCGTATCGCCATGCTGCCCCGCAGCATCGCCACCTTGCAGGAGGCCTACGGCAACACACCCGACCCGGGCATGACGAATTTCCTCCGCGAGTTGATGACTCGCACGCCGCCGGAGGATGTTTACGGGCTCTACATAGCCTACGAGAATGTCGACTCCTTCTTAGCCTTCCACCGCAGATTCTGGCCGAATCTCACCCCGCTTGAATACGACTACCGCGCGCCAGGGCAGGAATGGTATCAGGGGCCAAAAAACTCAAGGGGGCTTTTTTTTACAGAACCCTACTTTGACGAAGGCGCAGGAAATACCAGCATGGTCAGCCTGACTGTTCCCGTCATTGGAAATAACCAAGAATTCCTCGGCGTGGCTGGCGCCGATCTCTCGCTAGAACAAATCCGCCGCATGGTAAGCCAGATTCACATCCGACTCCACGAGGACAAGGCGAGCGAAAAGAACGACGATCAGATTGCTTATCTTGTGAGCCGCAGCGGCCGCATCATCGCCCATCCCGAGCCCACACTCATGTTGAGGAAGGATTTCCCCGGCGTTGATCTTTCCACCCTGCCAGCGGGCAATGAAATCGCCAGCCAGCCGGGAGGCACTGCAACCTTCACCACTGGAAACCGCGCCATGCGAGTTTATTGGGCAACCGCTCCTCTTGCCGGCTGGAAACTCGTGCTCATCGTCCCCGAGGCACTCATCTTTGAGCCCGTGGTGCAAATGGCATCGCAGACGCTCCAGATAGGGATGGGCGGTGTTTTACTGGCGGTCATTCTTGCCACATTGATCGCGAAGCGTTTCTCGGGACCAGTCCTGCGCCTCCGCGCCGCATCCTCGGCCTTGCGGGAGGGCGAGTTTGAAAACCTCCAACTCGCCGACCTCGCTCGCAGAAAAGATGAACTGGGGGATCTCGCCCGCACATTTGAAACGATGGCAGAGCGCATTAGGGACAGGGAACAAAAGCTCGCCGAGTGGAATGTGAATCTGGAGTCAACCGTCGCTCAGCGCACTTCCGAACTCGCCGACGCCGTCAAGCTCGCCGAGTCGGCAAACCGCACGAAGAGCGCCTTCCTTGCTAACATGAGCCATGAATTGCGAACTCCAATGAACGCAATCATCGGCTACAGTGAAATGCTTGCGGAAGAGGCTGAGGAATTGGGCCAGGAAGGTTTCTTACCCGATCTCAAAAAAATACAAAGTGCCGGGAGGCATTTACTCGAGCTTATCAATGATGTCCTCGACCTGTCCAAAATCGAGTCCGGTAAAATGACCATCTACTGCGAGAATATCGAAATCGCCACGATGGTTCGCGACATCGAATCCACCATGCAGCCGGCCATGCAAAAGAACGGCAATACGCTCACCGTCGAAATTCCCGACGACATAGGCAGCATGCAAAGCGACCTCACAAAAATCCGGCAAACCCTCTTCAACATCCTCGGCAACGCTGCGAAATTCACCCAGGCTGGGCAAATCAAGCTCACCGTCGGAGCCAATACGAAGGGCCGCCGCCAATTCATCACCTTTGCTATCTCAGACACAGGCATCGGCATGAAGCCAAACCAACTCGAAAGGCTCTTCAAACCATTCACCCAAGCCGACGAATCCACCACACGCAAATACGGCGGCACAGGCCTCGGCCTCGCCATAAGCCGCAGATTTTGCAGAATGCTCGGCGGCGACATCGAAGCTCAAAGCAAACCCCGCAAAGGCTCAACCTTCACCGTCACCATACCCCGCAAAACAAAAAAGCCCCCAAGGACTGTGACCTCCATAGAGCCTTGATGCAGTTGCGAGATCTTGTTCGTCCAATTTTGTGGGAGGAGCATCATTTTGCATGGCCCGAGCTTCAGCCGCGCAGCGGCACAATTCATAATGCTTTGTGCGGGAAGATGTCTGAAAGTGATTACCCGCATTTCGTGTCTGAAAATTGCCACATGCGGGACGATGGCCCGCCAAGGTGCGAAGCGAGGTTCTCCATTTTAGAGGCTCTTAGAGACCAATGCCGACTCGCGGGAGGGGTGGACTTCCATGGTCTCGAGGAATCCAGCCATTTCGAAGACCTCTCGCACGGCGGGCGTAAGGGACGCGAAGGCACAGGTGCCGCTTCGGGTTTTCATCCGCTTCACCGTCGCGAGGAACACCCGCAGGCCAGCACTGCTTGTGAAGGAGAGACTGGAACAATCCAGAACGATGCGGCGGGCGTCGGTCGATATAACAGCATCGAGATGGCTTTCAAGGATACAGACCGTGAGGGCGTTAAGGTGGCCCTCCACCGTCAAAGCGACGGTTGTGCCGGAATTTAAAACAGCAACTTTCAGTTCAGGCAGGCTCATGGGATGACGAGTTTGATAAATCGTGAACTGCAGGGTGGCGATGTCTTTTTATGGACTGCTTGGGTGTTTCCCCCACAGGGCGAGTTTACATTTGAAATCAGGGCAACCCCGTTCATGATGGGATTTATGAAATCGATACTCCTTTGCCTCCTTCTCGCCGCAGCCCCCTTGAAAGCTTCTGATCTCTGGAGCACAGATTACGCAGCTGCAACAGCCCAAGCCGCAGCTGAAAAAAAGCCAGTTCTTCTCGAATTCACTGGTTCGGACTGGTGTCCGCCCTGCATGAAGCAGAACAAGGATGTCTTTAAGCAACCTGCCTTCGAAGATTTCGCAAAAGACAAATTGATACTTGTGAAACTGGATTTCCCCCGCAGGAAACCGCAGTCACCTGAGCTCAAGAAGCGCAATCAAAAGCTCGCCGCACAATATGGGGTAGAAGGATTCCCGACAATCATCCTGCTAAACTCCGAAGGTAAGGAGCTCGCCCGCCAGTCAGGCTACGGCGGAGGAGGCGTGGCCGGGTTTATCGACTGGGCCAACAAATACCTCAAATAAGCGGACGATAGAATTCCATTTTCCATGCAAGAAGTTCTCGATCTCTTCAAACAAACCGGAGCCCTGCTCCACGGCCACTTTGTCCTACGCAGCGGTCTGCACAGTCGCGAATTTTTCCAGTGCGCCCTTCTGCTTCAGGACGCGCCTGTCGCAGCGCGCGTATGCGGAATGCTTGCGGAAAAACTCAGCGCGTATGATGCCGAAACTGTCGTTTCCCCTGCAGTCGGTGGGATCATTGTGGGCCAGGAAGTCGCGCGCCATCTCGGCAAGAGACACATCTTCGTCGAGAAAGACGGAAACGGAGGACTCGTGCTGCGACGAGGGTTCGAAATCCGCCCCGGACAACGCTTCGTCGTTGCGGAGGATGTCGTGACGCGCGGAGGTCGAGTTCAAGAAACGATACAGATCGTGCGTGATCATGGAGGAATCGTCGTAGCAGCAGGCTCGATCGTCGATCGCAGCGGCGGCGAACTCCCAGACTTTGGATGTCCCTTCGTCTCTTTGGTTCAAATGAATGTGGAGACGTTCACTGCGGATAAAATCCCTGCCGACCTGCAAGGCATTCCGGCTATCAAGCCAGGCAGCAAGTAGACTATCGCGGCCATTGACATGGGAGCCGCCACAGGCAAAATGCGAGTCTCACATTTCAACCTCACATACCACCATGGCACTTGCAACCGGCTCCAAAGCTCCAGAATTCACACTCAAAACAATCGGCTCCGAAGGCCTCGCGGACTTCAGCCTCTCTTCGAACTTCGGCAAGAAAAACACCGTCCTCCTTTTCTTCCCCCTCGCCTTCTCTGGTGTCTGCACACAAGAACTCTGCGATGTCACCGCAGGCCTTGCAAAGTATGATTCCCTGAATGCCGCTGTCGTCGCCATCAGCGTGGACAGCCCATTTGCACAGGAAGCCTGGGCGAAAAAAGAGAACATCAACATCCCGCTCGTGAGCGACCTGAACAAGGAAACCGCGAAGGCCTACGGCGTGCTTCTCCCTGATCTCATCGGCTTGGGCGCTGTCTCCGCGCGCGCTGCCTTCGTCATCGACAAGGATGGCGTGATCCGTCACAGCGAGCAGACTCCGACTCCAAAAGAACTCCCGGATTTCAACAAGATCGCCGAGGTTTTGGCATCGCTGTAAAAACCATTCGCGGAAAAATTCAAAAATCTCCTTGTCACGGGGTGCGAGTCGTGATGACCTTGCACCCCTTTTCCGCAAAACAAGCGGAGCACTTTTAATATGGCTAAAGAAATCGTAGGACAGATCAAATTGCAGATTCCCGCAGGTGCCGCAAATCCGGCTCCTCCCGTAGGCCCAGCCCTCGGTCAGCAGGGTGTGAACATCATGGCTTTCTGCAAAGAATTCAACGCCGCCACGCAAAAGCAGTCTGGCGACATTCTCCCGGTGGTGATCACCGTCTATAAAGACAAAAGCTTTACCTTCATCACCAAGGCGCCGCCAGCAGCAATCCTCCTCAAAAAGGCTGCGGGTCTTGCTTCGGGATCGAAAGAACCCAACAAAACCAAGGTTGGCAAAATCTCAAAGAAGCAAATCATGGACATCGTCAAAATCAAGATGAAAGACATGAACGCGCGCACTGAAGAGGCTGCATTCCGCACCCTCTGTGGAACAGCCCGCCAGATGGGTCTCGAAGTCGCCGAGTAAAACCGGAAACATTTTTTTATTTTACACCCGCCACTTCCATGAAAGGAAGCGGCGGGTTGTTTTTTGGCTTGTATTTGTGAAATTACATGTTCGCGAGGCAACATAATTTCTGCCAGTTGGGGTTTGTTACGCAATTGTCACAAATCTGATTTTGGCGCATGATGCCCTTCCTAGTTCACTAACAGTCCAAATGAAACTCACATCAAGCTTGGCACTTTGCCTATCCATCGCAACCTCACTCGCACTCGTCACTCCTGCACGGTCCCAACAAATCTCAGGTGCCGGCGCCACATTTCCGGCTCCGCTTTATCAGCGCTGGGGTGTTGAATTCAACAAGGTGCAACCCGGCATCCAGGTGAACTACCAATCCGTGGGCAGCGGAGCCGGTGTCAAAAATTTCATCCAAGGAGTCGTCGACTTCGGCGCGAGCGATGCCGCGATGTCGGACGAGGAAATCGCTAAAGTCCCTGCGGGTGCCGTGATGATTCCAGCCACAGCAGGTGAAATCGTATTTGCCTACAACCTGCCCGGAGTCAATGGCATCAAGCTGACCCGCGAAGTCATGGCAGGCATCTACCTTGGCACAGTCAAAAAGTGGAACGATCCTGCCATCGTCAAAGCCAATCCCGACCTGATGCTGCCAGACATGCCGATCCAAGTGGCCTACCGTTCCGACGGCAGTGGCACGACATATGTTTTCACCCAGCACCTTTCAAAGATCAGCGCTGAATTCGACGACAAGGTCGGAACAGATAAATCTGTCACCTTCCCTGTAGGCGTGGGCGGCAAAGGCAACGAAGGCGTGACAGCGCTTATCAAACAGAGCCCAGGCACAGTCGGCTACGTCGAGTACGGCTACGCGAAAGACAACGGCCTGTCGATGGCCTCATTACAGAACAAATCCGGCAACTTCGTTGCCCCTGATATCGCCTCGGCCCGCAACACTCTCGGCAATGTGCAGCTTCCTGATAACCTCCGCGTCTGGCCAGTTGATCCAGAGGGTGCCAATGACTATCCTATTGTAAGCTTCACTTGGCTTCTTCTCTACAAGAAATATCCTGATGCTGCGAAGCTCAAGGCGATCAAAGAATTCGTTAATTGGGGACTGACAGACGGGCAATCCTTCTCTGAAAGTCTCGGTTACATCCCGCTTCCAGCGCCTGTTGTGGAGAAGGCAAAATTCGCTCTCTCAACGATCGAATAATACCGAAAGGTCCGACCAAAGTGTCAGCACCCGAGAAAGACATCATCTCGCCGTCCGGTTATCGGCCGATGCCAGATTTCTTTAAGATCATCTGTCAGACGGCGGCGATCCTGACAGTGCTGATGCTTGGTTGGATTATTTACGAAATCATCGAATCCGCTTGGCCTGCGATTCAAAAATACGGACTGGATTTTGTTACCACCTCTGCGTGGGTTCCAAACCGGGATCGATTTGGCGTTCTGCCGTTCATCGTTGGCACTTTGGCTAGTTCGCTTCTCGCCATACTTCTGGCATTTCCGCTGGGCGTGGCGATCGCGATCTTCTTGAGTGAAAATTTCCTATCCCCTGCAATCCGCCAAACCATGCGATTCGTCGTAGAAATGCTCGCCGCGATCCCGAGTGTTGTTTACGGCCTCTGGGGAATTTTTGTTATCATACCTATCGTGAAGGCCTTTGGCGACTGGGCAGTCGATTCCCTCGGAGGCTTCCCGCTTTTCTCTGGCCCCGCCTACGGCAACTCCTTGCTGACAGCATCTGTCGTTCTGGCGATCATGATCTTGCCAACGATTACTGCGATCTCCCGAAACGCCTTGGCAAGCGTTCCCAAAACCCTCCGCGAAGGAGCCTATGCCCTTGGCGCGACGCGCTGGGAGGCCATTTTCACGGTCATCCTGCCGACCGCCGCTCCTGGTATAGTTGCGGCAACAATTCTCGGCTTGGGACGCGCAATGGGCGAGACGATGGCCGTCGCCATGCTCATCGGAAACAGTTCAAGACTCTCCTGGTCGGTCCTCTCCCCCTCGGGAACCCTTGCGGGCCTACTAGCCAACCAGTTTGGAGAGGCGCAGGGCCTTCAAGTGAACTCTCTTATGTATGCAGCCTTGATACTTATAGCCATAACTCTTGTGGTGAATCTTCTGGGAGAAGCCGTGCTGCGCCACACGCAAAAGCAAACCGCCGGCATACGCTGATCCCACATGGATTCCATCGCATCCCATTCTCTGGATTTCTTCGAAAATGACCCTGCTGAGAATACCAAAGTTATCGCGCGCTCACTGACAAACCGCTTCCTCAGCGGCATTTGCATCGCTCTTTCGCTTCTGACGATGCTGCCATTGATTTCGATCATTTTTCTCCTTCTAAAAAAAGGCCTCCCCCTATTCGGAGCGGGAATTTTCACAGAATTGCCGCCAGCAGCCGGCATGACGGGCGGTGGCTTCGGAAATGCGATTGTAGGCACGCTAGTGATGGTCGGGATCGCTCTGGCTGTCTCGGCACCGGCGGGAATCCTCTCGGCAATTTACATCAACGAATACGCACCAACATCTCGCCTCTCACAAGCCGTGCGCTTGGTCGCAAAACTTCTCACAGGTATTCCATCAATCATCTGCGGTGTGTTTGCCTTTGCCGTCGTTGTCATGATGACCGGTACCTTTTCAGCCTATGCCGGCGGGATGGCTTTGGCTGTCCTCATGCTGCCAACGATTCTTCTCACATCCGAACAGGCACTGCTCGGCGTCCAGAGTGCCTACCGCGAAGCATCCTACGGCCTTGGTGCCACGCGATTCCAAACGATTGCCCGCGTGGTTCTGCCTGATGCGTTTCCTGCGATCATGACAGGCGTAATGCTGGCCGTCGCCCGTGCGGCTGGAGAGACTGCGCCGTTGATTTTCACAGCCCTCTTCAGCCAATTCTGGGCGAAGTCGCTGAATGAGCCGACCGCTTCCCTCTCTGTACTCATCTACAATTTCTCCACGGTTCCCTTTCCGCACCAGATCTCCATGGCATGGACGGCTTCACTGGTCCTCGTGGCTTTTGTAACGCTCGCCAACATCGCGGCCCAAACCATATTCTCTAGGAAAAACTGACCGACTCCACTTAAGGAAATCCGATGCAAACCTCAAACGAAGCACCCGCAAAAAACACAGCGGAGGATAGGAATCCACTCGGCCGACCGGATTTTATTTCCGTGAAGGATTTCAATTTTTTCTACGGAAAAAAACAGGCTCTCCATGACATCAATATGGATATCCCAGAACGCCAAGTCACCGCGCTGATCGGTCCTTCTGGTTGCGGAAAATCGACACTCCTGCGGAATTTCAATCGCATGAATGAACTCATCGATGGAGTTCACCATACGGGAGATATCCGCATCCTCGGAAAGAGTATCTATGACAAGGGCGTCGAGGTTATTTCCCTCCGCCGCAACATTGGCATGGTTTTTCAGAAATCGAACCCCTTCCCGAAATCGATTTACGAGAATGTGGTCTTCGCACTGCGCATCAGTGGAATTTCAAAAAAGTCCGATCTCGACGAATGCGTGGAAAGAAGCCTGCGCGGAGCCGCGCTGTGGAACGAAGTGAAAGACCGACTCCATGAAAGCGCTCTAGGTCTCTCCGGCGGACAGATGCAGCGTCTTTGCATAGCCCGCGCCATCGCCAACCGGCCGAAAGTCCTGCTCATGGACGAACCCTGTTCGGCATTGGATCCGATCGCCACGGTCAAGGTGGAGGAACTCATTCGCGAGTTGAAGCGTGAATTCACCATCGTCATCGTGACGCACAACATGCAGCAGGCTACACGCTGCTCCGATAACACGGCATTTTTCTATCTAGGAAAACTTGTCGAATACGCCGACACACAGAAGATGTTTTCAAACCCCTCGGAAAAACAAACCGAAGACTACATTACCGGACGCTTTGGTTGAGTTTTTATCATCCGCCCCTATTCTAAGAAAAATGGAATCCGCACGACATATTCTCACCAGTTTTGAAGACGCTTTGGAAAACCTCCGCAAGGATGTTCTCATGATGTCGAGCTTGGCCTCACGAAGTTTGGAAAACGCTCGAAAAGGCCTCTTTGATCGAGATGAGGACTGGTGCAATACGGTGATAGCAGACGATGAGGAAATCGATGCGCTGGAGATTCAAATTGATAGTGAGGGTATGGATATCATGCTTCGCTTCCATCCGTTTGCCTCTGACCTAAGAAATGTCATTGCCGCAATGAAGACCAGCGTGAACCTTGAGCGCGCTTCCGACCAATCTGTTGGAATCGCTCGACGGGCGCGCAAGTTAGTCGCCTTACCACTCATGCCTGCCATATCGCGCATAGAGCCTATCTTCAATCTCGCTTCGTCGGTTTTTAATGACTCAATCAAATCCTACGCTGACAATGACATAGAATTAGCACGGACTATCAAATTGCGCGACAAAGAATTGGATGAACTCAACAGGGATTTCGCCGATAACCTCACCGAATTGATGCCTCAAAATCCTGAACACATAAGAGGACTTTTGGAGTTGATTTTCGTAGCGCGCTGCCTTGAGCGCATTGGGGATCAGGCAAAAAATATCGCAGAGGATGTGATCTATGCAGTCTCGGTGAAGGACATCCGGCACAGCAACTCGGCGTGGTAACCCAGCGTCTGCCCAGGCTCAATCTTTCCGGCAAAGGGAATTAGCGAAATTTGCAATCTCCTTCGCTCCTGCGGGGTGACTCAGTGGACCCGTAGCTTGATAACGTTGCCAGAAGAGTCCGCCGCTTTTGTCAAAAAGTTGTCGCACTGCATTGGCGATGGACTCAGGAGTTGTGGCGATTTCGCCGGCCCCGTTTTCCACAAGCAGTTGCGCATTGCCCTCTTCTTGACCGGGCACGACTTGCGTAATGATCATCGGCGTTCGCGCCGCCAGAGCCTCCTGCACAGTCGCTCCGCCAGCTTTGCTAATGAGAACATGCGAGCGCCGCAACAAGCTGGGGATTTCCGAAGTCCAGCCATAAAGTTCAATCTTTCTTCCCTTCTCGGTTGCGAGTTGTTGGAGTTTTTTCATTAGTTCCTCGTGGCGCCCGCAGGTCACGGTCAACACAATGTTTTGAATGCAAAGCAACTCCCTGACTATATCTGGAGCGACATCCTGACCCGAATTCACCATGTAGAGAACATGCCAATGTCCATCGAGCGGTGGCTTTCGACACTCGGGTCTAAGATCTGAAAAAACAGTGG